>Ga0137308_101703_pt1 | contig 19027 bp, 17 predicted proteins | sample Inofrocosms_June_FD_97181 | JGI IMG/M metagenome (GOLD analysis project Ga0137308, IMG submission 97181) | Mouse cecal microbial communities from Vienna, Austria - N-Acetylneuraminic and N-Acetylglucosamine D2O microcosms_June | ecosystem: Host-associated > Mammals > Digestive system > Large... | reverse complement strand
TGTTCTAATTTCTCCTTCATGATTTCCTCCATTTCTTTTTCATCCCATTTAGGGGTACGCTCATTAGCAGTTCAGAAATTGCTTCTCAATCTCTGGTTCGCAGAACAAAGCGGGCAAACCCACCTCGGAAATGCAGAGCGCTTTCCTATAAGAGAACAAAGCGGACAAGTCCGCATCAACTCCCTAAATCCCTCATTCATGAGGGCGCTGGACATCCAGTGGATGTCCGTTTAGCGCGGACCGAAGCGAAGCGTAGACCTTGGACGATTTGCTGCGCCGAGCACAATTGCGAAGCAATAATTTCCTCTTGTGCGAGTGCGCATATTATTTTTATCTTATAGGAAGACACTTTCACGCTTTAGCGTGACAAGGTCTTTCCTATAAGATAAAAAATCCCTATGCTGCTATAGCATAGGGACGAAATCTTCCGCGGTACCACCCAGATTCCTGAAAATCATTGATTCTCAGGCGCTCACTTTGCGTAACGTGCAAAAACGTCATATCCTACTTATCTCCTCGAATCATCCATGTTCAGATATGCGGCTTAGGTGGGAAATTCGATCACTGCCTTTTCTAAGAGGACTTGCAGCCGACGATCCTCTCTCTCTGTGAGCAGTACAGTTCTCTACTAATGTACAAATCATTAATACTTGTACAGAAACACCTTCATTGCCTTTGCTTATTATTCGGGTACTATTCTATCACGTGTTTTTGTAAACTGCAAGTGTTTTTTACTCCGTTTGTTTGAAACATATCACATCTCATCTGTAAGCTCTCCCGCTTTTCTCACTCGGTATTCCTCATAAATGCTATTAAATTCTGCACATACAAGCAAAATATAAATCCCGAAATACAACCACAACATCACCAATATGATGGTCGTCAGGCTGCCGTACATAGAAAATCCATTGAAATAATCTACATAAATTGATATCCCAAAAGACAGAAGCGCCCATCCCACAGCCGCCATGACGCTTCCCGGAATCTGGCTCTTAAAAGACGCTTTACGGTTCGGCAGCATTTTAAATAGCACCGCAAAAAACAAAATTAAAATGCTTAGTAGTATCAGATAGCGCATACTCAAAATGGCCTGTGTAATATTCGCCACAATCGGAAGATACTTAACAATCAAGTATTGCAGACTGTTGCCAAAAACCATCAGCGTCAGAGAGGCTACAATGGCGATTACCAATATCAAAGTATACAGGCTTGCCCGAAAACGCAGGAAGATCCAATTTCTCGTCTCTTCAATATCATATACGCTGTTCAGCCCGCCCATCAAATATTGGATACCCTTGGCGGCAGACCATACCGCTACTACAGCGGCAACAGACACCAGCCCCACGGAATTATTGTACATTTCATGAATAATCCCAATCAAAAATGGCGAAATATAAGTGGGCATGACACGATGAACCAAATTAAGAATCATCCCTTCCGTCACTGGGGTATACTGAACCAGCGAAATAAACAATATAATAAACGGTATCAGGGACAGCACAATGAAAAATGCTGACTGCGCTGCAAATGCGCTGATATTATCTTTCCTGCATTTTTCTATGAAAGCACGCAGCCCTGCAATTATTCTCCAAACCATCATTTTTCCTCATTATAGATATTTTCAATATCTATATCACTATAAAATGTCGTCAAAATTTCCACATAGTTCATGCCTGCTTTGGCCATACCGTTCGCTCCATTCTGGCTCATGCCAATCCCATGCCCATAACCGCCGCCATATACTACAAAACCTTCTTCGGTCGGCGTTACGCTGCAATAAGCGCTGGGCAGCAAAGCCATATCGACCGGCTCTCCATCTTTGCCTGTCACATTCGTCGCTGCTGCTCCAAGCACAGTGCGCACATTATATTCCGAAAAGAGCGTCACATTCCCCTTTTCATAAGCAATATTGAGCTGCTTTACAGCTCCGCCGGTACACCGTTCTTCGACAGTAACCTTCTCCGGCGCGCCAAATGATGCCAAATCTGCCGCTGTACCTTCTGTTCCGTCTGCTTTGTTTATCTGAACATTCTTAGCGTTAGCTTCAAAACGCACGGAAATCGCATTATTGACTGCATCCGCTTTTTCCTTAAAGGACAAGTTCGCGGTCCAGCGAAAATATGTGCTGTCACTGTCATAAGCAGCAACATCCTGATCTTTAATAAACTCTGCAAATTTATCTTCATCCGAGATATCCGGCTCGCTTCCGTCTGCAAGCAGTGATATCCCGCGTAAATAGCCCTGGGACTCCTTGGGCTCTTCATTCCAGGCGGCCATATCCCCGGAAAAACCGCAGGAGGTAGAGAAATAGTAAGCCTCCGCAATTTCCCCCTGATATTTGATGACCTCTCCTACCGTGTCATCCACCGCAAGGTTGGTCTTTTCATTCTCCGCCTGCTTGTTGTATACCTGATAGCTGGTACTGTCATCTACATGGGCGCCAAACGCAGCATAATCCCCCCTCATAAGATGGATACAGGCATAACTTCTGGCACATATAGCCTGGGTACAGAGCGCATCCCTTTCATAAGTTGCCGGCATCTCACTCGGCACGACGCCATACAGGTATTGCTCTAAAGGCAGCTCATTTACCACGCCATAGCCTTCCGTATACTTGCGGATCTCAATCGCGCCCCGGTATCCCAGAGAAGTCTGAGCCCCATTTTCATCTGCAAAATAGATTCTTCCGGCTTTGCCGTTTAATTCTATCTTCACATAATCTACATTGTCTTTTAGCAAATCCGCCGCCTTTATCGGCTGTCCCGGCTCTATGGCCTGTTCTTTGTCCCCCACAGATACCGTACCCTCTGTGTCAGTTGTCAGAATGGGGTTATCGTGATGTGTGCCATTCTCCGCATTCAAGAGTAAGACACGAATATTCTCTATCGTAGCAGGCTCCTGTAGAATCACTCCGCACACCTGCTTTTTCGCAACCACAAAATCCGCTTTCAGATTACCAATCACAAGTTTAGACTCATCCAGTTCCTCCACAGTCCCATAAGTCTTATATACTTTCAGCTTACCGCTGTATTCAAGGATTCCGTAACCGGAAATCTCAATCTGCTGTTCATCGAAACTTAAAACAGTGCCGGTAATCTTTTCTTCTTTTTTATAGATACCTGTCACCTTGCCGCCTTCCCACTGAATGTCACAGATCGTATCTGTAATTTTCTCATCCAGCCCGGCAATGTCCAGGGAAATTTTCTGATTCTCATAAAGGATTTCTGCCTCTCCCGCCTGCGCGCGATGCACAAACGCATTCTCCAAAGTCAGCTTTTCCTCACTTTTATCTATTACGCCTATTATCCTGTCATCTACTATATAAACCTGATACATATCATAATGATGAAAATAATTTACCCCATCCGCAACCTGAAAATACCCTTTCTGGGTCAGGCATTTCTGTGGGACATGTCCTCCTCCATCCTCATCCAAAAATACCAGTCCGACAACGGAAACTTTCTCCGCCGTGTCTAAAAGGTCTAAAATCTGTCCATATATTTGATTCCAACAGTTGCGCGGTACTGCTTTCCAGAAAAGCTTCTCCTCATATGTAACATATTCCAGAACTGAAAGCTGTTCTAAGACAAGCTTCAGCTTCCCATATGTAAGCTTCCCATCTAAGCTTTTCTCATGAAGAAACTCTTTCAACTTCTCTTCCCATTCTTTCTCCCCATAATAAGTAAAACTGAGCTGCGAAGGCAGCTCCGCAAGCGCCACATATTCGCTGCTGAATTCTGTAATCACCTGCTTACTGCCGATAAGGCGGATAAACCAGGCTGCCAAAACCGCTAATACAAGAAAAAGCAGACACGCAATATACTTTTTAAAACGGCCTTGCCGGTATGATGAAGCTGCCCGGAAGGCGTCATCCTTCTTATTTTGAAAAAAGATTCTTCCCATACAAATATATTCCATCCTTTGCCGTCAGCCAGTCTCCAAGCCTGGAAACAGCAGATTTTCAGATTCTTTTATAGAGAATATGAACATTCCCTACAAAAAGATAAGGCAGAAAGGCTGCCTTTCTCCAAAGCAGCCTTTCCTCTTTTGTAATTTATCTTTGGTTCTTTAATATTCTTTGGTACTCTTCCTATCTTTCGTGCCTCACAAATCTTTGGTAACTCATGCGCGGGCCATCTTTTGTAATAATCTTTTGTGCTTTCAAAATTTATTCTGAAAAGTACCCCAAAATGCCGTTTCCTGCGATTTTGACTCCTAGCAAAGCTAGGTGGGTAACCGCAACCTCTCTTCTGCCTTCCGCTGCGTAATGACGGCCTGGCATCCAATTGGCAATATAGGAATCCCATGAAAGTAAATGTAGGTTCAAAATAGCAGGGTATCGAACATCCCAGGAATACTTTCTTAACACATATTGATTATACTCTATTATGTCCCGAACCGCAACTAAAAATTAATGTTAAATTCATGTTTAAGTCACATAAATTTCCAAATACCCATTACAGCCGGCTGTGGCATGCCCATACTTCTCTGCCCGTCATCCGGCGTAGCCTTGCCATCGTCCGGTGAAACCGGCTTCGGCGTTACTGTAACGGTCATCGTCTTTTTCGTGACTGCTTTGGCTTTATTCGGATTAGCCACAGAATACTCTATGGTATAAACTCCCGCCTTATCAAAACAGTAATTCTGGCTGCCCTGAGACGTCAGGCTGACAAAGCCTTTGGCGCCCGGCGCCTTAACCTTAATGGCTATCTTAGAGGTTAGGCTCTTGCCTGAAAGCATCTTTGCAGTCACACCGGTTTTCAGATTCAATACCGCATCGCACTCTAAGGTCATTGTGCTCTTTACTCCCAAAAGCTTCGGCGCCTTAGTATCTTTGACAACAATAAGTTTCGTCTTCTTTGCCACTGCTTTCTTATTGTAAGGATTCGTTACAGAATACTGTACACGGTATGTGCCTAACTTCGTAAACTTATACTTCTTAGATTTCTTATACGAAAGTTTCACATATTTTTTGGAGCCCGGCGCCTTAACTTTAACGTCAATCTTAGAAGTCATATTCTTACCGGACACCAGTTTGGCCTTTATCTTATATCTGAGGTTCCTGCTGTCATTGTATTCTACGGTCTTTTTATCAGAAATTCCTGTCAGTTTCGGTTTCTTAGTATCTTTGACGATGACCTTCATGGTAACTTTTGTCACCAGCTTATTGTTAGGATTCGTCACATAATAATTAAATTTATAAGTTCCAAGTTTCTTGAGCCTGATATTTCTCTGTTTATACAGTCTTTCCTTTTTGCTGTTCGGATATATCACCTTAATCTTAATTTTTTTTGTCAGATTTTTATTATCAACTGTATAAGCCTTTACATTTGCTTTTGGCTTCAATAATGAATTATACTCTTTTTTTACGGTTTTCTTGACACCCTTAATAATGGCCTTTTGCGTGTCAACGACATTGTAAGTTACAGAATTGCTGGCGCTTCTGCCAAGCGCATCCGTCACGTTGTATGTTACCGGATAGCTGCCTACTTTTTTCGTATTTACATTGCCGCTGTAAGTCAGCCTTCTAGTGATATCATTCCCCAGGGAATCATACGCTGCAATGCCTGCAAAAGGATTAAATTCTGCTCCATATTGAAGAGTCGTCTGGGCTCCCGCCACGCTGATGCCCGGCCTGAGTCCGCTGTAAGGATTACCAGCCATCGGATCTGTAGGGTCCCAACCGCGGCTGCCATATTTAGGAGGTATCTTTATTGCCTCTGGTTTGCCCAGCGGATCATTCGCTGAGGAGCCCCAAAATACTGTCACTGAAGTTCCCAAAGGACAATTCTCATAAATCCACTTGGCGTCTGCCACTGTTAAGCGCACACAACCGTGACTGGCCGTTGTTCCCAGCTTATTATACTGCACATAAGATTGGGAAGCATAGTCCCCGTTCGCATAATACCATACAGAATGGAATAGCACTCCGCCTACAATACGTGTGCAGTACTGTCCATAGGAAGGCCCGTCCAGCACATGCCAACGCAATTTCTGACTGGTATTGAATGTACCGATTGGCGTTGCGCTTCCAGTTGAGCACACAAAAGCTCTCTCCGGTGTTCCGTTACTGCGGTATACTGTCACTACATTTGTCGCCTTGTTGATTCTTATGTAATAATTCCCTGCCGCCTGTGCCTTCTGCCCACTCAGGATTGAGGCTGACAGCAGCATAAAACAAAGTACAGAAATCATTATAATCTTTTTTCTTATCTTCTTCATATCTTATCCTCAACTCTATCCTTTTCTCTATAAACCTCGCACAATTTGCATACAACTTCTTTACATTTGCTTAAATACACATTCTCCCACAAAACACATACATTCTGTGGGAGACGTCACATTTTAACATTATAATATAGTAACTTGATCGTTTGATAACTGTGATTATGTTTCGCTTTTCTCACCATGTGTAAACACCCTCCTTATGTTAAATTACTCTTACATAGCATAGCCTGTTGCTATTTTTTTGTCAATGTTTTTTTATTGAACCTGCCATGCCAGGATTCAAAAAGCATCCCCCGATTTTAGATTATCCACTGAAAAAGCGCCCGGAAGCAGCCTGTCTAACGTTACAATCTGGTAATCCTCTTCATTGTTAGCCAAAATAACTTCAAACGTCTCCATATCACAGAATTCCGCCAACACCTGCCTGCACACCCCGCAGGGAGGCAGATAATCATCATTATCGCCGTTGACGGCAATTGCCGCAAATTCGCGCTCTCCCTCAGATATCGCCTTATACACTGCCGTACGCTCCGCACAATTAGTTGCTGAATAGCTCACATTTTCTACATTGCAGCCGGTAAATATCTTACCATTCTTAGTGAGCAGCGCAGCCCCTACCCGAAAATGAGAATACGGCGCATATGCCGATTGTTTCACTTCCATTGCCCGGGCAATCAGCCCCCGATAATCCATGGCAACGCCTCCTTTCTGGCAGTACGCCTTATGTAAATAGGATATTCGAGAACCAGAGGTAAAAATACCTGGTCTCTTTACTTGTATCATAGATATTCTAAGCCATTTTCTTCTATAATTCTATGGCAAAACTGTATGGAAATCTTAAATATTCTATTAATATTACCAAAAACGGCGTTTGGCCCGGTTTATTGTTATACTAAACCAGATAACAACTGTCAGAAACAATACAACCAGCGCCTTCATCACATAAGGAAGCGGGTAGATATTGTAATCGTTGATAAAACTGACTACGCCAAAAACAATTGCCACCGTGCCCAGTACAATGGTCCTTCCATAGATATAATTGATATATCCATGCACGTCACGGATAGGGTCCGTGCTGCCTCCTGTAAAGAAATTACTCAACTCCTGCGTCCGCTTCATCTTAATGGAAGAATAAACGGTATACAGACCATACAGCAAAATAACTACATCAAATATTATCAGCATGACATTTTTCCTTTCCTAATTCATATTTTTCTGGTATAATTTATTATAACCGTTATTGAAAAAGATTTCAATTGAGATTTCTACAAGAAATGATTGAAACTTTTGGCTATTTAGTGTACTATTATATTAATAGTATTTATAAATCTGTAATTCACAAGGAGCGATTTGAATGGAAAATGTAAAAATACTCATTTGCGATGATTCAATACTTGCGCGCAAACAGTTAAAGGATATTATAGTTGAACATGGCTATCAAGATTTCCTGGAAGCCTCCAACGGTCAGGAAGCTATTGACTTGTATAAAGAGCATAAACCAGAACTGGTTTTTGTGGATATTGTAATGCCTGTCAAGGACGGCGTACAGGCGATCCATGAAATCCGTGAGTTTGACCCGGAAGCGAATATCATAGTGGTCTCCTCCGTCGGTACGCAAACACAGCTCAGAAACGCTATTATGGAAGGAGCCCGTGACTTCGTTCAGAAACCTTATACAAATTCTGGCATCGCTGATATTTTAAAAGCGCGCTTTGGAGGGAGATAAACGTTATGCATACGCAGTTTTTCGGCAATTTTTTACTTAACAAAGGAGTCATTACTCCTGAACAGTTGGTAGATGCACTGAAAATCCAGGCAAATACACACAAAAAACTTGGCACGCTTGCCATTCATTCCGGCTTCATGTCTGCAAGCGAGGTGGAGGATGTTTACATAACCCAGACCCACTATGACAAATTATTTGGCGAGCTTGCAGTCAACCTTGGATATTTAACGGAAAGCCAGGTAGATAATCTCTTAACCACCCAGCTTCCCGACTATATGCTATTAGGACAGATTTTGGTTGACAAAAACATTCTGACGCATGTGGAACTTGAAAATTTAATTACAGAGTATAAATCTGTCTACGAGATTTACGATTTGGAGTTGATTGAGGAACAGCAGAATATGGTGAATAAACTCCTCTCAGACTTTTATCTTCCAGAGGACCTACCCCATTCCGAGCACATTCTTTCTTATCTTACGCTCCTGTTTAATAATTTAGTGCGCTTTATCGGGGAGGATTTTACTACGCTCAATGTTATGAATCTCTCGGAAGTTCCCACTAATTTTTGTATTTCTCAGGAAGTAGAGGGCTCCTTCTCTTTCCTGTCTGCCCTAGATATGGAACAGGAAACGGCAATTACATTTGCCAGCAGATATGTGAATGATGAGTTTCAGGAGTTCGATGAGTATGTACGCGCTTCCATTGAAGATTTTCTTAACTTACATAACGGACTTTATACTGTAAATATGTCTAACGACTTTTCTATGGAACTGCAACTGCTGCCTCCGGCTCCCCATGAGAATATACTGTTGGAAACTGGATTTTCATTTTATTTGCTGCCTATAATGTATTCTTTCGGTACCATTAATTTTCTACTTTCGATTAAGAAAATGGAAGAATAGTCTTATTGCTTAAAATAAACCAAAAGACGGCGTAATGTTTGCTCTGAACTCCATTACGCCGTCTTTTTTATGCTATAAGAGATACTTAGTCACGCAAAAACGCCTTCCTAAAGTAGATAAAATATGCCTTTCTGTATTCAACGAACGAAACAGAAAGGCAAACAAACCGTTATTATTTTTTACACACCTAAAAACTTCTTTACAACAGCTTCCATCTCTCCCACTTCACATATCGTCTTATGTAACACCGGCGCTGTACGAATATCCTCAATTGCCTGCGGAACTTTCACTTGGGACAGCGTTTCTAACTCATCGACCAACTCAAAATCCGGCTTGCTGTCATATTTCCCATCAATCGCCGTCATGACGCTTCTGGTAAATTTGTAAGGACTGGCCGTGGAAGCAATCACCGTCTTTGCCGTATCTCCTGACTCTTTCTGGTACTTTTTATAGACAGCTGCCGCCACGGCTGTATGCGTGTCGATGACATAGCCTGTCTCTTCATATATTTCCCTGATTACAGCCGCTGTCTCTGCCTCGCTAGCATAATTACCATAGAAGGACGTAAGCTGTGCCTGCATCTCCTCTGTTATCGTGTATTTTCCTTGCTCTTGCAGAGATTTCATAAGCTCTCGGTTTTTATCGGCGTCGTCACCTGCAATGCGGTAAATCAAGCGCTCCAGGTTGCTGGAAATCAATATGTCCATAGATGGAGAGGAGGTTAGTATAAATTCTCTGTTTTTATCATAAGTACCTGTAGAGAAGAAATCATACAACACCTTGTTCTCATTGGATGCACAGATTAACCTACCGATCGGTACTCCCATATTCTTAGCATAAAACGCAGCAAGAATATTGCCAAAGTTGCCTGTGGGCACTACCACATTCATCTTCTCTCCGTTTTCGATTTCTCCCGCCTTAACCATCTTGGCATACGCATAAACATAATACACTATCTGCGGAACTAAACGTCCGATATTGATGGAATTTGCAGAGGAAAATTGATAACCTTTCCCTGCCATCTCCTCTGCCAGCGCCGAATCCGAAAACATCCTCTTTACTCCAGTCTGCGCCTCGTCAAAATTACCGTTGATCCCCACGACAAACGTATTATCCCCCTTCTGCGTCACCATCTGCTTCTGCTGGATAGGGCTTACGCCGTCCTTCGGATAAAAGACGATAATCTTTGTCCCTTCTACGCCTGCAAAACCCGCCAAAGCTGCTTTTCCCGTGTCGCCCGAGGTAGCCGTCAGTATCACAATATCATTTGTAACATGGTTCTTCCTTGCCGCCGTTATTAAGAGATGCGGCAATATAGAAAGCGCCATATCCTTAAATGCAATGGTAGCCCCATGAAAGAGCTCAAGATAAGAGACATCCTGTGCCTTTACCAGAGGAGCAATCTCGCCTGTATCAAACTTCTCATCATATGCATTTTCAATGCATATTTTAAGCTCTTCCTCCGTATAATCAGTAAGGAACAGTTTCATTACCTCATAGGCTGTTTCCTGGTATGTCATGTCTGCAAGCTTTTCCACCGCAACATCTAACGCCGGAATCTGCTCTGGTACAAACAAACCGCCATTTTCTGCCAACCCCTTCAATACCGCCTGGGAGGCTGTTACCTTTTCCGCTGAATTTCTCGTACTAACATATAACATTATTCATTCCATCCTTTGCTTCTGTCATCTTTCTAAAAAATGAGGCATCCCTGATTCGGGACACCCCTCATTATAGAAGTTTTTTTTTGCCCTGTCAACAGGGCTTCTACACAAGCGCATAAAACAGCCGCTACGGAAGCGTATAAAATTCATGTCCACCATGCGCAAACAGCCACTTTAGATTCCGGTCAAACCACGCCATATCATTGGGATTTGCTTTACTGCGCGCGGAGAAGAACAATGCGCCCTGAGAAATATCTTCCCCATACAATGCCTGGTCTACCGCGTTAATCGTATCTGATGATACTGTAACCGAATAATAGCGTCCATCGACCGTAGGTGAGAATTGCGGCCGCCCTCCGTTGCGCTCAAAGACGACATCGTAAACCGAAGATGCAAAATTTCCAGAAAGCACACGATTTAGAACTACCTCTGCCACGAGAATTTTCCCCTGCGTGTCCTCTCCTCCTGCTTCTGCCTGCACAATCCTGCATAATGCATTGTAATCCTCCTCAGCTATCGTAATATCTCCATAAGGATTGATTGGCGCTTTGGGCATTTCACTGTGAACTGCCGGCGCAATCTGAGCACAGACCGCCTCCACCTCTCGTTTAGAAATTTCCGCTTTCACTCCTTCTTTGACATGGCTTGGGCTTATTTCCAAAAAATCTCTGCATGCCAGCCCAAGGCCGCCCTCCAATATATGTGCTGCCCGGGGTTCTTCCCTTTTCAGCTTTTCCTCTATATCCACTAAAGCCGCCGGCTTCGATTCCACCGTATCCTTCCCTCTGCCATAGGCATTCTGCCCATTCAGAAACACAAGTGTAAACACTGTAAATCCAGAAGCAAGAACAGCACAAGCTCTATATAACCTCTTTGCTATGCCCTTCATGCAAGAATACGCATTTTTAAACAGTTTTTGAATTATCAACATAATTGTTTTCCTTTCCTGTTTTTTATGATATACTTATTTTGCAGATTTCATACAAAAAATGCATGAAAACATCACAGGGAGGGGCTTATGCTGCCAGGCGCATATCTTGCTTTCAAAAAAAACAAAACAGCCTATTACCGTTCCGGCATTACCTTTCAGAACAAACACATTTCCCTTGGCAGTTTCGCATCAGAGCAGGATGCACATCAGGCCTACGTCGAAGCCTCGCATTTACTCTCCGATTTCTCCACAACCATTGACAACATTTTCTTACTACCGACTATTCTAAGTTTTGGCAAGGCGATTTCTTTGCTGAATTTTAGGGATAACCATATATATTTTAAAAATCCTATTTATTTGAGGAATAATTATTTTGTCTATTATCTTTCCCCATCTGAGGAATTAAAATTTGATATTGACGACCTTTTTTATTATTCCAGCCATAAAATCATGCGCCGCCAGGGACATCTCTTCGTCAACGATTATGGAATGCAGATAAATATTCTTTCCCGCTATGGTATCAAGAATTATGCCGTTCCCGGACGCGATTACTACTTTGCCAACGAAGATCCCTGGGATTTACGCTATTCTAATATTATTATAATCAACCGCTATTACGGCGTGACAAAAATAACCTCGCACGGCGCCAGCAGTTATAAAGTTCATATTCATATCAATGGAAATTATACAGTAGGAACCTACTTGTCAGAAGATGAAGCGGCAATTGCTTACAACAAAGCCGTAGACCTGGCAAAAAAATCCGGCATTACCAAGAATTATCAGACTAATTACCTCGAAAATTATTCTCCCCGAGAATATGCAGACATTTACAGCCAGATTAAGATTTCCAAGAAATACCTCTGTTATTTAAAGGGGCTGTCAGCGAAATAACTTTGCCAAAGCCCCATAATTTTTACTGTTTCTTATTAATATAGTTGATTAACCCTTCTGATTTGATAATTTTTTGCATAAATTCTGGAAATGCCTGTCCCTGGAATGTCAGACCTTTTGTCTTATTAGTGATAATTCCGCTGTCGAAATCTACTTCGACTTCGTCTCCTGCTTCAATCCCCTTCGCCGCATCCGGGCATTCAATGATGGGAAGCCCAATATTAATGGCATTGCGGTAGAAAATCCTGGCAAACGTCTCTGCAATCACACAACTCACGCCTGCCGCCTTGATGGCAATTGGCGCATGCTCCCTGGACGAGCCGCAGCCAAAGTTCTTGTCTGCGACAATCAAATCCCCTGCTTTAACCTTATTTACAAAATCTTTGTCGATATCCTCCATACAGTGTTCCGCCAATTCCTTGGGATCAGAAGAATTCAGATATCTTGCTGGAATGATTACATCGGTATCTACATTGTCTCCATATTTAAAAACAGTTCCATTCGCTTTCATATTTCATCCTCCTTATATTAGTACCGGCACGCGCCGCTCCGCGTCACCTGCCAAGTCGTCGCAAGGCATTCAGAAAATGCTCCGCATTTGCCTTCCTCCTATTCTTCCGGCGCTGATATCCTACCGGTAATTGCGCTGGCCGCCGCTACTGCCGGACTTGCAAGGTATACCTCAGACTCCACATGGCCCATCCGTCCTACAAAATTGCGGTTGGTGGTGGAAACGCAGCGTTCACCTTCTGCCAATATACCCATATAGCCGCCCAGACATGGTCCACAGGTAGGCGTGCTTACAATTGCGCCAGCCTCTATAAATATTCTCAATAATTCCTCTTCCATAGCCTCCAGATAAATACGCTGTGTTGCCGGAATCACAATACAACGGATTCCTTTCGCTACTTTCTTGCCTTTCATTACTTCCGCTGCTGTCCTAAGATCATCCAAACGCCCATTCGTGCAAGAACCAATTACCACCTGATCTATCTTCACATCACCGACTTCGTCAATCGTCCTCGTATTCTCAGGCAAATGCGGAAATGATACCGTTGACTTTAAGGTACTGAGATCAATCGTATATTCTTCATCATATTCCGCATCCTCATCCGCCTCAAAAATCTTGTATGCACGTTGAGAATGTTCTCTCATATAAGTCTCTGCAAGCGCATCTACCGGAAAAATACCGTTTTTAGCGCCAGCCTCGATCGCCATATTGGCAATTGTAAAACGGTCATCCATAGATAGATTGGCAATTCCTTCACCAACAAATTCCAAGGACTTATAAAGAGCTCCGTCCACACCAATCATTCCAATAATATGGAGAATTACATCTTTACCGCTGACCCATTTCGATGGTTTTCCGACAATATGAAACTTAATCGCAGAAGGAACCTTAAACCATGCCTTGCCGGTCGCCATTCCTGCCGCCATATCCGTACTTCCCACGCCTGTAGAAAATGCCCCTAACGCACCGTAAGTGCAGGTATGAGAGTCTGCACCAATAATTACATCCCCCGCTACGGTAAGCCCTTGTTCCGGAAGCAGCGCATGTTCAATTCCCATTTCCCCCACATCAAAATAATTTGAAATCTCGTGCTTCGCTGCAAACTCACGAACACATTTGCAATGCTGTGCTGATTTGATATCTTTATTCGGTGCAAAATGATCCATAACTAAAGCAATTTTATCCTTATGGAACACCCCCTCGGCAGTGAATTTATCCATCTCATGAATTGCCACGGGCGAGGTAATGTCATTTCCCAGAACAAGATCCAAATCCGCTTCAATTAATTGTCCTGCTTTCACTTCTGAAAGTCCCGCCGCTGCGGCAAGAATTTTCTGTGTCATTGTCATTCCCATATTTCAGTCCTCCTTTTCTTTTCTACTTGCTATTCTAACATATCACGTAGTATAATAGAAATACATAATAAATATAATCATTATAATTTATAGTTATAGTTTAAAAATAAGGTATAGCTGTACAGCACAGTTATAAAAAAGGAGTATCGTATGGAGCAAAACCTTTCCTCTTACCGCATCTTTTATGCTGTTGCAAACAACGGAAACATATCTCGAGCGGCAAAAGAATTATACATCAGCCAGCCAGCCATCAGCAAATCTATCCAAAAGTTGGAAGAAAACCTAGGCGTCAAACTCTTTGCGCGCAGCTCCCGCGGGGTAACATTGACCCCTGAAGGAGAACTGCTCTACACGCACGTCAAATCTGCATTCGAGACTTTAACAATCGGAGAAGACAGGTTGCGCCGTTCTATTGCTCTAGGCATTGGCAATCTTACTATCGGCGCTAGCTCTACACTCTGCAAATATGTCCTGCTGCCATACCTAAAAGACTTCATAAAGGAATATCCACACATAAACATTTCCATTGCCTGCCACTCCACCAACCACACCTTGAAACTCTTAGAAGACAGCAAACTTGACATTGGACTTGTAGGAAAACCTGAGAACCTCAAAAATATGGATTTTTATCCATTACATGAAATCGAAGATATATTCGTCACAACTCATGACTATCTCCACAATCTACAAGTGCGAGGCGTAAAACGACAACATATCTTTCAGAGCTCTACACTCCTACTGTTAGACAGAGAAAATATCACACGCCAATACATTGATAGTTACTTTCATGACAATCATATTCTTTTGCATAACATCATTGAAGTTTCTAATATGGATTTATTGATTGAAATGTCAAAAACAAGCCTAGGCATCGGCTGTGTCATCCGAGATTTTGTCAAGACTGAACTACAGGCTGGAGTTCTGACAGAAATTCCCCTAAAACACCCCATCCACAAACGTGAGATTGGCTTCGCTTACAACAAAAGCACGAAAATTTCAAAATCTTTAAAACACTTTATTGAATTTTATGAGAAATATCAGTAGATGCTGCCCCCTAAGAATTAGACCCCATCTTTGAGAACTGCCAATTATGAAATGTTTTGTAACTTATAACTGTGATCTGATACTACAGTCTTCAGAGCACTTACATCTGCCTGAAGCTGATCCATATGAACAATACCATCTCTATATCGAAGGTAAGTAGACGTGTAGCACTCTTCTATAGTCTGTAAGCGCGGCAAAATAACATTTTCATTTTGTAATTTCAAATGAATAATATTTTTACTTACTTCGCACATGCCGCCTTCCAGACTGTCTACTTGACCTTCAAGCTTTTCAAACCGTTCTTCCGACTTTTCTACTCGATGTTCCAGAGCTTCTAAACGCTCTTCCAAAGCTTCCAGACGATGTTCCAGGGCTTCTAAACGCTCTTCCAAAGCTTCCAGACGATGTTCCAGGGCTTCTAAACGCTCTTCCAAAGCTTCTATACGCTCTTCTATAATTGTAAGACGCTCTTCTAATTTTTCAAGTCTGACTTCCAGCTTTTCAATCCGTTCTTCCAGCCTGATAAGCCTCTCTTCAAACTTCTGCATCCGTTCGTCTAACCTTTGAATTGCATCCGTTACCGGCTGAAGCTTATCCGCCAGCAGTTCAGACAATTTCAGTAATAATTCTTCGTTTGTCATCCATTTTCCTCCTTTTCATGACTTAATTTAACTGCGCTTCGATTATATCATCTATCTATAAAAACATCTATGCACAAATATGTAGAAAAAAATTGCCATTGTCTTCTAAAAAACGCTCAAACGCGCTTTTTTTCAACACTTTTTATGTCAAAAACCCCCGAACAAATTATATCTTGTTCGGGGATTTGTCTACTAACAATGTTAAATTTAGTTATTAATAAGTTTATCTTCCTCGCTGTTCCAGCTATACAGCTTACGAACTTCCTTACCGATTGCCTCAGATGGATGCTCTGCCGCCAGCTTTCTCATTGCTTTAAAATGTACCTGACGACCTGCCGGAGACATATCTAATAAGAACTCTTTGGCAAAAGAACCATCCTGAATATCAGACAAGATCTTTTTCATAGCCTTTTTTGTATCCTCTGTAATAACCTTAGGTCCTGTAATATAATCTCCGTATTCAGCTGTATTAGAGATTGAATACCGCATTCCCTCAAAGCCTGACTGGTAAATTAAATCAACAATCAATTTCATCTCATGGATACATTCAAAATATGCATTTCTCGGGTCATATCCAGCTTCTACTAACGTCTCAAAACCAGCCTGCATCAAAGCGCATACGCCGCCGCAGAGAACTGCCTGCTCACCAAATAAGTCAGTCTCCGTCTCAGTGCGGAAAGTAGTCTCCAAAACGCCAGCTCTTGCTCCGCCGATACCTAATGCATATGCAAGTGCAATATCCTGTGCCTTGCCACTGGCATCTTGCTCTACCGCAACCAAACATGGAACCCCTTTTCCTGCCTGATACTCACTTCTTACCGTGTGTCCCGGTCCCTTCGGTGCAACCATTGTAACATCTACATCCTTCGGCGGTACAATCGCGCCAAAATGAATATTAAATCCATGCGCAAACATCAGCATATTACCAGCTTCCAGATTAGGCTCAATATCATTCTTATACATATCAGCCTGAAGCTCATCATTGATGAGGATCATAATAATATCTGCTTTTTTTGCTGCCTCGTCAGCAGTAAATACCTCAAACCCCTGAGCCTCAGCCTTCGCCCAGGACTTGCTTCCCTTATACAGACCGATGATTACATTACACCCGGATTCCTTTAAGTTCAATGCATGAGCATGTCCCTGACTACCATAGCCGATAACTGCGATTGTCTTCCCATCTAATAAGGAAAGATTACAATCTTCCTGATAAAAAATCTTTGCCATTTCTATATCCTCCTAAATTTTTATGGTTTCCCGGCGACTTTGTATGTATTGCCGGATAAACAGGAAAATGCAAAGCACCCTCCCATCCTTGTACAAAATTGATGGTTATTCCTAATCAAACATCCTTACATCAGAGGAGCCTCTTGTCAATCCGGTAATACCGGTTCTTGCAAGCTCCAATATCTCGTAACCTTCCAATAATTCCAGAAATGCATCCAGTTTACTCTGACTTCCAATCAGCTCAATCATCATAGAATCATTTGTCACATCCACAATCTTAGTCTTAAAGATTTCCGCAAGGGATATCACCGCCTGACGCTCCGTACTCTTTACCTGAATTTTAATCAAAATTAACTCTCTGCATACCGAATTCCCGGTTTCCAGCTTCTTGATATCAACTACGTCCTCCAATTTGGCAAGCTGCTTCTCAATCTGCTCCAAAATCAACTTATCGCCGCTTGAAACAATCGTAATCCTCGTAAATCTTGGATCTGCAGTCACGCCTGCCGATATACTGTCTATATTATATCCTCTACGGCTAAATAATCCCGAAACATGACTCAACACATTCGGTGTGTTTTCAACTAAAATTGATAATGCCTGTCTCTCCACGTGCAAAACCTTCCTTTTCTACTTCTTCGCGCCACTAATAAGTTTAGCATATTCCCTCATTTTGTCAATAGTTCCCGTTATCTTTTTATTGGACTACCGGCTGGTTCCATATTTCATCAATGCCATCCGCTTTCCATTGATTCTTTCCTTCCAGATAATCTTCCACTGTAAGATACTGGTACTTGCTAATTGTTTTCAAGGCATCATAGATATAGCGGAGTGGAACTCGGCTTCTATTATTATCAGGATTTCCCGGTTCAGCCAAAAATACTGTCTCGTCCTTATCCCGATACATCCAAATATTAACATAATGCCCCGGCGTATCCTGCCAGTAAGTATCATCTTCCGCACTGCTGATAAGCACGATTGAGGATTTCATCTCTCGCATCTGCTCGCGAAATTCTTTATAGGAACCTGGCTTGCGGTAGAGACCACAAGTGAATCCACAACGCTCCAATGTCTTTTTCATGTATACCCAGTCAATAGCGCCTGTCTCCCCTGTCGGTTCATAATCCGTAACAGTCATGGCATATTCACACATGTCCCAAGGCGAAACCTCATACCTTGTCAGAGTATTATATATATTTGCCAGGCAGCAAAGCCCACAGCCGAATCCGCCAAAAGGGTTCCCATTTATGTCAAAAGTTGCCCACTCTCCTGACCAGGAAATACCTTCTGCCCAAGACCTTGGACCCTGAAGAAAAGTATAAATATCCTCTTCCCGCATTTCAAAAGCAGCGAGCAGCATCTGTTTATCGTTTTCAGATAAAATCTTGCCAAGATAACCGTCCGAGCCAAAATAAAACTGACGTTCATTGGTATTTATGGCTATGCTTCCCTTCTCAGTTTGCATTTCTCCCCTTGTATTCCTGTCTATCTCTGCCATATTGAGCAATGCCAGCAAAAAGACAAGCACACACATTGCAGACAGACATCTTTTTATCATATTGTTCCTCCCTGATTTGTTTTACTTCTTTGGAAACAGTAAGAGGTATCAGGACTCTTACCACTTCGCGGGCTCCTCCTCATGCCAAGTCCTTAGGTCAAATTATACCACACCCAATTAACGATTTGTAGATGTATTTTGTATCCATACCTTGTTATTTATATTAGTGCAACAGCTCCTTTTGGCACACAGATTCAGGTTGCAAGTAAACAGTAACTAAGTTTTCATTATATATACCAAAACTCTTGCTTTCCACACAATATTGGCGTATTATAATGCATATCCTATATCATTTAGGTAATTGCGAAACAAGTTCAAAATCTTGATTCCATTAGGGCAAAGGCCCGGT
>Ga0137308_101702_pt1 | contig 19029 bp, 17 predicted proteins | sample Inofrocosms_June_FD_97181 | JGI IMG/M metagenome (GOLD analysis project Ga0137308, IMG submission 97181) | Mouse cecal microbial communities from Vienna, Austria - N-Acetylneuraminic and N-Acetylglucosamine D2O microcosms_June | ecosystem: Host-associated > Mammals > Digestive system > Large... | reverse complement strand
AACGGAGGCCAGCCGGAGAGTCCTGACGGGCAGCTGCTGGTGTATGCCCGTAAACCGTCCTTGACGGAGGCGCTTACGGAAATCTGGATTTGCGACAGAAACACGTTGGAAAACGGCAGAAAAGTCTTTACGGTTTCCTGCGGCAACCATAACGGCCCTTCAGCTACATTTGTGGACAACAAACATATTGTATTTCGTGATACTATTGATCAACTGTCGGCATTCCGGATTCTGAATATAGATACGGGAGAGGTGCTGTACGGTCCCGTTTTTGCCAAGGAAAGCCATTGTGCGGAAAACGGCTGGTATCCTTTCTCGGTTTCGGAGGAGTTTTTGGGGAAGAATCCTGAGTATCCCCAAATTGACAGGTGTGGTATTTATTTGTTAAATCTTGCTGCAGGAGAAGTGAAGCGGGTGGCGGATAAGGAGACGGTGTATAATATGGTGGTGCAGCATGGCTGTGTCCCCAACGAGCAGACGACTTCCATGAGCCACGTCCAGTTGAATCCCTCTGCCACAAGGGTGATGATGCGTTTGAGCGTACAGAATTGTCCCGTCTTCGGTGCGTTGGGGTGTATTGACATTGAGACCGGCGAGACTCATTTGATTCCGGATAAGCCCGTGCACCAGTTATGGTTTGACGATGATACCTATATGGCTGCAAGGCAGTATTATGACGGGAAACGAATCGAGATGGAGACCAGCCGGATTCAGCGGTTTACGGTGGACGGCGAGTGCCTTGAGACATTAGGGGGAATCGGGAATCATATCGACGGCTCTCCCGACAGGGAATATTTCACCGGCGACAGGGCATACCCCGGTTATCCTGCGGATATATTCTTGTATCGAAAAGGCCGGACAGAACCCGCTGCGGTTTTTGGCGGACAGAATTTCCAAAACATTACTTGGAAAAAGCAGATTCATCCTAATCCCACCTTTTCCCGGGACGGAAAAAGAATATATTTTAATCATCCCGTCAGCGAAGACAGGACGGAGGCTTGTTTCGTAGAAGTGGAGGAACTGTTAAAATAATCTAATCTGCGCTGCAGATTTGATTCTTTCGTTGCCATATCAGGTGAAATCAAATGCTCACTATGTTCGCGCTTGATTTCCTGCTGATTAAGCAAAGTGCACTCAAGAATCCAGCCGCTGCGCGTCTGCCGTGCGCTGCACTTGAAATCTGCGTTGCAGATTTGATTCTTTCGTTGCCATATCAGGTGAAATCAAATGCTCATTGCATTCGCGCTTGATTTCCTGCTGATATGGCAATATATGCTTGAATATTGGTGGAATTAGGATATAATAGAGAAGAGCAAACGGAAAGGTATGGATATGCATATGGAATTTGTAGAAAGAAAAAGATGGTTGTTTTTAGGTCTGCCCTTCACTTTTACAAAATATACAATCAAAGAAGATATGATTACTATAGATGAGGGGCTGCTGAAAACTGTGGAGAATGACTGTTATATGTATAAGGTTCAGGATGTGGAGCACAGTGCAGCTTTTCTGGAAAAGATTGCGGGTCTTGGGACAGTGACTTGTTTTACCGGAGATACCACACATCCTACGCTCGTACTGTCACATATCAAGAATTCCAAGGCTGTAAAGGACTTTATCCTGCAGAAATCCGAAGAGGCACGTTTAAAAAGGCGTACCGTAAATATGGTGGATATCGGTTCCGGTGATCTACAGGATATGGACGATAACGATTAAGACTGCCATTTATCATGCAGGAACCGTCCGCGGATGCCGTCAAGAAGACTTTCGGGACGGGGCTGTCAGTATTCTTTCAAACAGGAGACCGGCTCCGAACCAGAAGGGGGCAAAGTCCAGACGAATCAAATGTCTGATATTCCAGCGGCTGCGGCTGTAATCCCACGGACAGAGCTGCCGCTTTTCCAATATCCGCCCGGTGAGATATTCTCCGGAAAAGATCATACTCATATAGGTAAGGCCGCGGAACCAGAAAGGCTTTCCTTTCAGCAGCCGGCTGACAGGAGACAGAACGGCTACGCAGCCGTAAATAGGGAACATCCAGACAGAGGTGTTTCCTTTAAGCGTCATGTCCCGGCGGCGAAGGGAGTCCAGAGCGGTAAACAGGATTTCCATGCACCAGCCGGTGAGGCCGCATCTTATAAAATTATGAAAAAACGAAAGTATATTTTTTTTCATGGTTCCTCTCATTCTGCCGCTTCGGCGGCTTTTATTTTATTCCGCAGGCAACGAGCCGGCCGACTGTCGGCAGATTTTTCGGCTCTCCGATATATCGGCGGGCGGATGAGCGGAACTATCTGATTCCCGTCCAAAACGGCGGATGCTTGACGGAAAGGTCAGCAGTCTTAGTATGTTCTGTAAGTGTGATTTTATGACAAACATTATTTTATGAGGTAAATTCCGATGAATGAAAAAGAAGCCATGGCATTTATAGAAGAGACGGCAGGATATGGCATTGTGCCGGGGCTGGACAGCATCCGTGAACTATGCCGGCGTCTTGGCAGTCCCCAGAAGGACTTAAAATTTGTCCATATTGCGGGCACCAACGGGAAGGGATCGGTAGGTGCCTATATTTCTTCCGTCCTGAAAGCGGCAGGATTCAAGGTGGGACGATATATTTCACCGGTTATTTTTTCTTATCGGGAGAGAATTCAGGTCAATGACAGGAATATTACCGTTAAGGCACTCTGTCAGGGGATGGAGCGGATTAAGGATATTTGCCGGGAGATGGCGGGAGAAGGGCTGCCCCATCCCACCCCCTTTGATATCGAGACGGCATTAGGATTCCTGTATTTTCAGGAAAAATGCTGTGATATTGTAGTGCTTGAAACCGGTATGGGAGGGCTTCTGGATTCCACCAATATTGTGGAAAATACGCTTGCGGCCGTGTTTGCGTCCATTAGCAGGGATCATATGAAATTTCTGGGAAATACTTTGGAGGAGATTGCAGCTCAGAAAGCGGGAATTATCAAAAAGGGCTGTAGCGTTGTCACCATTTGCCAGAAAGAACAGGCGAAGAAAATAATTTCAGATCAGGCGCAAAGCTTAGGATGCCCCTTGACAGTCACGGATCCGGAAACTATCAAGAATATCCGATACGGACTGGAAAAACAGCGGTTTGATTATAAAAACAGAAAAAAACTCGAAATTTCTCTGGCGGGAAAATATCAACCCGAAAATGCGGCATTGGCGCTGGATGTGATAGATATATTAATGAAAAAAGGGCTTTCCGTATCGGAAGAAGCCATTGTCCGGGGATTGGCGGAAACAAGATGGCCGGGGCGTTTTACCGTAATAAGGAAAAAGCCGTATTTCGTGGTGGACGGCGCTCATAATGAAGACGCCGCAAAGAGGCTTGCCGAGTCCATAGAATATTATTTTACAAATAAGAGAATTATCTATATAATGGGGGTATTGAAGGACAAGGAGTACGAGAAGATAATTCGTTTGACTGCCCCTTATGCGGAACATATCCTTACTGTGACTTCACCCCGGAACCCCAGAGCGCTTCCCGCCATGGAACTGGCTAGAGAAGTAGCGTTGGTGCATTCTCAGGTGACGGCCGTGGACAGTTTGGAGGAAGCGGTTGAGATGAGTACTCTCTTGGCGGGAAAAGACGGTGTAATAATTGCTTTTGGTTCCCTGTCCTATTTAGGAAAGCTGATGGAGATCGTGGAAGAAAAAGATACTACAAGGAAGGTGTGAACAGTATGGGAAGCCGGCAGCAGGTTTATTAAAGGCTGGGCGAGAACCTGACGCAGGTCGGGACGGCAGCCTGCAGACAGCTAGTTTCAGACGAAGCAGTCCTGCAACGGAAAACGTGGGAAAAGACTGCAGGCAGAAATCCGTAGGGGAGAAAATTATGGAAAAGAAAACCGGAAAGGCAGCAAGAAAATGGTAGATCAGGAGAAAATCAGGGAAGCAGTGAAGCTGCTGCTGGAAGGAATCGGTGAAGATACCGCAAGAGAAGGATTGATAGGAACTCCGGACAGAATTGCCAGAATGTACAGTGAAATTTTTTCCGGAATGGAGGAAGGGGCGGAGGAGCATCTTTCCAAGGTGTTTGCCGTGGAGAATAATGAAATGGTGCTGGAGAAGGATATTGTATTTTACTCTATGTGTGAGCATCATATGATGCCTTTTTACGGCAAAGCACATGTGGCATATGTCCCCGACGGAAAAGTGGCGGGATTGAGCAAATTGGCAAGGACCGTGGAAGTCTTTGCGAAACGTCTGCAGATTCAGGAGAGAATGACAGGGCAGATTGCGGATGCCGTGATGAGTGATTTGAAGCCTCAGGGTGTGATGGTGGTTTTGGAGGCGGAGCATATGTGTATGACCATGCGGGGAGTGAAAAAGCCGGGCAGCAAGACGGTAAGTATTGCCGCCAGAGGCATCTTTGAAAAGAATCCGGAATTGAAGAATCAATATTTTCAAATGTTACAGTTATAAGGAAATGTCACAGACGGCACAATGTCCCAGAATGTTCCAGACGGCACAATATTCTCATTTTCCTTGGCAGGTGCGCGTACTTATGTGGATCTTGTTTGTAAATTCGTTATTTTATACGGAAATTCCGAGGGATTTCCTATTCGGCGAAAAGATGCTTTGTGGCAGATTGCATAGAGCTTTAGATTCGCCGTACTGCCGAGAGACGGAATATAGGTCAGGCCGATTTGAGAAGCGAAGAAGCCGCAGAACATAGGCCATGCCGATTTGAGAAGCGAGGAAGCCGCAGAACATAGGCCATGCCGATTTGAGAAGCGAAGAAGCCGCAGAACATAGGCCAGACTGATTTGAGAAGCGAGGAAGCCGCAGAACATAGGCCAGACTGATTTGAGAAGCGAAGAAGCCGCAGAACATAGGGCAGGCTGATTTGAGAAGCGAAGAAGCCGCAGAACATAGGGCAGGCTGATTTGAGAAGCGAAGAAGCCGCAGAACATAGGTAGGCTGATTTGAGAAGCAAACAAGCCGCAGCATGGAGGTTGGAGTTGGACAAGGCAGATCGAATCGACAGAATATTGAAAAATGAATTTTTTAGATTAAATGTGGAGAAAAACGGGGAGGCGGAAGCAGAACGCTGCTTTTGCCGTCATGACATGTCGCATTTTCTGGATGTGGCAAGGATCGGGATGATTTTGAATCTGAAGGAGCAGCAGGGCGTGGAGGAGGAACTCGTCTATGCGGCGGGGTTATTACATGATATAGGTAAACATCTGCAATATAATGAGGGGACTCCCCATGAGCAGGCAAGTGCGGAAATCGCACCGGTTATTTTGAGGGAATGCGGATTCAGCGAGGAAGAGACGGATATCATCGTAAGAGCCATTCGCGCCCACAGAGACAAGTCTTCTGCGTCCGAGAAGGGATTGACCGGAATACTCTACCGTGCCGACAAGGCAAGCCGTCCATGCTTTGCCTGTAAAGTACGGCAGGAGTGTAACTGGAAAGGGGATAAAAAGAACCTGATAATTAAGTGGTAAACAGAAAGGCGGAATCGCGGCATTTTTCATCTTGATTTGAGATTCTGCAAAGCGGAATGACGGAGGTTGATATGAATATCGGCGGAAGAGAATATCAGACAAAGGGACATACATATGTAATGGGAATTCTGAATGTTACTCCGGATTCCTTTTCCGACGGGGGAAAATGGAACGACCGGGACAGGGCGTTAAGACATGCGGAAGAGATGTTGAAGGAAGGTGCGGATCTGATTGACATCGGCGGAGAGTCTACCAGACCCGGTTATACTCCTCTTTCGGCGGAGGAGGAAATCGCAAGAGTGGTGCCGGTTATAGAAGCGGTGAAGTCGCATTTCGATGTGCCCGTTTCGCTGGATACGTGTAAAGGAGAAGTGGCAAAGGCGGGAATTGCAGCAGGAGCGGATCTGATTAATGATATTTGGGGCTTGAGATATGACGATAAAATGGCAGGTGTAATTTCCGAGAGCGGATTACCGTGCTGCCTGATGCATAACAGACGGAATACCGATTACGTTAATTTTATCGAGGATGTGGCAGCTGATTTGTCCCAATCGCTGCAATTGGCAGAGAGGGCGGGAATCAGCCGGGAAAAGATTATTGTAGATCCGGGAGTGGGCTTTGCAAAAAGCTATGAGCAGAATCTGGAGATCATCCGCTGCTTGGAAAGCCTCCATGGGCTGGGCTGTCCGATTTTATTGGGGTGCAGCCGTAAATCCGTGATAGGTCTCACTTTGGATCTTCCTGCCGGAGACAGAGTGGAAGGAACCATAGTCACTACGGTTATGGGTGTTTTGAAAGGATGCATGTTCGTCCGCGTCCATGATATAAAAGAGAATATCAGGGCAATAAAAATGGCGGAAGCCATTCTGCATGGTATAAGAGAATAAACCTTCCTTCTCCGGAACAAAAATGCCAGAAAGAAATTATCAGCTGCATATTTTCGCAAATGAAATTCCTTCCCATACATGAGCGCTTTCCTTCCGGAACCGGAAACAGTTCCGGAAAGGAAGCGCTCATGCAAGGATGTAGAGAAGCAGGGCCGGAACCGAAATAGGAGATGAAGCTTGGAAGTAAACTTCCAAATATTGATTGGTATGTGCGCAAGAGGGGTATAAAAATGTATTTGGAGAACGCTAAGGACAAAATTTGTATCGAACTGTTGGAAGTATATGCTCATCATGGAGTTTTTCCGGAAGAGAAGCAGAAAGGGCAGCCGTTTCTGATCAATGCGGTGCTTTATGCCGACCTCCGGAAAGCCGGAAAAGAAGACCGGCTGGAGCTGTCAACGGATTATGGAGAGGTCTGCCAATTTATGACTCAGTGGATGCAGGAAAACACTTTTAATCTGATTGAAGCCGTTGCGGAAGGACTGGCTCAGGCAGTTTTGCTGAGATACGAATTGATATCCGGTATTGATTTGGAGATCCGGAAACCGGAAGCGCCCATTGAGCAGCCCTTCGGCTGTGTCTCCGTAAAGATTCACAGAGAATGGCATAAAGCTTATTTGGGCGTGGGCTCTAATATGGGGGATAAGAAACACTACATTCAGGAGGCGGTGGAAGCGTTAAAGTCCCATCCGCTGACGGTTGTGAACGGAATTTCCGACCTCATTGAGACAGAGCCCTATGGAGGGGTGGTTCAGGACAACTTCTTAAACGGAGTGATAGAGATTGAAACGCTGCTTTCTCCCATGGAACTGTTGGATATGCTCCACGAGATCGAAGGGGCGGCAGGAAGAGTGAGAGAGGTTCGCTGGGGACCCAGAACGCTTGACTTGGATATTATATTTTACGATAAAATTGTCTATGAAGATGATGCGCTGATAATTCCCCATCAGGACATGGAGAACCGTCGGTTTGTGCTGGAGCCGTTGAAAATGCTGGCTCCCAATTACAGGCATCCCGTTTTGGGGAAAACGGTGAGCCGGCTTCTGGAAGATATTCTTTCCAAAGAGGAGCCAAGGGGCTGATTTTATGATTCCGGTAGAACGATCTCGAAATAGCCGGACGGTACAAATACCGCATTTTCAAACGTTTCCGGTGAATCGGCCTGATTGAACTGCGCTCTGCCGGAATATGAAAGCAACTGCAAGAAATATGGAGTTACAAGCGGGGCAGCAGATACCGCCCTGAATATCGGGCACACAGACCCGTGAACAGCCCGGTTAAAATGCCGCTTATGGCAAGGTATGGCAGATATGCCAAGACTCCCGTTGTGGAGGTGACGGCAAAAGCAGTGAGAAGCTGTGCCAGATTATGGAACAATCCTCCTAAAGCGCCTGTGAGGCAGAGATGCTTTTTTTGCAGCATCCGGTTCGACAGAAGCATTACGGCATAGCTGAGAACACCTCCCGTCAGGCTGTAGAGCAGGCTCAAAGCCTGTCCGAACAAAAGAGCGGACAGTAAGATTCGTGCGGTGAGTACCAGCGCGGTGTCTTTTGCGGTATAGCGCTGCAATAAAATCAAAGTGATTATGTTGGCCAGTCCCAGCTTGATACCCGGCAGAGGAATCAGTGGAGGAATAGCGCACTCTATGGCATAGACTGCAAGAGACAGGGTGGTATATAAAGACAAGGCGGTTAATTTTCGCAGAGACATTTTAACCCTCCGTTTCTGTTTGGTTAGTTTCTCGGAGTCTCCCTTGCACATGCCTCGCGGGTGGTTTTAGGAGCTCCGTTCTTTTTTAGGAATTATGATATGGCGCTTGTCAATAAGCCGTAATGTCTGCGGACGGTGAATCGGCTTCCCGGAGCTGAATTACCAATTTATTCGGCAGACATACGATGGGCAGTCCGGTGCTTTCAATAAAGCCCTGATGCACGCAGAGTTTGTCCGGACAGTCGGCGGATAGGATGCCTATGCTGCGGGAGCGTATTTCAATTTCGTTGACACACCCGTTTTCACCGGTAACGGTAAAGCGATAGGAAGCGGAAGAGCCGTCCAAAGGAATGCTCGTCAAAAGTCTGCCGTCTTGATAGATATCTGCGATGCAGTCCGTGCCGCGGGGAGCGGGGTGCAAAACAGCAAGCAGGCTTACCCCAAGGATCAGGCAGAGCAGGATGGCAATGAAAACAGGTATTTTATTAATGTATGTTTGTTTTTGCAATGAAATCTCCTTTGGTCTCTTTTGGCAAGTTGGTCTTTTTGCAAGCTGGCTTCCGCTGTCGTGCCGAACTGCCGAATGGTGAATGGCAGCAGTCGGATGGCAATGACCGGAAGTAACATATATACGTGGAAGGTTTTATCGAACACACTCTAATATGAATATATCAAAAAGGAATAAAAAAATGAAGAGGATTTTTGTGGCGGCGCTTTTCTTGGCGGCGGTCGTCCTTGGCGGATGCGGGCAGAATGCCCGTCAGCCTGTCCTGTACAGAGATACGGACATTGCTATGGGAACAGTGATACAGCAGAATATTTATGTCAGGAATGATGCGGAGGATGGGGGAACGGTGACGGAGGAAATTCTCGGCTTAATCCGCAGGATGGAGCAGGAGACATTGTCCAGACGTTTGGAAACCGCAGAAATTTATTTAATAAACCGGAGAAGAGAGGGAGAGGCTCATCTGCAGATTTCGGAAGAATTGGGAGAAATTCTGATGGAATGTCAGGACGTGTGGGAAGCTTCTCAAGGAGCCTTTGATGTGACGCTGGCTCCGGTCATCCGGCTCTGGGACATTGACAAGTGGTCGGAAGGCGCGCAGGAGGGAACTTTTGCCGTACCGGAGAGACAGGAGATTCTTCAAGCCTTGGAGAATTGCAGAAGCGGAGAAATACGGCTGGCAAAACAGGAGAACGGTTATGAAATGGAGCTTCCGGCGGGAACCGAGCTGGATTTGGGAGCGGTGGGAAAAGGAGCGGCATTGGATGAAATCAGGCGTGTTTTGGAACAGCGGGAAGAAATATCGGGAGGGGTGATTTCCGTGGGCGGCAGTATTCTGGTTTATGGTGCAAAGCCGGACGGCAGCAGCTGGAAGGTTGCCATTGTAAATCCCGCTGACACGGCTTCCGCCATCGGGTATATGTCTCTGAAGGGGACATGGTGCGTGTCTACATCCGGCGATTATGAGCGCTATGCAATGGTTGACGGGATCCGGTATCACCATATATTGAACCCGGCCACCGGATATCCCGCCGACAGCGGAGTGCGGAGTGTTACCGTGTTGTCGGACAGCGGCCTGTTGAGCGATGCGCTTTCCACAGCCTGTTTTGTTTTGGGAATAGAGGAGGGGATGGAGTTGGCTGAAAAGTATGGGGCGGAGGCGCTGTTTGTGGATACAAAGGGGAATATTGTAATGTCTCCGGGGATGGAAGAGTGTTTTACATCTGCAAAATAATTCTGATTGAGCTGCTGCCGCCGACAGATGCTGCCATGCTGTTTTTGCGTGACAAGCCGAACCCGAGACGGACATGGGCGAAATCCCTGTTTTGCGATTTCTGTGATTATGCTGCTGCGGGCGGAGCGAACGGCAGCAAATAATCCCGGAGGATACGGCAGAAACAATTTGCGGTAATCAGACACTTTGTGGTAAGATGTAGGTAGTGCAGAAAGGGATGGTACGGATGGAAACAACTACTTATATCCATGTAAACGAACAGGTATTAAAAACAATAGACGAGAAGATGCCGCCGGAGGAAGAGCTTCAGGATTTGGCAGAGCTTTTTAAAGTATTCGGGGATGGGACAAGACTGAAGATTTTATATGTGCTGCTGAGTTCGGAAATGTGTGTCTACGACATTGCGGCAGTTCTGGGGATGTCTCAGTCAGCCATATCCCATCAGCTTAGAGTGCTGAAACAGATGGATCTGGTGAAGAACCGCAGAGACGGAAAGACCATTTTCTATTCTCTGGCGGATGACCACATTGTGACAATACTCAGTCAGGGACTTGACCATATTGAGGAATAAAAGGAACCCCGAGACGGCGGATCATAAAACAGCATCAGCCAATAAACCGAAACGGCATCGGAACGTAACTGTCAGAGAGGAGCTGCCGCACTGATTAGTGCGCAGCTCTATTTCTGTTCTTAGTGCAAAAGGAATGAAGTTTCTCTAAGGTATGCCGATGCATTGGACTCTTTGATAATGTGGCGGCTTGCGCCGTTCCCGGGAAGGAACCGGTTTCTATTTTACAGGGATTGCATCAAATGCCGCCGTAAAGCTGGTATAGGTATTGCTTCCGATGGAGGAGTGATATATGGTGATTTCATCGTCAAAAGCCCGGAAGTAGACATACTGGGAGGTCATGTTAATATCCGTGTAATTACCTTCTGCCAAGACAAAAGCATTTGTCCCGTCCGTTCGCATACAGATCAGCTGGGGGGCATTGCCGTTTTTCTGGTAATAGATAAAACCGTTTCCCACATTAAAACAATCCACTCTGTCATTGGTCAGCACTTCCACAACATTCTGTGACAAAGAATAGCGGCAGAGTCTGTAATTGTTGGCCACATCCATGTAGTATACATAATCTCCGGACAGGACAGGGTACCATAGATTTCCTGCCCAGACCTCGGAAACGGTGTCGCCGTCGGTGTTTAAGGCATACAGATAATGATCTGTCTCCGTACCGTTATAATAGATAATGCCGTCCTGCGCACAGGCCGGATTAATGGCTGTGGAAGTCAGCGCAGTCTTGTCAGTGTTGTCGATTTTTACTTTATAGAAAGAAGGGCCTGCGTTCGTGGAAGTCAGCAGATAGAGGTAGTTATCGACCAGCTGCCCCGCTACTACCACATCCTTCGTCAGAGCCGTGGTGCCTTTTCCATTCAGGTCGCACCGGTCAAAAGATTTCATGCCCTGAACCTGTCCGAAACCGGTAGTGGAGGTGGATCCTGTCTGAAAATAGTAGAGGTACTTGCCTCCGGCCAGAATATTTTGTACCTGAAGGGTATTCAGCCTTCTGATATCCGTCTCGGCGGTGCTCATGGCATAAAGACTGCCTCCGTCAAAGGTATTGGAGAAATAGACATTGCCGTTGTACTCGCAGAATAGGCCGCTGTTATTGAGATTGCCGGCGGTATTGCCGATGGTCCCTTCCGGGTTCATAGCTACACGGTTGAACAGGATCATCACTACCATTGCGGTGATAAGCGCTAATGCCGCTATGATACCGATTAAGATTCGTTTTTGCTTTGTGCTCATATTCGTTGCCTCGATCTTTCCGAGACAGTTCCTGTTCCGGTCAGGCGGATGCCGTTTTGTGAACGGAACTCTCTCTATTACCTTAAGTATACCTCTCTTTTTACTTGCTATCAAGTTTGTTTTGGTATAAGATTATGTAAGATATTATTTCCGTTACTTTTCACACCCACGCCACCGCGAGGCGTTTTCACGCGCTTTTTGCGTGATCAAACCCAAGCGATTAGAATAATCGCTTGGGCAACCTGCGCGAAACCGCTGTTTTGCGGTTTCTGTGCATGCGTTACTGGTCGCGGAGTGAACAGTAACTTATTTCCGGTTACGGCTTACATGCCGGACCGCCGGAGAAAAAGCAAATTACGGCGGAATATGTAGATACAGATAGAAAGGGCGCGTATTACGGAACGGAAGTACCCTTGTAATGCGAAGCCGGACACAAAAGGAGCAGGTCAATATGGATTTACTGGAGTTAAGGGATCAACTGGATGTCATTGATGCCCGGATTGTAGAATTGTACGAGAAGCGCATGGAAATCTGCGGGCAGGTTGCGGAATATAAAATTGAGACGGGAAAGAAGGTATTTGACAAGCAGCGGGAAACGGAAAAGCTTGCCAAGGTAAAGTCCCTGACGCATACGGAATTGAACAGTCAGGGCATCGAGGAGCTTTTTGAACAGATTATGTCCATGAGCAGGAAGCTTCAATACAAGATATTGGCGGAGAGAGGCAGTATCGGGAAGCTTCCCTTTATCGGCGTGGACAAGCTGGAGACGGATAAGGCGAGAGTGGTTTTCCAAGGCGCCGAGGGCGCTTATTCGCAAGCGGCAATGATGCAGTATTTCGGAAATGAGGTCAACAGCTTTCATGTGGACACATTTCGGGAAGCCATGAGCGCCATAGACGAGGGAAGCGCCGATTTTGCCGTGCTCCCGATAGAAAATTCCACCGCGGGCATTGTAAACGAAATTTATGACCTGCTTCAGGAGTATGAAAATTACATTGTGGGCGAACAGATTATACGCATTGAGCACTGTCTGCTGGGGGTGCCCGGAGCGAAGCTGTCCGATATCCGGACGGTATATTCTCATCCACAGTCACTGATGCAGAGTTCCCGTTTTCTTGCCAATTATGACTGGCAGCAGATCAGTATGCAGAACAATGCCTTTGCCGCCCAAAAGGTGGCGGAGGAGGGATTGAAGACGCAGGCGGCCATCGCCGGTGAACACGCGGGAAAGGTCTACGGCTTGGAGGTGCTTCAAAAGGGAATAAACCATTCCGGAACCAATTCTACCAGATTTATTATCGTGACAAACCAGAAGATTTTTCAAAAAGATGCGAAAAAGATAAGTATATGTTTTGAGGTGCCCCATGAAAGCGGTTCCCTGTATCACATGCTTTCACATTTTATCTACAATAACCTTAACATGACAAAGATCGAGAGCCGTCCCATGGAAGGGCGCAATTGGGAATACCGCTTTTTCGTTGACTTTGAAGGAAATCTGGCGGACAGCGCCGTGAAAAATGCGCTCAGAGGGCTGCGGGATGAGGCACGGAATATGAAGATACTGGGAAATTACTGATAAGGCGGCTGCAGTGGTGGCAATGTGCATTGTACCGTCCTGACTGCTGTGATTTACAGATTTCCGAAAGCCGAGATGGCAGGAGTAAAAAGATATGAGACAGAACGAACTGATTGTATATAGAAATATGGAAGACGGCGGACTTCTTCAGGATATGGCGTGGCTTATGACCTATTACCGTGAGTCTCCCTTGCAGACAGAGGAGGGAAGGCCCTGTACCCCGGAGGGGAAGAAGGAGCTTTTCTGCGACTGTATCCATCGTCTGATCGAGCTGGCAGGCCGATACGGTTTTCACGGAAATCTCTGGCACTGTTATCTCACAAACCTGCTGGTCAACAATGAAAACAGCTACAGCTGCGGCTGTGAGATCAGAGGAGAAATCGAGGGAACCATCAATGAAGCCGCTCTCCACGATATTGTGATTTTTAAAGAATTTTTCGATTATAATTTTGAGCCTATGGTGGAGGAATTGAAAACTGCCGAATTTTCCATGATACAAAATTATGTCAGCAGCAGCCGGGAAAGCAAAGTGTATAACACCAGAATTTGTGCCCGCATCTGTGAACTGGCGGAAAAATTTTGCCGGGATCACACGCCGGAGGAAATGAAGGCTACGCTCACGGAATTTTACCGAGAGTACGGGGTGGGAAAATTTGGGCTTCACAAGTCCTTCCGCTTGTCCCATGACGGGTCGGGGGTACATATAGACCCTATTTTGAATATTACCCATGTGACGTTAGATGAGCTGGTGGGCTATGAAATCCCCAAGAAAAAGCTGACCGACAATACGGATGCTTTTGTGGCGGGGAGAAAGGCCAACAACTGCCTGCTGTTCGGAGATGCCGGAACCGGAAAATCTTCCTGTATTAAGGCTGTTGCCAATGAATATTACGGAAAAGGGCTTCGCATTATAGAGGTGTATAAGCACCAGTTTCAGGATTTAAATGATGTGATCAGCCAGATTAAAAACCGAAATTATAAATTTATTATTTATATGGATGATTTGAGCTTTGAAGAGTTTGAGATCGAATACAAATATCTGAAAGCGGTCATTGAGGGCGGATTGGAGAAAAAGCCGGAAAATGTTTTGATTTATGCCACTTCCAACAGACGCCATTTGATCCGGGAAAATTACGGCGACAGAGAGGAAATCCGGGAAGACATGCATACCGGAGACACGGTTCAGGAGAAGCTCTCGTTGGTGTCCCGGTTCGGGGTAACTATCTATTTCGGTGCGCCGGACAAGAAGCAGTTCCAGAATATTGTAAAAGTACTGGCAGAGCGTCACAATCTGTCCCTGCCGGAGGATGAGCTGCTGCTGGAGGCTAACCGGTGGGAGCTGTCCCACGGAGGACTTTCCGGCAGAACCGCACAACAGTTTATTGATTATGTTCTGGGAAAAGTGTGAAGGAAATCACTAAGCTCGAAAAGACCTCGCTAAGTGGTTCCACGCTCTGCGGAACAGAGCTTCTCCCCAAACTGCTAAAGCAGTTACAAGATTCGCCCAGCGATTCTTCCAGACTTGCACCGATTCATTGATTGTTTGTGCCGAATGCGTCGGCATGTTTGGAAGTGTGGGAGAAACTAAGTCATTCCTTGCCTTGCAGCAATTCATTGAATGTTTGTGCCGCTAATTCGGGGTAAATTTGAAAACATGGTTTTCATGGAGCAGTCGCTTGAATTGCCCAAATAATATGAAAATATATGAATATTCATGTTAGTTCAGGCTGGTAAGCACCGGGAACACTTTTCCGAAAAGAGAGTAAAATATTTGTCCGCCGGAGCGGGCTGACGTAAAGGGATGGAAGATATGTCAAAGAAAGATTTTTGCAATGCAAAGTATTATACGAACAGAGAGTTTAGCTGGATTTTGTTCGACCACCGTGTGCTGAACGAGGCAAGGGATAAAAATATTCCTCTGTTTGAGCGGCTGAAATTTTTGAGCATTACGGCTTCGAATCTGGATGAATTTTTTATGATTCGCGTGGCCTCCCTGAAGGATATGGTGAATCTGGGATATGAAAAGGAGGATATTGCGGGTCTGACGCCTGCAAAGCAGCTGGAACTGCTGAGTCAGGCCATCCACGAGCTGGTGGAGCGTCAATATTCTACTTATAACCGTTCTCTGGTGCCTAAGCTTGCACAGAACGGCTTGCAGATCATTCGTCAACACGAGGAACTGACAAAGGAAGAGGCCTCGTATATTGATAAATATTTTGAAGAAAATATATACCCCGTGCTGACGCCGATGGCGGTGGATTCTTCCAGACCTTTTCCGCTGATCCGTAACAAGACCTTGAATATCGGCGCTATGGTGCATAAGAAGAACAGCAAGGAGGAACTGGAATTTGCCACGGTGCAGGTGCCCAGTGTGCTGGATCGTATAGTAGTGCTGCCCGGAGAAGGCAAGGCGAAGAAGATTATCCTCTTGGAAGAGGTTATTGAGAGAAATATTCATAAATTGTTTTTAAACTATGACATTATCTGTGCGCATCCTTTCCGGATTATGCGCAATGCCGATCTGACAATCGAGGAGGATGAGGCTGCGGATCTGTTAAAAGAAATTGAAAAGCAGCTGAAAAAACGTCAGTGGGGCGAGGCTATCCGTTTAGAGGTGGAACATGGCTGCGACAAACGTCTGCTGCATTTTCTTACGGAAGAACTGCGTATGGAAGAGCAGAATATTTATGAGATTGACGGCCCCTTGGATTTGACTGTTTTAATGAAGGTGTACGGGCTGGAAGGCTTCGAACATTTAAAGACACCGAAATATACCCCTCAGGCGGTGCCTGAGCTGCCTGCGGGCTGCAATCTTTTTGAGGAAATCCGCAAGCGGGATATTTTACTGCATCACCCTTACCAGACTTTTGAGCCGGTGGTGAATTTTATCCGTCAGGCGGCAAAGGATCCGGAAGTTCTTGCCATCAAGCAGACCCTGTACCGTGTCAGCGGCAATTCGCCTATTATTGCCGCGCTGGCTCAGGCGGCGGAAAACGGGAAGCAGGTAACGGTGCTGGTAGAGTTGAAAGCACGGTTTGACGAGGAAAATAATATCGTATGGGCCAAAATGCTGGAAAAAGCAGGCTGCCATGTTATCTATGGATTAGTGGGATTAAAGACTCACAGTAAAATTACGCTGGTGGTCCGCCGGGAAAAGGACGGTATCCGGAGATACGTACATCTCGGCACGGGGAATTATAATGACGCAACGGCAAAATTGTATACGGATATCGGGCTGCTGACCTGTTCGGAATCTATCGGAGAGGATGCCACCGCAGTCTTCAATATGCTGTCGGGCTATTCCGAGCCGCTGTTTTGGAGCAAGCTTTCTCTGGCGCCGCTCTGGCTGAAAAATAAATTTTTGGATTTGATACAGAGAGAGAAGCAATTCGCTCAGGAAGGAAAATCGGCTCATATTATAGCCAAAATGAATTCGCTCTGCGACAGGGATATCATTGCGGCATTGTATGAAGCAAGTGCGGCAGGCGTTAAGATTGAGCTGATTGTCAGAGGAATCTGCAGTCTGAAGGTGGGCATAAAGGGAGTTAGCGAGAATATCACCGTGCGCTCCATCGTGGGAAACTTTCTGGAGCACAGCAGGATCTTTTATTTTGAAAACGGCGGGAACTATGAGATTTATTGCGGCAGTGCGGATTGGATGCCCCGCAATCTGGAACGCCGGGTGGAAATTCTGTTTCCCATTGACAGGCCGGAGCTGCAAGATAAACTGATGCACATTTTGCAGTGTCAGCTGCGGGATAATGTAAAAGCCTCCGTACTTCAGGAGGACGGCACATATGTCAAGGTGGATAAGAGAGGAAAGTCTCTGTTCCAGTCACAGGATGCCTTTTGCAGAGAAGCCGTTGAAGCGGCCAAGGCAGCAGCAAAGGACAACCCCTTGGCTGCCAGAACTTTTATACCGGAGACCGGCGGAAAAAAGGACTGAGTCAGCCGGGTGAACTATCATCTATAAGATGATCTCATTTCCCGCAAATTGTGACGCACATCTGTCAGAAAGCAATTTTCAAATATGCTCTAGTGCTCCGTCCAGTCAGGAATTGGATTTTGGGGCTGTATGGTTCGTGCTAGTGCCAGGCAAAATTTCAACGGCAATGCGGTGGCATTGTCTAGAAATTTTAACAGCGCAATGGCGCGAAACAGGCTGCTACAAGGTTCATTTCTGGCCGGATGGAGTACTGGTTGGAAACGGAGGAATATCGGCTATGAGAATTATTCTTGCTTCCGCGTCTCCCAGAAGAAGGGAGCTTTTGGAGCAGATAGGGCTTCATTTTGAAGTAATCACCAGCCATGTGGAAGAGAAGGTATCTTTCCGTCGGCCGGATAAGGTGGTAGAAGAGTTGTCCCGGCAGAAAGCGGAGGCGGTGGCACAGGAATTGGATTTACAGGATCTAAGAGCGGCAGAGGAACCTTTTATGGAAGTAGGTACGGACGGGAAAGAACCACTTGTGGAAGTAGGTACGGACGGGAAGGAACCGCTTGTGGAAGTAGGTACGGACGGGAAAGAACCGCTTGTGGAAGTAGGTACGGACGGGAAGGAACCGCTTGTGGATGTAGGGACAGCTGTGAAGGAACCATATGTGAAGATGACGTCAGAGACAGAATTGTGCCAGAGAAGACAGGAGGCGGTTCTTGTCATAGGTGCAGATACGGTGGTAGCTTTGGACGGCGCTATTCTTGGAAAGCCGGAGGGAAAGCAGGAAGCTTATTCCGTGCTAAAGAGCCTTCAGGGGCGTGGACATGAGGTTTACACCGGGGTTACGCTTCTGTACAGGGCTGCAGGCGCGCAAGAATGGGTACAAAAATGTTTTCATGAGAGGACAAAGGTGAATTTTTTCCCTATGGAGGAAGCGGAGATCCGGGAATATGTCAATACAGGGGATCCTCTGGATAAAGCGGGAGCTTACGGAATTCAGGGATTTTGTGCCAGATATATCAGCGGCATTGAAGGCGATTATAATAATGTGGTAGGACTCCCAGTGGGAATTCTCTATCAGAAGATAAAGGAGCTGGTTCAACATGAAAAAAGCAGTAATATTTGACTTGGACGGAACTCTTTCCGATTCCATACACAGCATTAAATATTGTGCCGACCGTGCAGTGGCCGAATTCGGATACGGCCCGTTTACGGAGCAGCAGTATAAATATTTTGTCGGGGACGGAGCGGCTAATTTGGTGAAACGTGCGCTGGCCGCAGGCGGGGACGAAGACGGTGTTCATTTTGACGAGGCTTTTGCAAAATACAAAGATATTTTCCGGGAACACTGCATGTACAAAGTGATGCCTTATGAGGGGATTAAAGAGCTTTTAGCGGCATTAAAAGAAAAGCAGGTTAAGATAGCGGTACTTTCCAATAAGCCTCATATAGAGACGATAAATGTGATTGAAACGCTCTTCGGGAAAGATTATTTTGACGTGATTCAGGGACAGGAAGATAGTGTGGCAATTAAGCCAAGCCCTGAAGGAGTGTTCCGGATTCTGAACCGTCTCGGGCTGACGGCGGATGAAATACTGTATTTGGGAGACACATCCACAGACATGAAGACCGGAAAAAGTGCGGGAGCCTTTACCATAGGAGCGCTTTGGGGATTCAGGGAACGGGAAGAACTGGAGCAGAATCATGCGGATGCCATTATTGAGCATCCCTTGGAACTATTGGAGTATTTATCATGACTTATAACGATATAAATGAGTTAATTGTTTCTGCTGAATTATCGGGGCATGAAAACTTCTGGAAGTATGACGGAGAGTTTTTCATGTTGTTTTATAACAGGTTCAAGAACACGTCTTTTACGGATATTCCGGATATTCCGGA
>Ga0137308_101701_pt1 | contig 19032 bp, 15 predicted proteins | sample Inofrocosms_June_FD_97181 | JGI IMG/M metagenome (GOLD analysis project Ga0137308, IMG submission 97181) | Mouse cecal microbial communities from Vienna, Austria - N-Acetylneuraminic and N-Acetylglucosamine D2O microcosms_June | ecosystem: Host-associated > Mammals > Digestive system > Large... | reverse complement strand
TTTGGTATTCTGTGATATCTGCCGCCTGTTTCGGACAGCCATACGGATGCCGGCTGCGGAGCAGGTGTTACCACGGGGGCCTTTACCGTAATTTTGAATATGTAGCGCTGTGTTTTAGCGGTGGCATATATTTTGCAGGTACCGGCGTTGACGGCTCTGGCTGTGCCCTTCTTTGATACGAAGACAATATTGGGGTCAGAGCTTTTCCATTTTGTTTTCCTGGGTCTGGCTGTTGTACCCAGTTTTAAGCGGTTTCCCTTCTCCATGGTAAGGTGCTGCCATGTGATACTGCTGTATTTTTTTACGATTACTTTACAGGAATACCTGGAGTTTCCTATTTTGGCGGTAATTCTGGCAGTTCCTTTTCTTCTCCCGGTAACTACACCGCTTTGAGAGACAGAGACAATTCTTCTGTCACTGGTGGACCACTTTGCCTTTTTTGCCGTTCCCACCATGGCCAGCCTTTGACTGCGGCCTTTTACCAGGGTGATTTGTCTGTAATTGAGTCTGGCTGCGGATACCGTTTCTGTTGTGCTTAAAGCGCCCAGAACAGGCATGTTGGCAGGCATTGCCAGGGACAGTACTAAAGTGAGAAGCATCAATAGTTTTTTCGTTTTTTTCATAGGAACCTCCTTTTTAATTTATTACTATTAAATATAACTTAAAACCAAGAAAATGTTAAGAAAATTCTCTGATTTTTTTTAAAATCTAATGAAAAAATTATTCACACACCAATCTTGTAAATTTTCAGAAAAATCACAGACAAAAGAAGAATTACTTTTTGCATCCCGGTTTTTTCCAGCATTTGACAGGTATTTACTGACAAATACATATGAAGGTATAATGTACCCACGGTGAAAGCAGGACTCCATTTAGACAGTTCCTAAGGGATTGAGGTTTGGAGGAACAGCCATACGAATTTAAAATACCACAGGAGGAAACGCAGATGGAACAAAAGATTGAAAGAGTAAAAATGCTTGCACTATTTGAGAGAGACATGCGAATCAATGAAAAAAGCCAGGCCACCATTGAAAAATATCTGCGGGATGTAAAAGGATTTATCAGATACGTGGGAGAGGATGGTATGATCACAAAAAACGTGGTGATTACCTATAAACAGCATCTGCTGAGATGGTATGCAGTCACCAGCGCCAATTCCATGCTGGCGGCGGTGAATTATTTTCTCAAGGCAGTGGGAAGTGAAGACTGTGTGGTGAAGACGTTCAAAGTACAGAAAGCCGCTTTTCGTGAGAAAGAGCGGGAGCTGACCAAGGCGGAGTATCTTCGTCTGATCGCCGCAGCCAGAAGAAAGGGAAAGCAGAGGCTGTGTCTGGTGATGCAGACCATAGGGGCCACGGGAATCCGTATCAGCGAGCTGCCGTTTATTACTGTGGAGTCTCTGTATACCCATCAGGCGAAAGTATGTTTAAAAGGCAAAACCCGGACTGTAATTCTGCCGCTGAAGCTGTGCCGGGAGCTGAAAAAGTATGCAAAGGAAAAGGGAATCCGCTCCGGAAGCATCTTTGTGACGCGTACGGGCAGGCCCCTGGACCGGAGCAATATTCTTCATGAAATGAAAAGCCTCTGTGATATGGCACAAGTGGTAAGCAGTAAAATATCTCCTCATAACCTGAGGCATCTGTTCGCAGTTACCTATTACAACCGGGAAAGGGATATCTGCCATCTGGCAGATCTGCTGGGGCACTCCAATATTAATACAACCCGTGTGTATACCCTGGTCAGCTATGAAGAACAGGAGCAGCAAATAAATAGATTAGGTTTGTTATAATTCTTGTGGCTTCCCCCAAAACTGTGATATAATAAATCACTCAAGTGAATGAAAATACGTTCTGGAATGCTGGAAACCGGCATTTGGACAAAATTTGAAGGAGGGAAATGCAATGATTTGGGCTCCAGAAGAGACTTTTTCCCGGGAGGAAATTCAGGCCATTCAGCTGCGGAAACTGAAACAGGCTGTAGCATATACCTATGAAAAAGTTCCCAATTACCGCGTGAAAATGGATCAGGCGGGAGTAAAACCAAAAGATATTCAGACGTTAAAAGATCTGGAAAAATTACCGTTTACCAATAAATCGGATTTTAGAGATAATTATCCCATGGGATTATTTGCCTGTTCCAAGAGCGAACTGGTGCGTATTCATGCCAGTTCAGGAACCACTGGAAAGCCTACGGTGGTGGGGTATACAAAGAATGACAAACATATCTGGACTAACAATGTGTCCCGGATTGCCTGTATGGGAGGTGCAACAGGCGAAGACATTGTACAAATCGCTTTCGGGTACGGATTGTTCACAGGGGCCCTGGGGCTTCATGCAGGTCTGGAAAACATCGGCGCCACAGTAATTCCCATGTCTTCCGGCAATACAAGGAAACAGATTATGTTTATGCAGGATATGGGGACTACCTTGCTGGTAGCCACGCCTTCCTATGCACTGCATCTGGGGGAAGCTGCCCGGGCCATGGGAATTGACCCGGAGGAGGATTTGAAAATACATATCGGACTGTTCGGCGGAGAGGGAATGACAGAGCCTATGCGGGACGAGATGCACAGAATCTGGGGTAAAAGCTTCCTGTGCACTCAGAACTACGGTATGAGTGAACTGTGCGGCCCCGGTGTCTCCGGTGAGTGTGAACAGCTTCAGGGAATGCATGTGAATGAGGATTGGTTTATACCGGAGATTATTGACCCCAAAACAGGGGAGGTACTGCCCCCAGGTGCCAAAGGGGAACTGGTGGTGACCTGTCTGGGGAAAGAAGCCCTGCCCATGATCCGATACCGCACCAAGGACATTTCCAAATTGATGTATGAGCCATGCCCATGCGGCAGAACCACAGTCCGCATGGAAAATCTGTCCGGCCGTTCCGACGATATGCTGGTAATCCGGGGCGTGAACGTATTCCCCACCCAGATCGAGGAAGTATTGCTTCAGATTCCGGAGATCGGGCCTCATTATGAGATTAAAGTGGAGAGAAAGAACCGGCTGGATGTGATGACTATAACTGTGGAACTTATTGATGACCGTCTGCTGGATTCTTATGGGAAACTGGAAAAATTAAATGGGAGTATCCGCAAGAACCTGAAAGCCATTTTAGGGCTGGATGCGGTGATACAGATTACAGCGCCTATGAGCCTGCAGAGATTCGAGGGCAAAGCAAAGCGGGTGACTGACCTGAGGGGCGAAGGGCTGTAATTGACAGGACTGGGGCGTATGGGTGGCGTGAATGAATTTTCAAACATGCTCTAGTACGGCCGGTGGTGTAATGATATGATTTTATAAAGGAAAGGAATAAACATGTTAAAACAATTGGCAGTATTTGTGGAAAATCAGGCAGGAAGCCTTCGCAAAGTGACAATGACACTTCACGAGCAGAAGGTAAATATTTACGCGTTTGCTTCTTTTGACACGCCGGAGTTCGGGATTCTGCGCATGCTGGTGGATAATCCGGAGAAGGCAAAGGAAGCTCTCACCAGCCGGGGATTTGTGACAAAGATCTGTGATGTGATTGCTGTGGAGCTTCCGGACGAGCAGGGGGGAATGGACCGTCTGCTGGCTGCGCTGTATGAGAGCAATATCAGCATCAACTACACCTATTCTTCCTTCGGCCGTATGAGCAGAATCCCGGCGGTTGTGCTTCACTCGGACGAAGTATTTGAGACAGAAAATGTATTAAAATCAAAGGGCTTCACCTGTATGGAAAGCCTGGGTCAATAAAGGAAAGCGGGGAAATCTATTATGATGTGGAATGAGCCAAAAGAGTGTATGAGCCGGGACGAGCTGTCTCATCTGCAGGGAGCGCGCCTGGTGAAAATGGTGGAACGGGTTTATCACAATGTACCCTTTTACCGGAAAAAGATGCAGATGATGGGGCTGGAGCCCGGCGATATCAAAGGGCTGGAGGACCTGGTAAAGCTTCCCTTTACCACCAAAGACGACCTGCGGGATAATTATCCCTTTGGCCTGGTGGCAGTGCCGGAAGAACAGATTAACCGGATTCATGCCAGCTCCGGTACTACGGGAAAGCCTACGGTGGTGGCATATACCCGCCACGACCTGTCTGTGTGGAGTGAATGTGTGGCCAGAGGGCTGACCATGGCGGGAATCGGCAGGAGCGACCGGGTGCATGTGGCATATGGATATGGTTTGTTTACAGGAGGACTGGGGCTCCACGACGGGGCTGCCTATCTGGGGGCCACTGTAATTCCCATGTCCTCCGGAAATACCAAGAAGCAGATCACATTAATGGAAGACTTCGGGGCTACGGCTCTGGCCTGCACGCCTTCCTACGCCATGCATCTGGCGGAGGCCGTGGTGGAGGCAGGACGGGTACCCCACATCAAGCTGAAAGCTGCCATCTGCGGGGCAGAGCCCTGGACAGATGCCATGAGAGATACCTTGGAGCAGATGCTGAATATCAAAGCCTATGACATCTATGGCCTGTCCGAGATTATGGGACCAGGCGTGGCCCAGGACTGCCCGTATCATAAGGGGCTGCATATCTGGGAAGACCATTTTATCCCGGAAATCCTCAATCCGGATACCCTGGAGCCTGTGGGCCCGGGAGAGCGGGGAGAACTGGCCATTACCACAGTTACCAAGGAGGCTCTGCCTCTGTTCCGTTACCGCACCAAGGATCTCACCAGTATTGATTACACTACCTGTGAATGCGGAAGGACTCATGCAAGGATTGCGCGCTTCACCGGACGTACGGATGATATGCTGATTATCCGCGGTGTGAATGTATTCCCGTCCCAGGTGGAAGCTGCGCTTCTGGAAGTGGATGAGGTACTGCCCAATTATCTCATGACCGTAGACCGCCAGGGCAATCTGGATACACTGGAAATCCAGGTGGAAGTGGAAGAACGGTTCTTCTCCGACCAGATGAACCAGCTCCAGAGCCTCACCAGGAAGATCGAACATGTGATCAAGCAGGCGCTGGGAATCGCTGCCCAGGTAAAACTGGTAGAGCCCAAATCCATTGAGCGCAGTGAGGGAAAAGCAAAACGTGTGATTGACAAGAGGAAGCTGTAAAGGAGAGAGAAAATGATCGTAAAACAATTATCTGTATTTTTGGAGAATAAATTGGGACGGCTGCATGAGGTGCTGGAGATTCTGGCGGATAACGATGTGAATATCGTGGCCCTTTCTCTTGCGGATTCCTCTGATTATGGCATGCTGCGCATGATGGTTTCCGACCCGGAAAAGGGGAGAGAGAAGCTGAGAGAAAATGAATTTGCGGCCAAGCTGACAGAAGTGGTGTGCATCGGAGTCAGCCATGCTGTGGGCTCTTTAGGAAAGGCAATGGGGAAATTGGCGGATGCGGGAATCGACGTGGAATATATGTACGCTTTCGCCAACGGCGATCAGGCTGCAGCGGTGATGAAATGCAGCGACCCGGAGGGTGCCATTGAGATTCTCACCAAGGGCGGATTCCAGGTTTATCAGGAAAAGGATGTATATTTGAAGCAGGTGGGAAAAGAATAAGTGTAACGGACGCAGGCTGTTAGGAACTGTCAGTGGAAAGGAGGCATGGCTGTGTTAGAAAAGCTGGATTTAACGAAAGAAATGACGAAAGAAGAATATCAGGCCAGGATGAATATCCTGGAGGCGGAACTGGGAAGGCTGCAGCGCCAGTGCAGGAATCTGGGGATTCCTGTGATGATTGCTTTTGAGGGATACCCGGCTGCGGGCAAAGGCGTTCAGATCGGGGCGCTGATTCACGCCCTGGACCCCAGAGGATTCGAAGTCCATCCTGTGAAAAGGGAGACAGAAGAAGAACGGATGCACCCGTTCATGTGGCGTTTCTGGACGAAAATGCCAGCAAAAGGCCGGATTGCCCTCTACGATACCAGCTGGTACAACAGGGTGCTTTCCGAGCGTTTTGAAAAAAGTGTGGGAAAAAAGGATGTGGCCCATGCCTTCGATTCCATTTTGTCATTTGAACAGCAAATCACCGATGACGGTGTGGTGCTGATTAAATTGTTCCTGGCTATTGACAAGAAGGAGCAGAAGAAGCGTTTCAAAAAGCTTCTGAAAAACAAAGAGACGGCCTGGAGGGTATCCGCTTCTGACAAAAGATGCAGTAAAAACTTTGAGGAGCTGGAAAAGGTTTACGAGGAGATGCTCCAGAAAACGGATACAGACTATGCCCCCTGGCATATCATTGAGTCCACAGACAGAAGGTTTGCCACAGTGAAGATTTATACCATTGTCATCAACGCCCTGGCGGAGTGCATTGAGAAGGCGTCTGCGGGGAAAAAGGAAGACCAAAAGAAAAAACAGCTGATTGATGACCGGGCGCTGAAAGAATCCATATTGAGTAAAGTGGACCTGAACCTGTCCTATTCCAAAAAGGAATACAAAGAAAAACTGAAGAAGCTCCAGTCAAAAATCCAGCTGCTGCACGGGGAGCTGTACAGGAAGCGCATTCCGGTGGTGCTGGGATTCGAAGGCTGGGACGCGGGAGGAAAGGGAGGAGCCATCAAACGGCTCACTGAGAAAATGGACCCTAGAGGCTACACCGTGATTCCCACGGCCTCCCCCAACGACTGGGAAAAGGCACATCACTATCTGTGGCGTTTCTGGCAGGCCATGCCCAAAGCAGGGCACTTCTCCATATTTGACAGAACCTGGTATGGGCGTGTGATGGTAGAGCGCATTGAGGGTTTCTGCACCACAGGAGAATGGCAGAGGGCTTACAAGGAAATCAATGACATGGAGCGGGATTTGTACGATGCGGGGGCCATTGTCCTGAAATTCTGGATGCAGATTGACAAAGATGAGCAGGAGAGGCGCTTTACGGCCCGCCAGGAAAACCCGGAGAAACAGTGGAAAATCACAGACGAAGATTGGAGAAACCGGGAAAAGTGGGAGCAGTATGAGGAAGCAGTTAACGAAATGCTCATACGCACCTCCACACCCCATGCGCCCTGGGTGGTGGTGGAAGGCAATGACAAGTATTATGCCAGAATAAAAGTGCTGGAGACTGTGGTAAAAGCCATCGAAGAACGGCTGGGGCAGGAGTAAGGCAGTACCTCTGCATGCCGCAGGGCTTTCGGCAAATGACTGCCAGGCAGCCACAGCAAAGCGCCTGAATGAGGCGATACCCTCGCTTCGCTGGGGCAGACCCTGCGGTGGCTGCGTCGAGGCTTGGGGAGTAGTGCTCTCTGGAAAATAGGCAAGTCAAACTGCCAATTACTTAATATTCGTTATACTAGGAAAATGTCATGGGGATGGCAGACAGGAGGGAAATCATGCGTGCGGGAATTGGCTACGATGTACACAGATTAGTGGAAGGACGGGACTTGATACTGGGCGGTGTGAACATACCATACGAGAAAGGGCTTCTGGGCCATTCCGATGCGGATGTGCTGGTTCACGCCATTATGGACGCCCTGCTGGGGGCTGCGGCTTTGGGCGATATCGGGGTTCATTTTCCCGACACCAGTGAAGAATACCGGGGGATATCCAGCCTGAAGCTGCTTCAGAGGACAGGGGAACTGCTGGAGAGGCATCTCTATGTGATTCAGAACATTGACGCGGTGATTATCGCCCAGAAGCCCAAGATGGCTCCCTATATTCCTCAGATGAAGAAAAATGTGGCGGACATCCTCTGCCTGGAGGAGAATCAGGTGAATATTAAGGCCACAACCGAGGAAGGACTGGGATTTACCGGGACAGGAGAAGGAATTTCCGCCCAGGCAGTCTGCTCCCTGGTGCCGGTGCTGGCTACCCTGCCGGATGATAGGCGGGGAGCTGGCTGCGGGGGATGCGCAGGGTGTGGGGATTCGGGAAATTAGCAAATTCTACAGGTCAAAAAACGCAGGCGATGGGGCATCACCTGCGTTTTTTAATGGGAGCTTTTAACTATCCAAATGTACAGATATGAGTTTTTCTCAAATCCATATTGTAAAATGCGATAAAGTGCGTATAATTGAATAAAATAGCATACTTCAAAAGATAGAAAGGAGCGATTTATGAAAGGGAGCATTTATAAAAAAATACTTGCAGTCTCACTTGCGGTATCATTGTCCGCCACAGCGGCGTCCTCCAGCATACTTGCGTCAGATACCTGCCATGTATCGGAAATAGAGCAAGATGCGGAAACGGATATGGGAAATGGGACAGTCTCAGATGATACTCCTCTCGGGAATCTAGAGGATCTTACACCTGCGGATACAAAAAATGAAGAAAACAATGCCCAGATAAATTTTTCAGGACAGGAGAATTTATATGAGAGTATGGAGATCGCACCAGAAAGGGCAGGCGATGATATTGAATCGGAAAAAACCGTAAAATCAATAGAAGTTAAGAAAAAACCAGATAAGATGACGTATCTCACTGCACGTGACGACAATATCGACCTCTATGGCATGGAACTTTCCATTACATATACAGATGAAACTACAGATACAATCTCTATCAATGAGCACACCGACAGATTTGAAGTGAACAATGGCGGAACCGTCACTTCATTCTTATATGGTGATGTCAATAAACGTGTCCTGCACATTGATTACGGAAATGTCTCCTGTGAGATCACTCTTGAGAAGCCGGACTGGGAGGCAGAATCTTCTCAAATAGAGGATGAGAAGATTTATCCCACAGATCTGACAGAAAAAGAGCCATGCCACATATATTCCTTTTGTCCATCTGAAACAAAAACCTACAATTTCTTCAGTTTCAGCGACACCTCTGTGGGGACTTTCGTCGAACTATATGAAAGGGACGGGAATGATTATAAAGATATCGATTCAGACGGTGGAGGAGGCGGAAACAATAAGTTCCTTCTTTCCCAAACATTGAATGCCAACACGAATTACTATTTCATTGTGTCACATAGGGATTTTGGAACTCCGGCAAAGTTTACCTGCTGCCTGAGCTCCACCATATCTTCACTTTCCCAACTGACAGTAACAAATCTGGAGGTGACCAAAGCCTCGAAAGATATCTATTACGATTTTGAATCAGACTCGATACCTGTCGGTGAGTTGAACATTAAGGGCACGGAATATAAGGCCACCTATAGCAATGGCTGGGAACGCGCGGGAAAAGTTGAACAGGGTGGAGCTGAAGCGGAAATCCTCGGCAAGACCCTGTCCGTCAGATGGAAATATACGACCACAGATGAATTCGGGAAAAGCTTCGCAGACAAAGACAGAGATGATAATGCGCTCATCTATACATATGAAGATCATACGACAGAATTCCCGGTTACATTTAACGCGCCAAGCCCCGTAAAATCCATAAGTATTGAGGGCAACCCATGGCAAAACTGGAAGCCTTATCAATATCAGCTGGTGGGAAATGAAGGTAAAACCAACTGGCCGTCAGTGCAGGTTTCCGTAAAAATACAGTATAACGATGGAAGGGGTGAAGAAACTGTCACATGGCCGGCGGGGGAGGCAGGCTATGAGGAAGAATATAACGGATACTGGATAAGAGTAAGGCTGAGAGAGGGCGCCGATATCCAGCCGGGAGAGAACGCAGTCGTAGTCTCCTATATGGGGAAAAGCGACGAAGTCCCCATTACAGTCATGGAAGACCCCGTAGAATCCATACAGATCCTTCGACAACCGGAAAAGACAGAATACTACCCCTTTGAAGAATCTGTGGATCTATGCGGCATGAAGGCACAGATCGTTTACAGGAATGGAAAAAACCTGACAGTGGAAGTATCTGAACATACAGACTCGCACATAGTGCCGGATACAGCAGGCTATGGCGGAAAACTGACTTCTTCTTTAGATTCTTCAAAGAAAGTGTCGATCAGCTATATCGGATATACCGAGGAGCTTACGTCCTGTAAAAAACGGGGATTTACAGCTGAGGATTCCATATCACTGACAGAAGGAGAAGAAAAACAGACTGGTTTAAGTGAAGGGCCGACTTATCAGATCTTCTCGTTTACACCTTCTGAATCCGCAGCTTACCAATTCAGCTGGGCGGCTGCAATCGTAGGTAATTGGAGTATTGCAAGGCTCTATAATGCTGCAAACAGCGAACTGGTCTATGCTTATTCGGGGAACAATGGTCTGAATTATGAAATGGTGGGAGGCAGGATTTATTATATTGCCCTGATCAATGACAGCAAATCCAAACAGGACATTATCTATTCTATCAACAGACAGGAAGCCACTCCAAAAGAGGATATTTCTGAGCTCTCTCTTTCGGTGGATGCGCCCTCAGCCGGAGATGTCCTGCCGGATCTTACGGAAATAGAATCTGAACACTACTATATATCCGACTGCAGATGGCTGAACGATGAAAATGACGACAACATTGCCGATTATGGGAAAAAGCACCAGTTTGAGGCGGTGCTTCGGGCCAAAACTGCCCATCAGTTTACATCTTCCACAGAAGTTGAGGTGAATGGAGAAAAGATTACAGAAAAATCTATGGGCAGTGATGGAGATCTGACAATCCGCTATACGTTCCCATCATTTACCCAGTTCCAGATCACAATCCCTCAGGCAGAAGGGTATACGCTGGATGAAAGCCAAAACCCAGTACCAGGAGAGGCCGAACAGGGGGAAAGCTACACCTTCCGCTATATCAAAAACACAGAAAATGACAGCATTAAACTGATCGTAAAAGCGGGAGACACTGTACTGACTCCCGCTGAAGACGGAACCTATGTAATCGAAAATATAACCCAAAATATCACCGTAACGGTAAAGCAGGTCAATATATCCGCAGATTCCGACGAATCCATACTGACACTTTATGACAGGAGCGCTGTTCGCGATGTCTTGATTGGAAAACGGAACACCAGGCTTGCGGATAATGAAAACGGTGACAGAACACTCCCGGTCTTAGAGAGCAGCCCGGACGGAAGTGATCAGTTCTTCTTCGGATGGTATCAGGACAAAGACCAGGATCTGAACGGAAAGGGAACCCGTTTCACTTCACAGAGCATATTGGCAGACCCCCAGTATTCTCTTTACGCCAGATGGGGAAAAGGAACCTTTTCCTATAAGTCAGACCAGGAAGATGTAAACTGTAAAATTTTATCCATCGACGAATCTGATGGGATAAAAGTAGAAATAGGGAAGATTTCCCCATCGGAAGACGGTACCATCCAGATCCCGGAAAAAATCGACTGGAGTGAGAATGAAGACTTAAAAAGCCTGGGAATCGAATTTTCCCACTGCAGTGTGACTGCGATTTCAGATAATGCGTTTTCCGGGGATACTGCAATCAAGCACGTCAGCCTGCCGGACACGCTGGAAAAAATCGGAGAGAATGCATTTAAAGGCTGCACGGGGCTTCAGGAGATTTCCATCCCAGCTTCTGTAGACACTGTTCCAAAAGGCGCTTTCCAGGGATGTACCAGCCTTACCTGCGTCCGTCTGGAAGAAGGCGTGACGAAGATTGATGCCAGCGCGTTTAACGGCTGTGACAGCCTGCAGACCGTCGTCCTTCCGGACAGCATTGAAGAAGTTCATGAAAATGCATTTGACAGAAACGAAAAGATTGAACTTGTATGCAGCAGCCATAAGAAAGATTCTCCTGTCATAAAAGCTGTAGAGAACATAACAGGGGCCAGTGCGGTGACTATAGACGTGGAGATTGATCCTCCTTCCGCTCAGATGCAGTTCACATACGGCGGACCTGGGAAGACCTTTACCGCCTCCGTCTGCGTGGACGGCAAGGCCGATAAGGAGCGCAGGATAACCTGGAAATATCCAGTTACAAAGGCTTATCTGTTCGATGCAAATGAAAAAGAAAACAGCCTTATCGTGACACCTGTGCAGGTGACGGCAGAGGGTGAGGCCGTGGTGATCCAGGCAGTGGATGAAAAATCCGGAAAGTATAGATCCGTTACATTGACCACAAAAGCAGACGATGACCATAACCCCGTCGTACCATCGACAGTGCCTACAGATACGCCGTCGATAACGCCGGCTCCATCCATGACACCCATACCCACAGGAACCATAACGCCTGTACCACAGCCAAAAGCATCTCAGATACTCAAAAACAGATATGACTCAAAAGGAAAACGGCTGAAAGTAATGGCCGGGTCCCGGCTGACACAGGTGGTCACTGGAGCTAAGACAAACGTTACTTTCACATCCTCCGACTCAAAAGTAGCAAAAGTCGGAAAGACTACCGGCGTGATCAGGTTTGTGGGAGCCGGAAAAGCAGTCATTACCGCAAAAGCTGCAGAAACTAAGGAATATAGAGCAGCCAGCAAAAAAGCAACCTTTTATGTGGTTCCCAGAACAGCCGCGGTAAAATCTCTAAAATCCAATAAAAAAGGACGGGTGACCATCAAAGGCAGTAATGGGGCAAAAGACAACAGTGGTTACCAGATCCTATATAAGCATAACGGGAAGACCAGGAAAGTCAGCGTCAAAGGCAGAAAATCTGTGACAAAAACATTCAAAAAACTGAAATCCGGCAAGGCTTTCAAAGTAAAGATACGTGCTTATAAAAAGGTAGATGGTGTGACCTATTATGGGAAATATGGAAAATGGAAGACGCTTAAAAGAGTAAGGTAGGGGTCGGGATGTAAACTAATGAGCGCATAGTACCGAACGGTACGCTGCGTGGTGCGGAAGGGGAGGGTAGAATCTCCCCTATCCGATTAGCATAATGCGAGAAATAAGAAATTGACATCAGCACATGCCGTTACCCGCCCGCCCTGATTCTATCTGATGTCTGTGAAGACAGAAGGCATTAGAATTGCTGAGATACCTGCAGATATAGAATGGGCCATGCTTATTGCATATCATAGGGGAAAGCTGGAAACAATAAAAGAGAGTGCTTTTTACGAAAAATACAAGATGTTTTCCCGGCAAAATGACATGGTGGTTACGCCAAAAGGATGCAGCGCTGTCCGGGTGGAACGGGAGATACCCATTTCCCATCTGGAGAAAAAATGCCTGCAGGCACTCAGCGAAAAAAAGAGGGCAAAAGGTATTGCAATGGCAAACGATATCTGTAAACAGTATCGAAGAACCGGCAGATACTTTGATGAGATTCTCGAAAGTGTTGGAGGGGGTAAGGGATGAACAGGATTGAACTGAAGTTATGCGACACACAGGGGCGGCTGTTTGAAAAATCCTTTGATGAAGGATATGACAGCGAGAGTTTTATCCGTTCATTTATGAATTCCTCTGTTGCCGAGAACCTTGATTCTACATACAACAGAATGCAGTGGGCGGGTGAAGAATATCTTATGGAAGAACTGCGGAGTGAATTTAACTTTAAAAAGAGCAGTCAGCCCTATGCAAAAGAAGTCTTATTTTGGATCGGCTATATCTACCGTTACTGGCATTTGTATACCGGTGAAAGCAGTAAAACAATACTGCGCATCGCCCCTGTGCGGACGATGCGCAGAAATTACATGATGTTCCATACAATGGCTCCGGAAATGGCCGTTGAGGATCTGCGTGAGATTTATGTGCAGAAACAATCTGAAGTGGAGGAAGAATAAAGCCCGCAGACGGTCATTTTCTTTCTGATCTATTCCAATTAGGAATACCAAAAAGGAAAAGAAAGAATTGTTTACAGGACATGGAATCGCTATACTAAAATAATCATACCAGAAATATTTCAGAACAGGAGGAGAGTATATGCGGGAATTTGACCTGTTTATCAATGGGGAATGGGTGCGTCCAAAAGAAGAAAACTGGATTGAAAACAAGAATCCAGCGACAGGAGAGGTTTTCTGCCGTGTCTGTGCGGCCGGAAAACAGGAAGTGGAAGCAGCGCTGGCTGGAGCTTACGCGGCCAGGAAAAGCTGGGGTAAGACTCTTGCGAAAGAGCGGGAGCGTATACTGCTGAAAGCGGCTGGCTATCTGGAAGCAAATAAGGAAAAGTATCTGCCTGTTCTGATAGACGAGAGCGGATCTTCCATAACAAAAATGTCAGCGGAAATAGACAGCTGTGTGGATATTCTGCGGACAGCGGCCGGAGAGTGCTGCCGGGTGGCCGGCGGTGTGATACAGGGGGAATATCCCAATCATCTGTCCTATTATACTAGAAATCCCTTGGGAGTCGTTGTGGGAATCGCTCCTTTTAACTATCCGCTGTTTCTGGCAATGGACAAAGCGGCATTTGCCCTTGCCATGGGAAATACATTTATTCTGAAACCGTCCTCTCATACGCCGGTATCCGGCCTGGTTATAGCAGAATGCATGGAGCAGGCGGGACTGCCAAAAGGGGTATTGAGTGTGCTTCCCGGGCCCGGACAGGTGGTGGGGGACATTCTGGCGGCAGATTCCAGAGTAAGGATGGTGGCGCTCACAGGCTCCAGCGCGCTGGGGAGAAAAATTGCCCAGCAGGCAGCGTCTTCTTTGAAACGATACTCTCTGGAGCTGGGCGGCAAAAATCCTATGTTGGTATTGAAGGACTTTGACCCGGAGAAGGCGGCGGAGCTGGCCTCTTTTGGGGGGTATTTCCACCAGGGGCAGATCTGTATGGCAGCCAGCAGGATTGTGGCGGAGGCTCCCATTTATGAGAAATTCTGTGAGGCATTGGCAAAAAAAGCGAAAGAAACCGTGGTGGGCGATCCCCACAATCCGGAAACAATTGTAGGGCCGCTGATTGATGAACGGCAGTGCCAGGTTTTAGATGAGCTGGTGGAGGATGCGGTTTCCAAGGGGGCAAAGGTTCTTGCCGGGGGCAGGCACAAAGGGCCTTATTATGAACCCACCCTGCTTGCGGATGTGACCCAGGAAATGAAAGTCTTTTATGAAGAATGTTTTGGTCCGGTAATCAGTGTGGTACGCGGGGCCGATGCCCGCCAGGGGCTGGAGCTGTGCAATGATAACCAGTATGGGCTGTCAAGCGCAATATTGACCAATGACATTACTCTGGCATTCTCCCTGGCGGAGGAGATGGAGGCCGGGATGGTGCATATCAATGAGTCTACTGTGGTAGGTTCTACCAGGGCGCCTTTCGGGGGCGTTAAGATGAGCGGAGTCGGAAGGGAGAATGGTTCCTTTTCAGCAGAAGAATATACAGAAGTAAAGTGGATTACGGTACAGCATTAAGGAACTGTAGCAACTGAAAACAGCCGCTTCACAACAGTATTGGGTTGTGGGGCGGCTTCTTTTTTAGAATAATTTCGGCCCAGGTATCAAATAATAGAGTGATTGGAGCGTATGAAAAACGGTTCATAGATAATTTATTAGCAAAGGAACTGTAGGAAAATAACTGACACATCTTGACTTGTCTATTTCTCCGATTGCACAGGTCAAAAAGTCTCGGCGATGCCCGCATCGCCTGCATTTTTTGACCTGCACACTCGAAGAAATATCCTGCGCAATCTGTATCATTTATTTTTCTACAGTTCCAAATTAAGGAAAGAGGTGTTATAATTGCTGTACCAGATCAATGAAGAAACACAGCGCAGTTTAAAACAGTATGTGATAACCATTCATGAAGGCAGATATGAGGTGCACCTGATGGCTGTCAGATGCGGTGTGGACTGGAATGTAATTATTACAGGGGGAGACCGGCATCATGTGGGAGCGCTTGCCCTGGGGGTGCCTGCGTATATTGAGGGGGACAGGAACCGCCCTACAGTTTCGGTGAGTTCCTTGTGCGTACCCGGACATAAGGACGATGAGCTGGCGCGGCTTGCCGTCTGTGAACTGGTGCAGCATTTTTCGGCAGCGGTGTCAGTATCTGTGGGGATACATATGGACAAGGCGTCGGGAGAGGATATCAGCTGGTTTTGTAAAGCCGCCCTGTTGTGCTGCAGGAAACTGGAAGAACAAGTCGAGATGACAGATTGTGGGAATGAGTGAAGTGACATTTGAACAGTTAGAATTTTTTATGCTGATTGAGAAATATAAAAGTTTTTCCAGAGCTGCAGAGGAGAATTATCTTTCTCAGTCCACCATATCGAAAAAGATTAAGGCCCTTGAGAAAGAGCTGGGTGTGGAGCTGTTTATCCGCGCGGCGAGAAATACTGAATTGACTGATGCCGGAAAAGAGTTTTCTTTGTTTGCCCATCGTGTGATGAATGAATATTACATGATGAAACAGACATTGAAAGATTTTGGGAAAAACAGAAAGAAGCTGGTGATCTGCGCCATTCCCATAGCGCCAAAATTTGGACTGCTGAAAGTAATCCGCGCATTTTGCCAGTATTATACCAATGTGGATGTGGAATTAATCGAGCAGAATACAGATTCCATTATCCGGTCACTGGAACAGGGAAGCTGTGATATGGCGTTTATCCGCAGAAGATACATCCCGGACAGGGACTACAGCGCTTATCCTCTTCTGAAAGATGAACTGGTGCTGGTGGTGGGGAAGAAACATCCTCTGGCAAAAGAACGGAGTATTTTTCTCAGAGATGCCCGGTATGAAAATTTTATTTTTCTCGGGACAAATACAGGATTGTACCGGATCTGCATGGATGAGTGTAAAAAAGCCGGTTTTATCCCCAGGGCGAAAGAGCGGAACATTCGTATTGAGACCCTGGAAGAACTTCTGGTGGAGGGAGATTGCGCCTCTTTGCTGATGAACAGTGCAGCTCAGCGGCTGTCTTCCGATCAGCTGAAGATTATATCGTTAAAAGAACATCCCCAGATGGATGTGTGCCTCGTGGTGAAACTGAAACAGCTGACGGATCTGAAGAAAACATTTATTGAATTTGCAACGGATTATATGTTAGATGAATATAATCAGGAGGTCTGACGCTGTCTATATATCCGCCAATTATACTCAAGAGCATACGTATTTGCCAAATGATTTGCTGTTTTGCTTGAAACAGTGAAGACTTGCTGGCAAATCATTTGGCTCGCGGGTATATTTAGGGACGGATATATAGATAGCATAATGGTCCAGAATAACCAGCACTTTGATAATATAATATATTTACCTGGGGAGCCGATAGGGTGTGAATACCTCCGTTCCGAGCCTTGGAAGGAAGGAGGCGTTTTTATGAGTACATATGAAGAATTCATGGTATTGCTTACTATGGGATTACTTATTGTTGCCATTTTAAACTATATGGACCATAAAAAATAGCACCCCCGCTCTAGCAAAGTAAAGGTGCTATTTTTTATAACCTAATCTGCGCCGGAAACGGATAGGTGTAAGCTATCGTATCGGCTTCCTTGTTAAGTATATTATATGTCATGTATACGGATTTTTCAACTACTTTTATAGAAACCCCATATTCCACCCAGAGACTGATAAAAACAGTCTCTGGGTGGAATATGGGGTTTTTTGTGGTTCTATTCAATAATAGAATTGTTCACATGCTGAAACGGAATTGTTTAAAAGCACTAAAAATATTAAAATGACAATCAAAAGAACGGAATATTTGATTATAAAACATAAATTAACTGTAAAAAATACCAGAAAAGGAGGATTCATGAAAAATCTGAAGTTTTTACATGTTGGGATTACCGTATCGGATATGAAAGAGACCATTGAGTTCTATACGAAATATTTTGGATTCCGGTTAAATATGGAAGGGCGGTTCGATGAGGAATTTCTCAGAAAACGCCGCATGTTATATGGATTGGAAGACGGTGCGTATTCTGATTTTTGTATTCTGGAGTCTCCTGATGGAATTGCTTTAGAACTGTTCCAGTTTCAGCCCCAGCTGCCATCGAAGGGTGAAAATGGAATCTGGAACCGGGCAGGGTATACGCATATTTGTCTGAAAATGGACAATATTTTCCAAGTCTATGAAAAACTAAAAGAAGATGGGATACCATTTTTCTTTGAACCGGATTTTCGCGGAAATCCAGATGAACATTGGGTGTTCTTAAAAGACCCAGATGGAAATTTAATCGAGCTGCAGGATTAGGAGGGGCCTATGAAACCATTACAGATTCACCAGCTGCGCAGTATTTATGACATGATGTCACTGAAAGGAAAGGCTGCGCTGATTACAGGCGGGGCCGGGGGAATCGGCAGAAGCTGTGCCGCAGGATTAGCAGAAGCTGGGGCTTCCATTGTATTGATGGATATTCCAGAAAAGAAGGAGATGCTGCAAGATAACTGCAGGGCGATTGCCGGGCGTTATCAGGCAGAGACCATGTATGTGACAGGAAATGTGGCAGACGAAGACCATGTGAACCGTATGATTGGGGAAGCCTATGAAGGCATGGGCCGTCTGGACATTGTGTTTGCAAATGCGGGAGTGGGAGGGAATGATGATAATCCCGTCCAGATTCAGCTATCCGAGTGGAAAAAAGTGATAGACATCAATCTGACAGGAGTATTCCTGGTGGACAGAATAGCGGCAAATCTAATGAAAAAGCTGGGAAACGGCGGCTCCATCATCAATACGGCGTCCATGTCAGGCCATATTATCAACAAAGGAAGCCGGCAGGATATGAGCAGGCATATGACTGCTTATGCATCGGCAAAGGCAGGAGTGATTCAGCTGACAAAATCAATTGCAGTCAGCTATGCGGCGGATGGAATCCGGTGTAACAGCATCAGTCCGGGGATGGTTTTGTCAGGACTTCACGACCATATGGATATGGAAGCACTGGAAAGATATGTGGAGGAATGTGTACCCATGAACCGTTTTGCCTCTCTGGATGAAATGATGGGGATTGTGGTTTATTTAGCTTCTGATTTGTCCTCCTATGCAACTGGCAGTGATTTTGTCATAGACGGCGGAGTGACAATCTGGTAAGGGGGGAAGATTATGAAAGCAGTAATGCTGGTAAAGGCGTATGACCCGGTCACGAAGGAACTGGGGGAAATTCAATGCTGTCAGGTGAAAAAGCCGGAGCTTGTCCATGAGGACGATGTACTTATCAAAGTGGCGTATGCCTCTGTCTGTGGCTCGGACCCCCATTTGCTGGAGGGGATGTTTGACCTGCCCATACCATCTCCCTGCGGACATGAACTGTCCGGCACAGTGGAAGCTCTGGGAAAGGGAGCTGTGCGCAAGGGACTGAAAATCGGGGATAAAGTTACAGGGAATTTTTACAGGACATGCGGGGTATGCGAGGACTGTCTCAGCGGAAAATCCCAGTTCTGTCAGAATGCTGTGGGCCATGGGGCAGCTCAGGCGGAA
>Ga0137308_101699_pt1 | contig 19117 bp, 12 predicted proteins | sample Inofrocosms_June_FD_97181 | JGI IMG/M metagenome (GOLD analysis project Ga0137308, IMG submission 97181) | Mouse cecal microbial communities from Vienna, Austria - N-Acetylneuraminic and N-Acetylglucosamine D2O microcosms_June | ecosystem: Host-associated > Mammals > Digestive system > Large... | reverse complement strand
GTTGGCTGCGTCCATAATCTCGTTGGCCAGTCTGTCCTTCTGGGTCTTCTCGCCTCTCTTGCGGGAAAACATGGTCAGCCAGCGAAGAGCCAGAGCCTGCCTTCTCTCCGGTTTTACCTCGATGGGCACCTGATAGGTAGCGCCGCCGATACGTTTTGCCTTTACTTCCAGTACAGGCATAATGTTGTTCATCGCTTCTTCAAACACTTCTACAGCGTCTTTGCCGGTCTTCTCTGCGACACGTTCAAAAGCGCCGTAAACAATCTTCTGGGCAATTCCCTTCTTGCCGTCCAACATCATGTTGTTGATCAGTTTGGTCACAACCTTATTGTTGTAGATCGGGTCTGCCAATACGTCTCTTTTCTGAGTATGTCCTTTACGTGGCACGTTACTTCCCTCCTTAATATCTCCGCAGCTTTCCCTGGACTTCAGCTTTGCCCTGCGGACATTGCCGTCCCTGCGGACATTAATTCACCGGTACTCACATGTTTCCATAAAATGTGTCCATGCCTGGCATTGTTCTATGTCCTGCAACCCCAAGGCCAATATCACGAACATCCAGTGCTGATTTACATTTTACTGCTGTTTGTGGTACAAATCATCCTGCAGTCTGCAAATGCTTTTGCGGACTTTTACTTCTTAGCCTTCGGTCTCTTAGCGCCGTACTTGGAACGGGCCTGCTTTCTGTTGGCAACGCCTGCGGTATCCAAAGTACCTCTCACGATATGGTATCTGGTACCTGGCAGATCCTTTACTCTTCCGCCGCGGATCAGAACAACGCTGTGCTCCTGAAGGTTGTGGCCCTCACCGGGAATATAGCTTGTTACCTCAATGCCGTTGGACAGACGTACTCTGGCGATCTTTCTAAGAGCAGAGTTGGGCTTCTTAGGTGTAGCAGTCTTAACAGCGGTGCATACGCCTCTCTTCTGTGGGGAAGAGGTGTTGGTTGCGCGCTTCTGCAAGGAGTTATAACCTTTCTGAAGAGCCGGCGCCGTAGACTTCTTAACAGATGTCTGTCTTCCCTTTCTTACTAACTGGTTAAATGTTGGCATTCTTTTCACCTCCTGTGATATTGTCCGGGTTGCTTTTTATGCTTATTTTGCGTACCAAAACATTGCGTGTTTTCGCACGCTTAATCATTATAGCAAATAATCGGGAGTTGTCAAGGAAAAAAATGAAAAAGTTTGGAAATGGCGGATTATGGGGGCGAGGTTGTGGCGGGCCAGAGGGAAGGGCGGCGGTGTCCGGGTTCAGATTTGCCGGACATTTCGATGAGCCCAAAAACAGGTCTCATCTCCATGGCAAAAATTCACCCGGACACCGCCGCCCTTCCCTCTGGCAAAACCAGTTGATCGCCTGGCCAAAAATGTGATGGCTAAGATAACTGCCTGCCCGGTGATGGATCGTTTTTGTTCTGGTTTTGGATCTGAATGTGGGGGCTGCTGTCATGGTTTCTGCTGCTGCAGTTGCTGCAACTACCGCTGCATCCGCAGCCGCAGCCGCTTTTTCCCTCTTTGTGGTCTTTTATCTTTTTCCAGATCACTGCCGCCATGGCGGTTGCGATCAATGCTGCTATTATAAGGTCTGCCATCGGATACTCCTTTTTGATGCTGCGTACTGTGGTGTATGCCCCTCTTAACTGGGCTTATCTGCCATAGATGCTGCTGTTCATGTTTTTCTTTATTATACTTTGGTTTCTTCTTTGTGTCAATATTTTGATAATCGTTTTCATTTTCTTGTTTATGCAGCGTGGTGGTGTTTAGATCTGAATTGGCGTGCCCCTGGAGGTGGAATATTCATTCTGGCGTTTTTTCATTGGATGATAAATTTTTTGCTAACGTTAAGAAATGCCCTGAAAGCTATCGGTAGCTTTCAGGGCATTTCTTAACTATTTCCTAAATAATTCAACTCATCTGTTTTAGATCTCCTCGCTGCTGTCATCCAGCTCCAGCACTTCCTCAGCCTCTACGATCTCTTCTTCCTGAGGCTGCATCACGCTTTCTTCTTCCTCGGTGTCGTCCTCAAATAAAATCTCGTCGTCTATGGAGATGTCGCTGTTCAGCTTCACGGAACGGTATCTCTTCATTCCGGTACCGGCCGGGATCAGCTTACCGATAAGCACGTTCTCCTTTAGTCCGATCAGATGGTCGATCTTTCCGTTGATGGCTGCCTCGGTCAATACCTTGGTGGTCTCCTGGAAGGAGGCCGCTGACAGGAACGAATCTGTGGCCAGGGATGCCTTTGTGATACCCAGCATAACCTGTTTGCCTTCGGCCGGTTCTTTGCCCTCGGCCACCAGCTTTTCGTTCATATCGTTGTAATCCAGCACATTCATGGATACGCCGGGGAGCACGTCGCTGTCTCCGCTCTCCTCAACCTTTACTTTCTTTAACATCTGGCGCACAATGACTTCGATATGCTTATCATTAATCTCAACGCCCTGGAGACGATAAACTCTCTGGACCTCCTGGATCATATAATCCTGAACCGCGCGGACGCCTTTGATCTTCAAGATATCATGGGGATTTACACTTCCCTCTGTCAGCTCGTCGCCTGCCTCCAGCACCTGGCCGTCCTGGACCTTGATGCGGGAGCCATAGGGGATCAGATACGTCTTCGAGTTGCCGTTTATTGTGTCAGTGACCATGATCTCTCTCTTTTTCTTGGTGTCCTTTATGGTCACCGTACCGCCAAACTCCGTGATGATAGCAAGTCCTTTGGGCTTACGGGCCTCGAACAGCTCCTCCACACGGGGAAGACCCTGGGTGATATCGCCGCCGGCAACGCCGCCGGTATGGAACGTACGCATGGTCAGCTGGGTACCCGGCTCACCGATGGACTGCGCCGCAATGATGCCTACAGCCTCGCCCACCTGAACGGCCTGGCCTGTGGCCATGTTGGAGCCATAGCACTTTGCGCAGACTCCGATATGGGATTTGCAGCTTAACACCGTACGGATCTTAACGCTTTCCCTTCCCAGTTTCTGAAGAACCCCGATAACGGCCTTGGCCCTCTTGGGGGTACACATATGGTTAGCCTTAACCACCACTTCTCCCGTATCCGGGTCCGTGATCGTCTCCGCAATATATCTGCCTGTCAGTCTCTCCTCCAGACTCTCGATGGTCTCCTGCCCGTCCATGAAAGCCTTGATCTCCATAAACGGAATATCCCTGCCCTCGCAGCAGTCCACTTCCCGGATGATAACATCCTGGGACACATCCACCAGACGTCTGGTCAGATAACCGGAGTCAGCCGTACGCAATGCCGTGTCGGACAGACCTTTTCTGGCGCCGTGGGCGGAGATAAAGTACTCCAGTACATCCAGTCCCTCACGGAAATTGGACTTAATGGGAAGCTCAATGGTATGTCCGGTGGTATCTGCCATCAAACCGCGCATGCCTGCCAGCTGTTTAATCTGTTTATCGGAACCACGGGCTCCTGAGTCAGCCATCATAAAGATGTTGTTGTACTTGTCAAGACCGGTCAAAAGGTCATGGGTCAGCTGGTCGTCCGTAGTCTTCCAGGTCTCGATCACTTCCTTGTACCGCTCCTCTTCCGTGATCAGACCTCTTCTAAAGTTCTTGGCGATTCTGTCCACCGTAGCCTGCGCATCGGCAATCAGCTGCGGCTTGCTGGGCGGAACCGTCATATCCGAGATGGAAACGGTCATGGCCGCTCTGGTAGAGTACTTGTAACCAATGGACTTAATGTCGTCCAGAGTCACCGCCGTCTGGGTCGCTCCGTGTACATTGATAACCTTCTCCAAAATCTGCTTGCACTGTTTCTTTCCAACATGGAAATCAACTTCCAAAAGCAGCTCATTGCCGGGGATGCTTCTGTCCACAAACCCCAGATCCTGGGGAATGATCTCATTGAAAATAAAACGGCCAACCGTGGATTCGATAATCCCGCTCTTTACCGTGCCGTCCGTTATCCGCTTCTGCACTCTCACCTTCACCCTGGAGTGGAGAGTCACAGCGCCGTTTTCGTAGGCCAGGATCGCCTCGTTGGGATTCTTAAAGCACATCCCTTCCCCTTTGGCCCCCGGCCGCTCCTGGGTCAGATAATAGATGCCCAGAACCATATCCTGAGACGGCACCGCCACAGGGCCGCCGTCGGAAGGCTTCAGCAGGTTGTTGGGGGACAAGAGCAGGAACCGGCACTCTGCCTGGGCTTCCACGGAAAGAGGCAGATGGACCGCCATCTGATCCCCGTCAAAGTCGGCGTTAAAGGCCGTACATACTAACGGATGCAGCTTAATCGCCTTGCCTTCCACCAGTATGGGCTCAAAAGCCTGGATGCCCAGTCTGTGCAGCGTAGGCGCGCGGTTGAGCATTACCGGATGCTCCTTAATAACATCCTCCAGCACATCCCAAACCTCCACCTGAAGCCGCTCCACCATCTTCTTGGCGTTCTTAATGTTGTGGGCAGTTCCGTTGGCCACCAGCTCTTTCATAACAAAAGGCTTAAACAGCTCAATCGCCATCTCCTTAGGAAGACCGCACTGATAAATCTTAAGCTCCGGACCTACTACGATAACGGAACGTCCGGAATAATCTACACGCTTGCCCAGAAGATTCTGACGGAAACGGCCTTGTTTTCCTTTCAGCATATCGGACAGGGATTTCAGGGCGCGGTTGCCCGGTCCCGTAACAGGACGCCCTCTCCTTCCGTTGTCTATAAGGGCATCCACAGCCTCCTGAAGCATGCGCTTCTCATTGCGGACGATAATATCCGGCGCTCCAAGCTCCAAAAGCCTTGCCAGACGGTTGTTCCGGTTTATGATCCTTCTGTACAGGTCATTTAAGTCGGAGGTGGCAAAACGGCCGCCGTCCAGCTGCACCATAGGACGGATATCCGGCGGGATCACGGGGATCACGGTCATAATCATCCACTCCGGTCTGTTGCCGGAGTTGCGGAACGCGTCCACCACTTCCAGCCTCTTGATGATCCTGGCCCGCTTCTGGCCCGTAGCGTCTCTTAGGCCCTTGCGCAGCTCCTCCGAATCCTTCTCCAGATCAATGGCCTCCAAAAGCTCCTTGATCGCCTCCGCGCCCATGCCTACCCGGAACGCGCCGTAGCCGTATTTATCAATTTCCTCCCGGTACTCCTTCTCTGACAGAACCTGCTTGTACTGGAGAGAAGTCGTGCCGGAATCCAGCACGATATAGGAAGCAAAGTACAGCACCTTTTCCAGCACTCTGGGGGAAATATCCAGGATCAGGCCCATACGGCTGGGGATTCCCTTAAAATACCAGATGTGGGACACCGGAGCAGCCAAAGCAATATGGCCGGTCCGCTCTCTGCGGACGCTGGACTTGGTAACTTCCACGCCGCATCGGTCACAAATGACGCCCTTGTATCTGATTTTTTTGTACTTACCGCAATGGCACTCCCAGTCTTTGCTGGGACCAAAGATCCTCTCACAGTAAAGTCCATCCTTCTCCGGCTTTAAGGTCCTGTAGTTAATGGTCTCCGGCTTCTTTACTTCGCCGTGAGACCACTCCAGAATCTTCTCCGGAGAAGCCAGACCAATCTTGATCGCATCAAATGTCAACGGTTCATAAGTTTCGTTCGTCTCTGGCATGATGGATACTCCCTTCTATTATTCTTCATAGGAAGATTCGAAATCCTCGAACATCTCCTCAGCGATGCGGTCTCCCTCATCATCGTCCTCTTCTTCCGCCTCTGCGTCTACGTCCACCAGCTCGCCGTCTTTGAACTCCTGCTCCTGATAACCATAGCTGCCAAATGACTCTTCCTGCTCATAACGTCTGTCGCCTTCGATAATGGAGCGCAGGTCCGTATCTCCATAGTCAATATTCTCTGTCAGTTCCACTTCCGTATTGTCATCCCGCAACACCCGCACATCCAGTCCCAGAGACTGCAGCTCTTTCAAAAGTACCTTAAAGGACTCCGGAATGCCCGGCTCCGGAATATTCTCGCCCTTGATGATGGCCTCATAGGTCTTCACGCGCCCGGTCACATCATCCGACTTCACGGTCAGGATCTCCTGCAGGGTATAGGAAGCCCCATAGGCTTCCAAAGCCCAAACCTCCATCTCGCCGAAACGCTGTCCGCCGAACTGGGCCTTGCCGCCCAAAGGCTGCTGGGTAACCAGCGCGTATGGTCCGGTGGAACGGGCGTGGATCTTATCGTCAACCAGATGATGGAGTTTCAGATAATGCATGTGGCCGATGGTTACCGGACTGTCAAAATACTCTCCGGTCCTGCCGTCCCGAAGCCTTACCTTTCCGTCGCGGCTCAAAGGCACGCCTTTCCACAGTTCCCTGTGTTCCAAATGCTCTCCCAGATATTCCATAACACCCGGCTTTAAGATATCCTTATATTTCTCCTCAAACTCCTCCCAGGAGGAATTTACGTAATCATTGGCCACATCCAGCGTATCCATGATGTCAATCTCATTGGCCCCGTCAAACACAGGGGTGGCGATATTAAAGCCAAGGGCCTTGGCCGCCAGGCTCAAATGGATCTCCAGCACCTGTCCGATGTTCATACGGGAAGGCACGCCCAGAGGGTTCAGCACGATATCAAGGGGACGGCCATTGGGCAGAAACGGCATATCCTCCACAGGAAGCACCCTGGACACAACACCCTTGTTTCCGTGACGGCCTGCCATCTTATCGCCCACGGAGATCTTTCTCTTCTGGGCAATATAGATGCGGACAGTCTCATTGACTCCCGGAGACAGCTCGTCACCGTTCTCCCTGGTAAATACCTTGGCATCCACAATGATGCCGTAAGCGCCGTGGGGAACCTTAAGGGACGTATCCCTCACTTCCCTGGCCTTCTCACCGAAGATAGCTCGCAGAAGCCGTTCCTCCGCAGTCAGTTCCGTCTCGCCCTTAGGCGTAACTTTCCCCACCAGGATATCCCCGGCTCGCACCTCTGCTCCGATGCGGATGATGCCTCTCTCATCCAGATCTTTCAGGGCATCCTCGCCTACGCCGGGAACATCGCGGGTGATCTCCTCCGGCCCCAGTTTCGTGTCCCGGGCTTCCGCCTCATACTCCTCAATATGCACGGAAGTATAGACATCATCCTGTACTAGCCTTTCGCTTAACAGAACCGCGTCTTCATAATTATATCCCTCCCAGGTCATAAACCCGATAAGGGGATTCTTACCCAAAGCAATCTCGCCGTTCTGAGTGCTTGGGCCGTCCGCGATCACTTCGCCTGCTTCCACATGATTGCCCTTAAATACAATGGGCTTCTGATTGTAGCAGTTGGACTGATTGCTTCTCTTAAATTTGGTCAGACGGTACACATCTTTGCCGCCGTCTAAATCTCTCTTCACAATAATCTCATTGGAAGCGGACCGCTCCACCACGCCTGCGTGTTTTGCCACCACGCACACGCCGGAGTCCACCGCCGCCTTGGCTTCCATACCGGTCCCCACCACGGGAGCCTCCGTAGTCAGAAGAGGCACTGCCTGACGCTGCATGTTGGAACCCATAAGGGCACGGTTGGCATCGTCATTCTCAAGGAAAGGGATCATAGAGGTAGCCACGGAAAACACCATCTTCGGCGACACATCCATCAAATCAATATTCTTCTTCTGGAACTCGGAAGTCTCCTCACGGTAACGGCCGGACACGTTGTTGCGCACAAAATGCCCTTCTGCGTCCAGAGGCGTGTTGGCCTGCGCCACCACAAAGTTGTCCTCCTCATCCGCCGTCAGATAGACCACTTCATCCGTAACCCTGGGATTCACAGGGTCCGACTTGTCAACAATGCGGTACGGCGCCTCCACAAAACCGTACTGATTTACCCTGGCATAAGTAGCCAGAGAGTTAATAAGGCCGATGTTGGGACCTTCAGGGGTCTCAATGGGACACATCCGGCCATAGTGGGTATAGTGAACGTCCCGGACCTCAAATCCCGCCCGCTCCCTGGAGAGACCGCCAGGACCCAGGGCAGACAGACGCCGCTTGTGGGTCAGCTCTGCCAGCGGATTATTCTGATCCATAAACTGGGACAGCTGAGAGCTTCCAAAGAACTCCTTCACCGCCGCGGTCACAGGCTTAATATTGATCAGGGACTGGGGTGTGATCCCGTCCATGTCCTGAGTGGTCATACGCTCCCTCACCACTCTCTCCATACGGGACAAGCCGATGCGGTACTGGTTCTGCAGCAGCTCGCCTACGGCGCGGATACGGCGGTTGCCCAGATGGTCGATGTCATCCGCCGTGCCGATCTGCTCCTCCAGATGCATGTTATAGTTAATTGATGCCAGAATATCTTCCTTGGTGATATGCTTTGGCACCAGGTCGCTTACGCTTCTGCGGACAGCCGCTTTCAGCTCATCCTGATCATCACCAAATTCTGCCAGGATATTCTGGAGCGCAGGATAATATACTAACTCCGTAATCTCCGCCTCTGCCGGGTCAAAATTGACATAATGGGACAGATCCACCATCATATTGGAAAGAATCTTCTCATTCCGCTCGATCCCCTGGATCCACACAAAGGGAATGCCGACATTCTGGATATGCTCTGCCAGATTCTTGTCCACAGCGGTCCCCGCCTCTGCAAGGATCTCACCCGTGGTCTCATCCACCACGTCCTCTGCCAGAGTGTGGCCGGCAAGGCGGTTTTTAAATGCCAGCTTTTTGTTAAATTTGTAACGCCCCACCTTGGCAAGATCATATCTTCTGGGGTCAAAGAACATGCTGTCAAGCAGGCTTTTGGCACTGTCCACCGAAAGGGGCTCGCCGGGGCGGATCTTCTTATATAATTCCAGCAGACCGTCCTCATAATTGTCCGATACATCCTTGGTAAAACTGGCCAGAAGCTTAGGCTCCTCGCCGAACATATCAATGATCTCCGCGTTGGTCCCGTAGCCAAGGGCGCGGATGAGGACTGTCACCGGTACTTTTCTGGTCCTGTCAACACGAACATAAAAGATGTCATTGGAGTCCGTCTCGTATTCCAGCCATGCACCTCGGTTGGGGATCACCGTGCAGGTATACAACTCCTTGCCTATCTTATCATGTCCAATGCCGTAATAAATACCTGGGGAACGCACTAACTGGCTGACAATAACACGCTCTGCTCCGTTGATCACAAAGGAGCCTGTATCGGTCATAAGCGGAAGGTCACCCATAAAGATTTCGTGTTCATTGATCTCATCTTTGTCTTTGTTGCAAAGCCTTACCCGCACTTTCAAAGGTGCCGCGTAGGTAGCGTCTCGCTCTTTGCATTCTTCAATGGTATACTTGATATCATTTTTACATAATGTAAAATCAACGAACTCCAAACTCAAGTGGCCTGCAAAATCCGAGATCGGAGAGATGTCCCGAAAGACTTCTTTCAAACCTTCATCAAGGAACCACTGATAGGAGTCTTTTTGAATCTCTATCAGATTTGGCATCTCAAGAACTTCTTTCTGCCTTGAGAAGCTCATTCTAAAGCTTTTCCCTGCTGTTACAGGACGCATTCTGCTTTTCTCCATTAGACGTCTCACCCCTGTTTTCTTTCATTCTGATTTTGGGCATACTGGTACCATCAACGCACAAGTTGCCACAATAGTGCAATTTCCATCTTAACATAGTGATTTTGACGTGTCAAGCTTTTTTTCCTGTTTTTCACCGCTTTTTGTTGCCTTTTTCCTTAATCAATGGTATACTATACTGTATCTATTCCCAAAAAGACATAAGTTGGAGGTATTCCCAGGTGAACACGATTTTAAATGTATTGCTGGTCGTTCTCGTCATCGTCGCCATAGCGCTGGCTGTGCTGTATTTTATGGGACGGAAGCTGGAGAAGCGCCAGGTAGAGCAGCAGAATCTATTGGAGGCTGCCGCCCAGACCGTAACCATGCTGGTCATTGACAAGAAAAAGATGAAGATCAAAGACGCCAATCTTCCCAAGATTGTATATGAACAAACTCCCAAGTATTTAAGGTGGGCCAAGGTTCCGGTGGTGAAAGCCAAGGTTGGACCTAAGGTCATGACCCTTCTTGCTGACGAAAAGGTATTTGCCGTTCTTCCTCTTAAGACAGAGGCCAAGGTAGTCATCAGCGGCATCTACATAACCCAGCTAAAGAGTGTCCGCGGCGGCGCGGTGCCTGCTCCGCCTAAGAAGAAGGGATTTTTTTCCAGATTTAAAAAGGACAAGGATCCTTCCAAGAAATAACGAGAATATCCTCCCCTGCCGGACAAGCGGCAGGGGAGCTTTTATTTTAAGAAGCCTTGGGGCCTTGGGGCTGAAGGGTTACCACCATACAGTTATCGGATACATGCATGCCGTCCTGATACAGCGCATATCTCACCTTTGCCTCCAGAAACTCATCCTCCTCACGCAGACAAAATTCCCGGGTATGAAACTCAAGCTCCAGATAGCCCGCAGGAGTTCCAAAAACCGTCCTGGTCTCCTTCCCCGCCTCAAACACCATGCTCCCCCCGCCCTTTCCCGTAACGCTCATGGAATCAACCGTAAACTTCATGCGTTTTATGGCGCCGTCTTCTGAGGTTCCTATGACATAGTGTTTTCCATTTCTCTTATAGTATTCCCCGGTCCCGGTCTCGTCCACCTGCTCCCGCTGTCCGTCTATGGTCCTGACGCCCTTTATGTCAATTTGCACTTTTCCGGTCATGGCTTCCCCTCTTTTATCGTCTTTTTTATCAATATCCTTCCACATGGATCTTTCTCGTCTCCTTTACCTCATTAGGCAGGATTGAGGTGGCGAACGCCGTAAACTTTTCCGCCAGATCACTTACGTAAAACTGATATTTCTCGTTTCCGCCGTCCTCCTCCGCCCCCTGACAAGCCAAATCCTTCTCCTCCAGCAGCGCTTTCAGCTCTATGGCCGTCTCATAAGCCGGATTTACCAAAGTCACCTCATCCCCCATGATCCGCCCCAGGGTGGAACGGATCAGCGGGTAATGGGTACACCCTAAAACCAGCGTGTCAATGAACCGCCCTTTCAGAACCGACAGATATCTGGACGCGATCTCATCCGTCACCGTATCATGCAAAAGCCCTTCCTCCACCAGAGGGACAAACAAGGGACATGCCTTGACCGTCACTTCAATATCCGGGCGCATCTGCCGCATCACATCCGTATAGATCCCGCTGCTGATGGTGCCCTCGGTGCCGATAACGCCAATCTTTCCGTTGCGGGTGCTGTGGACCGCCGTTCTGGCCCCCGCCCGTATCACGCCGATAATGGGAATATCCAGTTCCCGCTCCACGGTCTCCAAGGCATACGCGCTGGCTGTATTGCAGGCGATCACAATAGCCTTTACCTCTTTTGTCATGAGAAACCGGATGATCTGCCTGGAATACCGCAGGACCGTATCCTGAGATTTGCTGCCGTAAGGCAGTCTTGCCGTATCTCCAAAATATATGATCCGTTCCTTTGGCATCTGACGCATGATCTCCCTGGCCACAGTCAGCCCGCCGATGCCCGAATCAAAAACTCCGATAGGCGAATTTCTGTCCATCCTGCCTTCCTCCCTGCTGCCTTCTAAAATTTAAAAATCTGATCTTGGGTTTAATTATAACATATCTGGTTAGAATTACCAGTAGAAAAGAAAAACGAGGAAAGGAAGGTATTATTATGAAATACCAGAAAACACTGCTCATGTCCGCTTCCTGCTTTCTGCTGTCTCTGCTGTGCTGCGTTCTGTGGGGCTATCAAAAAGATGAGGATCTGGCCGGGCGGATCGCCCCCTCTATATTGCGGTTCCATGTGCTGGCAAACTCCAACAGTTCGAACGATCAGGCCATAAAAACAGATGTAAAATCCTTTGTGCTTCAACTCCTTAGGAGCTGCTCTGCCGGCTCCAAAGAAGAACTTTCTTCCTATATAAATGACCACAAGCAATCCCTGGAAGCCGAGACCAACGCGTATCTGGCCCAAAAGGGCTGTGACTATAAGGCCGTCATCTCCGTGACCAAAGCCTATTTTCCCACCAAAGCCTACGGCGATCTGGTCCTGCCCTGCGGGACTTACGACACGGTCCAGGTGGAGCTGGGCCGGGCCAGAGGGCGTAACTGGTGGTGCGTCCTCTATCCCAAACTCTGCTTCATTGACGCCACCCACAGTATCCTGCCCCAAAGTTCCAGACAGGAACTGCAGATGCTTTTATCGGAGGAAGATTACCAGTCATTATTTGAAAACCCGTCACGAATCCGGATCCGTCTAAAACTTCTCCAGTTTTTCGACGGGACTCCATAATCGGATAATGGTATGATAACCATTGACACAAATGAGGGGCAAATATGCCGTAAAGCAAAGCGTACATCTGACGGCAATGATCTTTCAGACACACGCTGGCACAGACATGCTCCACAAAAGACAAGGAGGACAAGAACATGAATGACTACTTAAGCGAACGCGAGATCCGCGTAACAAGCCAGATTGACGGCTTCCGCAGCTGGCTGGAAGAAAAAAACCGGGCAGAAAATACCATTCTGGTCTACACCTACGCGGTCAGGCAGTTCTACGGTTTGTACGACCGGCCGGACCCCAACAGCCTGCAGCTGTACAAATGCTTCCTTTTAGAGCATTACAAACCTCAGACCGTAAACCTGCGGATACGGGCCTTAAACTGCTATATGGAATACCGGAATATGGCCGCATCCCCGGTGCCCATGCTTCGGATGCAGCAGAAAACTTATGTGGAAAATGTCATCAGCCAGGCAGACTATGAGTATCTGAAACGCTGTCTCATCCGGGACGGCAATCATCTCTACTACTACCTGATCCGCTTCATGGCAGCCACCGGCGTCCGGGTAAGCGAACTGGTCCGGTTTCAGACCCAGGATGTGGAAAACGGCTGGCTGAACCTGTACTCCAAGGGAAACAAAATCCGCCGCGTATACATACCAAAAGCTCTCCGGCAAGACACCCTTGCCTGGATTAACCGGGAGGAGCATCCTCCCGGCTTTCTGTTCCTCAATCGTTTCGGAGAACCTGTGACCCCTGCCGCCATCCGGGGACAGCTGCGCAAGTTCTCATACCTCTACGGTCTGAACCCGGCAGTGCTTCATCCCCACTCCTTCCGCCACCGGTTTGCCAAAAACTTTATTGAGGCATGCGGCGATATCTCCTTTCTCTCAGACCTTCTGGGTCATCAGAGCATTGAGACCACCCGCATCTATCTCCACCGAAGCCGGGCGGAACAGCAGGTCATTGTCAATCAGGTAGTCAACTGGTAGGAGGTGGCACGATGAAACTGTCTGCAGATTTGGACGGATTCCGTCTCTATCTCCAGGAACAAAAATTGTCCGACAGCAGCATCACCTCCTATGTAGGCAGTCTGCGGCTGTTTGGGACCATGTACGCTTCCCTTACGGCTTCCACAGCCAAAAAATACCGGGCCTATCTCATTGCCAACTACAAACCGTCCACGGTGAATCAGCGCATTTGCGGCTTTAACCATTATGTGGACTATGCCGGAAAACCCAGATACAAACTTCCCTCGGTGCGCCTCCAAAGGGCCTCTTATCTGGATGCCGTGATCTCCAACAAAGATTACCTGGCCTTAAAGCGCAGATTAAAAAAGAAAGGGCCCGAGCTGTGGTTTTTTGTGGTGTGGTTTCTGGGGGCCACCGGGGCAAGGGTCAGCGAGCTTTTAAAGATCAAAGTGGAACATCTTTCCGTAGGATACATGGATCTGTACTCCAAAGGCGGAAAAATGAGGAGAGTCTATATCCCGGATACCCTGTGCCGGGAAGCATCTGCCTGGTGTCTGCGCCGCGGTATCTCCAGCGGATACCTGTTTACCAACCGGCAGGGAAATCCTCTCACGGCCCGGGGCGTCAACAGCCAGCTGAAACACTACGCCAGGCTCTATAAGATTGATCCAAATACCGTGTATCCCCATTCCTTCCGCCACCGGTTTGCCATTAATTTTCTCCAAAGGTTCAATGATATCGCCCTTCTGGCCGATCTGTTAGGCCATGACAATGTGGAGACCACACGCATCTATCTGACCCGCTCTACCAGCGAGCAGCAGAAAATGATCGATAAAATGGTCACCTGGTAGACCATTGGTCCAGTCAAAAGCGGGAGGACTTTTTAAGCCCTCCCGCTTTTGACCGTCAGCCTCCTGTCTGGCCCTCCAGTCCCTGAACGATCCATCCGTAATCCTCAATGGCCTGGGTGAGATTCAGCGCCGCCGTTTTTGCAGCCGCCTTCTGCTGGAGATACGCCAGCTTTAGCTGGAGATATTCCAGATTCCCGATCATCCCCATCTGATATTTCAAGTCATTACCGTTCATGGTGATCTGCGCGCCCTGAAACGCCACATTGGCCGCCTCATAGGCAGTCCTGCTCTCCACAATAGCCTGGTAGGCGGATTCCAGCCGGATCTTGACCTGGGCTTCTGTTTCATCCATAAGCCTGAACTTTGCCGTCCGGTTGGCATCGCCCTTTCCCGAGATCCCTCTCTGGTTGATCAGGGTATAATTATTTCCAATGGCTCTTACCAGATCCTGTTCCAGATCCATGGCCTCAATCCTGGCAAAATCAGGGGCAGGCACGTCGCCCAGCTGCATATCCGCATTATAATCCCAGCCGGTCATGATGCACATCTGCTGCCGAAGATTGACCAATGTATCATCCAGCGCTTTTAACTGGCCTCTGGCCGACTGGAGAGACTTCTCCGCCGCCTGGGTATCCGCAGCCGTGGCCATGCCCAGGCTCTGCTGGGTCACGGAAGAATCGTACGCTGCCTGGGCCAGCGTCACCGCGGTATCCAAGATCTCTCTGGAAGCCATGGCCTGATAATACCCGATCATCATCTGCTGAAGTCCCGATACGGTCATCTTCTTTACCATGCTTAACTGATGGCGCGTCTGAGTATGTACGGAGGTCACTGCCTTGTCAAAGCGCTCTGCCGCCTGGCGGTATCCTTTGACCGCCTGCTGCATGCCTTTGTACATCACAGGATCCAGATCCTTTATGTCCTTTGCGTCCGAGGCCATCTCATCGGCGGACTTGCGAAGTTCTCTGGCCGCCTCCTCCATGGGCTTTGCGTTGATCTCGATCTGCTCCACCACCTGGCGGTAAGTGGGGTTGTAGTATTCCACCAGATCGCTGATCTCATCATACTCCAATACATTATCCTGAAGCCTGGCCCAGGTGGCGTCGTCCATCTGCTCCGGCTTTTCTATGGCGGCCATGGCGCCAAAGGGCACGCCCAGGGTCAAAATCCCTGTAAGCCCCAGCGTCGCCGCCCATCTGCAGGCTTTCATCATCTCACTCCTTTTATGATCCAGTCATAGTTTTCCATCGCTTGGAACAGTTCCAGATTTTTCACTTCTCTGTCCATCCGGGCCTTTACCAGGGCGGTCTCCGCCTGCATCCATTCCATGCGGCTGATGGAGCCCAGCTGGTATTTGGTATTGGCCGCGTTCCAGTTCTTGGTCTCAACTTCCAAATTCAGCACAGCCTCGTCATAGCTGTTCTTTGCCTGTATCACTTTCTGATATCCGTCATTGACTGCCACGGCGATCTTCTGCTTATCCTCTTCCACAGTCTTTTTGTAGATGTTTTTGTTGGAATCCGTAATGGAATTGTTCATCTTGCGCTGGTCCAGCTGCAGGGTGTAATCTGCTGCCAGGGCCTTCCTGGTGTCCTCCTCCACATTCATGGCACTGATCCTGTCCATCTGCATCTGCGGCATGGGGCGGATCTCCGGCATATCCCCCTGCTTCCATCCCAGCGTGATAATAAGGTTCTGTCTCGTATCCTCAATCTGGCTCTTCATGGCAATGATCTGGGAATCCGCGCCCTGCACACTCTGCTGGGCATTAAGCACCTCCGCATAGGTAGCCATGCCCTGACTCTGCCGTCCCTGGACCGAACCTACGGTGGCCGCCAGAAGCTCCCGCTCCTTCTCCAGCGCCGTCAGCTGATACTGGAGCCTGAAATAGGTGTTCATGGCTTCCTGGGCCTGTTTCGCGATCCCTTTTTCCGTCTGCTTGTATCCGATCATGGAAGCCGTCCTGTCGCCTTCCAGCACATTGTTCTCCGCCGCCTGTTCCGCCTGGTTGGCAGCCACCAGAAGATCCGGGCTGGATGTATAAGTATACGCGTCCAGGGCATCCGCCGCCTGATCCATATACCCCTTTACCACTTCTCTCCGGTCCCTGTTATTCTCCCGGTTGTACGCCTGAGCGTTGTTTAAGACCGTCGTATTATACTCATATACCAGATCTTCGATCTCCCCGTACTCCAGCACATTATCCCGAAGTCTTGCCCACTCCTCGGCAGTCCTGCTAAACTCCGGACTTCCGGCAAGGGCAGAAACCGGCATTCCCAGGCTCAATGACACTGCCACTCCCAAAGCCATGGGGCTTATCATTTTTGTCCGTCTCATAATCCTCCTAACATTAATCTTCCAAAACAACCTGCCTCTTTTTCTTACTGCTCATAACCGAATAGTAAGCAGGCAGCATCAACAGCGCCAAGATGGTGGAAGCCACCAGACCTCCCACATCCACCAGGGCCATGCCCTGCATCATCTCCCCTGCGTCGCCGAACGCCAGACACATAGGGATCATAGCCACAATGGTGGTCAGTGTCGTCATAAGGATAGGCCGCAAACGGATGGCCCCAGCCTCAATAAGGGCTGTAGACAGATCCATCTCCTGACGATACTGGTTCACCGTATCCACATACAGGATACCGTTGTTGACTACCGTGCCCACCAGCATCAAAAATCCCAGCATAGAGGGCATACTGATGGTCACATCCGTAAGGAATAAAAGCCCAAAGGACCCGATCAGTGAAAACGGGATGGTGGTCATAACCATGACCGAAAACTTCACCGACTCAAACTGAGCCGCCATGACCACAAACACCAAAAATACGGCGATCAGGATCGCTTGGAACAAGGCTCCCAGCTCCTCGAACATGCTTTCGTCCACGGCATTTTGCGCAATGGAGGTATCTGGCCGCAGAGCCGGCGCCACCACCTGGTCAAACAAGGTTTTCTTCATCTTCTCCACTGCCTTGCGGTCCTCGGTGTCCACAAGCTCCGTGTAATCGCTGCTGATCGTCACCTGATACTGCTTATTGGACCTGGTAATGTTCAGCGGGCTGTCCTGGAATGTAACCTCCCCGATATCCGTAAGGGCTACCGAAGCCCCGGTGGCTGTGGGGATCACGATCCCTTTCACCTGATCCAGAGTCTCATACTCCTCCTTCGGATATTCTACCATAACGCTGATCTCATTTCCATCTACTTCTAGTGTTGTTGCCTCGTCTCCGCTCAGCATCGTGTTAATAAGCCCTGCCACCTGCACCGGCGACATTCCCTCCGCAGATGCCTTAATGGGATCTATGTTGATCTTCACCACAGGAGCCGCGTTCTCCAAAGTGGAATGCACTCTGGTCACCTCCGGCCTGTCAATCAGTCCTGCCACCACCCTGTCGGAAGTTTCCTTTAAGCTGTCATACTGAGTGCTCTCCAATATGACCTCATAACCGCTGCTGGCAACCATCATGGAACTCATCATGCTGCTGGATTGCAGGGTGATATCGCAGTCCGCGATCCTTGTAAGGACCGGCTTCCACTGTTTTATTACTTCATCCGTCTCATAAGGACAGTCATCTTTCAGATACGCCGTCAGTGTCGCCCCGGACCCGCCGCTCATACTGAGCCCCGAAGAGCCGAAGGACAGCATATAGGACTCTACATAAGCCTGATTCTCCTCCGATGTGACAAAGGCTTCCACCTGCTGCAGGATCCTGTCTGTTTCTTCTATATTAAGACCCGGTTTCGTCTCAATGGAAATGGCGATAGTACCCTCATCCGCTGACGTCATCAGCTCCATACCCAGCTGGGTCCCCATCAAAATGGCCAGCCCCAAAAACACAACGGAAGTAAAGATAACGGTTTTCCTCTTTGGAAGAAGCACATTCATAATACTTCGGTAACCGCTCTGCATCCGCTCAACGACCCCTGACAAAGGCGCCCGCTCCTTTTCTTTAGGCCGGTACATGGTGTAGCACAGCGGCACAATGGTCATGGCCGAGATCAAGGACGCCAGCATACAGAACACAATAGTAAATCCAAGGGGCTTAAACATCTGCCCCGACATGCCTTTCTGAAAAGCCAGAGGGAGAAATACCACGCAGGTAGTCACCGTGCCGCCGATAATGGACTGAAGCACAACACCGCTGCCCTTTAGCGCTGCCTCCGTGTATTCCTTAAAGCCCACGCCTTTTGTGGAGCGGAAACAGCTTTCCAGCACCACGATAGAATTATCCACCATCATGCCCACCCCCAGCACCAGGCTGCTTAAGGTGATCACATTCAAAGAAAATCCCATGGCGCTCATGGAGATCAGGGCCGCCAAAATCGAAAGGGGGATTGATGTCCCTACGATCAGAGAAGCTTTCAGATCTCCGAAAAACAGGAAAATGATCACCATGGACACAACCACTGCCATCACCATGGTCTGCAGCACGGAATTTAAAGAGGATTTGATCATGGTGCTGTTATCATCCACCACCACGATCTCCAGATCCGGGTTCCCTGCTTTCATCCGCTCCACAATGCGCATGACGTCCCTTGACACTTCCACATCGCTGCTGCTCTGCTGCTTCTTGATCTGTATGGAGATCGTGTCTCTGCCGTTATACCGTCCGATGCCGCCGGCCTCCTCCAGAGCCGGATAGATGTTGGCCACATCTTCCAGATAGATGATATTGCCGCTGCCCAGGGTAATGGGGATGCTCTTCAAACTTTCCGCGGTGCTGTAATCCACCCCCGCAGTCACAGACAGGATCTGTTTGCCAACTTCCGTGTCGCCTATGGGGAACGAAAAGTCCGCGCTGCTGACGGCAGAAGCCACAGCGTTCATGCTAAGCCGATATTGGGTCAGTTTCTCCGGTATCAGCTCGATCCTTATGTACTCTTTTTGTCCTCCGCTGATATCCACGCTGGCCACAGATGACAATTTTTCAAACTCGGGCACAATGGTGTCATTGACATAGTTATATAAATTGCCCTGGGTGTCATTGTTCACCGCCAAGGTGATGCTGGCCATATCGTTGATGTTCATCTCCATGATAACCGGAGTCTGGGCGTCATCCGGAAGGTCTGACTGGAGGGCATCCATCTTTTTCTTTAGA
>Ga0137308_101697_pt1 | contig 19133 bp, 16 predicted proteins | sample Inofrocosms_June_FD_97181 | JGI IMG/M metagenome (GOLD analysis project Ga0137308, IMG submission 97181) | Mouse cecal microbial communities from Vienna, Austria - N-Acetylneuraminic and N-Acetylglucosamine D2O microcosms_June | ecosystem: Host-associated > Mammals > Digestive system > Large... | reverse complement strand
TCTCACAATTCGCGTATCCCCACCGATTTCGGCGCTCTCCACTGCAGCCACGGAATCCGTCCGGTCCAGAATCGTAACGAATACTTTTCTCACCTTCCATTCGGTGCCCAGAATGCCTTCTCTCTCCTCCGCCACATAGACATAATATCCCCCTTGCTCCTCTCCATGAATACATTCGGCAGGAATACATGTACTAAAACGTTCTGTCTGCCCGCGATAACTTAATTCTACGTTTTGGCCGATGCATAAATCAAGGCTGCCCGGAGACATTTCCGTATAAATTTTCCCGTCTTCCGAAACCTCCATATAATTCATCACCACTGTGTCACTGGCAGGACTGCCTCCCGGTAAAACGGCATTCAGCGAAAACTCCGTATTTTGCGTAAGATATCTTCCGTATTCCTTCTCAAAAACCGCCTCAATTACTTTCTTTCCGTCATCCTGCGCATATAAAATACCGGCTCCGTCCTGCGTCCGCTCTCCCACAGCCACTCGACATTCCGTCACCCGTCCGGGAGCTTCGCTGTAAATCCATCCATCCTTTTCTGCCAGCTCTTTGAGCCGATACAATTCCTTTTCCCGATAAGCAATGTCCAGCTCCTCGGCCCCTCCGGCCGAAAGGACTTCCAATCCGTTCTCCGCATCCTCTATGGCTCTGGACGCAGCCTGAAGCGTCGTCTCCTTGGAACGCTCCGCCTCCTCCAATGCTTGTCGGCAGGAGGTCAGATTTTGCAAAAGCTGGAGTCTTTTCTCCTGCTGCCCATATTCGAGCTGGGCTGCCCCTTCACTTCCCATATCTCCGCTCGCCAAATATCCGTTTTGTGAGTTTTCCGTATCCGATCCGCTGACGGAACCGCCCTGCGATATCTTTGCCAGATATTGATCATACAAAGCCAGCTCCTGCGCTGCCCCCTCCAATGCCTGCCGACAGTTTTCTATCCGGCCATCCGTCTCCCGAAGAATATTTTCATAATCCTCCCGTGAACGGACCACTGCCGTTCTGCGCTCCCTGTCCGTCTTCTGCTCCCCTTGAACCTGCTCCTCCCACAGAATTTTCAGCTTCTGAATCTCTAACTCTTTTGCGGCGATTATGCTGTGAAGATCCGACATATCCACTTGAAAAAGAGGTGCTCCCGAATCAAAATACTCCCCCTTGCGAACGGCCACAGCCGATACTCTCAGCCCGCTCTCCGTATACACACCGTATTCCTGCCCCTGTTTCACCGTACCGCGGGCTTTAATCTCATGGACGAGACTGCTGCCGTAAGGAGTCTGTGTTGTCACCTTTGCAAGACCGGAACGATAAATCCCCTTAGCTGTCACCGTACATACAGCCATAAAAATAAGAAAAATTGCAAACCCCGCGAAAGCAGCTTTTTTCCCTTTTGTCAGACTCATGATAACTCCCATCTATCTGCTTCGGCAGACACAAATCAATTCTTTTCTCTATCCTCTCGGTTTTTCGGATATACCCCTGATGCACCGGTCTCCCACGAATTGCGGAAAGCATCTTGCAGGACGCATTTTGCAAAAAGCATTTTTCAGCATTCCCGGAATGATATCTCACAACTTTAATCCGGAGGAAATAATTCCCTGCTCCAAGGAATCCCTGAACATCCCAAATACAAACAGAGATACCGCCAGTGTGATTACGGATGCCGCGCAGGCCCGCCCCGCCTGCCCAGGGCCGATTTGAGACAGATACAATGATAACGGCCACAGAGAGATATTTTTCAAAAAGGCAAGCGGCTCTTCCACCATATTCCATATCTCAAAAAAACTCAAAACAAAGGCTGCCGTTATGCTGCCTTCCGCGAGGGGCATCCCGATCCGAAAGAATATCTCAAATTCTCCGGCTCCGTCCGTCCTTGCCGCCTCAAACAGCTCCTGTGGTATTGTCCGGAATCCTCTATAGATTAAAAAAACGGGAAAGGTGGAAAATATTGCCGGCAAAATCACGGCTCGGCCGGTATCTATGAATCCCATGCCGTTTAATACCAGATATTTAGCAAGCATAGTGCTTTGGAACGGCAGCAGCATCAAAATGACATAAACGGAAAATAAAAACTGTTTTCCCCGGAACCGGTACACGGCAAAGGCCCATGCCGCAGGAACATCCACCAGAAATTGTCCCCCAAGAATGTATGCCGCCGTTTTCACGGAATTCCAGAACAATACCAGAAAATCCGGCGCATAGAAAAGGAGCTCCTTATAATTTCCAAGGGTGGGATAATCCGGTATCCATTTCCACTCTATGTACTCCTGATTATTTTTCAGCAATGGCGCGATGCGCTGCCCCCATTCTATCTCGTCCGCCAGCGAACCGCAAAAAAGCAGCAGCGGGGGCACACAGATCAAAACACCCGGTCCGGCGACACAAAGCCATGAAAGAATTTTCAGACAGTTTTTGATAATCTTTCTCCCATAATTCATGCGGCATCCTTCTATTCTTATCCTTTTCAAATTTGAAATCAACTTATTTCTTATCAACTTTACTCCCAATCCCAAAGCCTCTGCAGCAGCAGGCTTACGGCTCCCAGCACGATTACCGACAGAACGGAAGCCGCCGACAGCTTATCCTGCTCCAGATAGAGATACCAATTATTAAAAACGTTCTGCAGCATATAGATGCTCTTAGGAGGATAGGCACCGCCCACCAGATAGACTTCCCTGAACACTTTAAAGGAATTTATCAGCGATACAACCGTGATAGTAAACATACTTCCCTTTAGACAAGGCATCGTTATCAGCCAGAAACGTTTTACCCTTCCGGCTCCGTCCATTCTGGCCGCCTCCAGCATCGCCTCCGGTATGGATTTCAGTCCGGCAAGCCACAATATCATAGTGTAGCCCAGATTCTTCCACAGATAACTTCCCACCAAAATAAAGAAAGCGCTCTCTTCTCCGAGGAAATCCGTATGAGTTCCGAGGAACCTGTTCAAGAACCCCTGACCGGAAAAAGCAAGCTTCCAAATCAGCACCATGGCCGCAGCCGGCATTGCAAGGGGCAAAAGATACAGATATCTGTATTTTCCCCGCTTGGAGTCACCGTTTATCAGCAATGCAAGCCCCAGACTGAGCAGCAGGAGGGGTAACACCCCCGCCGCCAAGAATCTCACTGTATTTGCAGCCGCAATTTCAAATGCATCGTTTTGAAATACCGCCATATAATTTTTCAGTCCCGCAAATTCACCCGTCAAAACAATAAAAAAAGACGATACTGTCATCTTTCCAAAGGGAAGCAGCACAAAACACGCCACTCCCCCAAGGCTGGGCATCAGAAACAAGAACTGCTTTATCCCTTGCTTTCTCCGCTTATTCCGCCAGATATAGTTCCAATTCTTTTTCAATTGCATCCACTGTCTCCTCTATTCCGGCCTCTCCAGTCAATGCCGCTTGGCCCAGCTTTATCACCGCTCCATATATCCGGTTGTCACAATAATTCACTCCGGCTGTATGATCCGCCAAGCTCTCTAACCGGGCAAAGTCCTCCTTCGAGGGCCAGTTTATTTGTAGCGACATGACACTGCCGTCGGACATAGCATACCCCATAGCCGCATAATGCTCCGTGCTTTCACCTTTGGGATTCTCCTGTCTCTGTAAAAAGGCTCCTTTGTTTACCGGAGTCCCGTTCAGCGAAACATTACCCTGAAACTCCGAGGAAAAAATATATTCCAAAAACAGCCTGCTTTCCTCCCCATGCTTTGACGCACTGTTCATTGCCATCAGAGTGGCCGGCAGACATGTTCCGTAGCTCTGCCCCGGCATCTGCATATATTCGCCGCCCATATGCTTCAATTTCCCCAATGTCATCGGGAAATCTTCTGCCGCACCGCTTAAATATCCCCCGCAGAAAGGCTGTTCCGGAAAAGCCATCAGTTTGACATCCAGTGTTTCCGACAATCCGTAGGAGCCGCAGCGCCTTGCTAAAGTATTCTCCCCGCTCCCCCAGCCGGATCCGGAAAAGAACATTTCATTCATATTCTCCGGCAGATTCCGCATCTGGACATCATAAATTCTTTTCAACTGTGTGAGAAATTCCGCCACTGCATTCCGGTCAAGCGTACCTTCCTCCGTCTCCCATGCTCCCATAGAAGATTGTGCAAAGAGCCGGAGCGCCTCCTCCGCCGATAAAAACCCGATAACGGATTCCTCTCCGCCTGCCGTTTTTTCCACCAAATCTGCCAGCTGTGACAGCTCCTTTATCTCCCCTGCAGACGCTGCCGTTTCCGAATCCACTGCCAATACCGGCAAAGCAAACGTAAGGGGCATTACATACAGTCCTGATTCTGTGGCAAAGCCCTCCGCCACGGTCTCAAAATACTCTTCCTCCGGCAGGTCATCCCTCAAAAAGCTTAAATCCGCAAGAATACCTTTCTCTCCATAGGTATCAAAAGGAATATCATCTACCACCAGAATATCCGGTCCCGTGCCTGCGGCAAGCTCCGTCCCGAGATTCCTCAGCGCATCCTCCTCTGTTCCGCCGTAATCGGGATTCACTCCCACCTCGTATTTTATGTACAGCTCCGGATATTTCCTGCGAAACGCGCTTACCGCCTGTCTGATATTCCCGTCGTCATAGAGGCTGTAAATTCGCAGCGATGCCTCCGGCTCTGCAGGAAGGGACTTATCTTTTACATAACGTAGAAGCTTTCCGTCCGTATAGAGAACGTTAAATATTTTCTCTCCCTCCGCCTCCGTCACGGTCATCCCCAGAAATCCCCTTCCGATATCACCGATGCCACAGGCACTTCCGTCCACAACTCGTCTCATCTCACTCCCGTATAGTTCATGTACAAATATTCCCTCATGAGTTAAAACATAAAGTTCCTCCCCGCAAGGATACAGAAAAACGGAAGATATATCATTCAAAATATCATCCTGCCTTTGGGAGAAAAATCCGGATAGTACTTCATCCTGTTTCTCCGCCACATTCTTTTCGTTCAGATCAAACAGCGACACACCGCTGACATGAAGAATAAAAAGCATTTCGTCATTGGCTGCAAGAGCCAGCGGATAATTCTCATTTTCCGTCAAAAATTGTATTTCACCGCTTTCCCGGTGAATCCGATAGATCTCACTGCCCATTTTCATATAAAAGCAATCCGCTCCCGAATAAAAAGAAGGGTACTCATTCTCTCCCAAATTTACCGATATAATTTCCTCTCCCTCCGCCGAGGTCAACCGCCATCTTCTTACCCCGTCTATGTATTCCATGAGAATCCGGCTCCCGTCGGACGATCCTGTTACCGACAAAAGTTCAACGGAAGCTTCTCCCTGCCCGTCCGTCCCATCCTCTGCACTTGTAAAACTTGCTCCGTGGTCGTCCGAAACCCAGTCTCCGCCGCTTTGTCCGATCAGACGCAGCCGTCCGTCCTGCTGAACCAAACCGGCATAACCGCTCTCCTTCTCCCCGCCTTCCGGTTCCACCTCTTCTTCCACATACCTTCCCATTTCTCCTTCCGTAGATACTTGGTTAAGATTATCCGCTGCATTTCCGCATCCGCTGCAGGTAAGCATCACCGATATACATAACAATAATATTTTTATGCCCGATATCGCTCTTTCTGCCTTACATCTCTTAGTTCGATCCAATCTTATTCTCTTTTTTTTCATTTTTATTCATTTCTCCGTTTCCGCGCTTCCTTTTTAATATACCGATTCCATTTTGTTTCCAATTTCAGATTCTATTTTGATTCCAATTTCATTTTGATACCGATTCCATTTTGAAAGCGCTTAATAAGTATTGAAACAAATTCCATGCATTTTAACTATTGCTTTGCATGCGTACAAAGAATGTTTGTGTTGATGTTTAGAGAATCCTTACAAATATCCGATCTCTTTCAGACTCTCCGCTATATCTTCCTCACTCACATCCTCTCCCGACAGTTTTCTCCCTTGCTCTTCCGTAAATTTCAAAGAGGACATCATTGAAAACCGCTTTTCCGGAAGAATGACCACCACATATATGAATTTTTCACCCGAAATTGTATCCAGCATTATGCGGTATTCCAATCCTTCCTCGTCCAGTTTAGCAACATCCTGAAATAACTCGTCCAGCGTTTCCGCACTGTCGTCTCCGGAGATACCGTAACTGGTGACAACACTCACCACCATATGCTCCACGGGCACAAGCACCACCAGCAGAATCAGCAAAGCAGCCACCGATAAAGCAGCGAAAAAAAGCTTTTTCTTCAAGCTAAACTGCTTTTTTACCATGACCTTCAAATTCCGGTCGGCCACCTTTTCCACTTCATTCTCCTGAATCCGCCGACCTGCCAAAATCTCATTAATACTGACTTCGTAGAAGTCGCTCAGCCTCTGCAGAGAATCCACATCCGGGATTCCCCGTCCCGTCTCCCACCTTGATACAGCCTTATCCGATACTTGTATGACCTCGGCCACTTCCTTTTGCTTGAGTCCCTTCTGCTTCCTCAGTTCACCGAGAAAGCTTCCTATCTCTATTGCATCCATTCTTCCCTCCTTATATCCTATACCATGTAACTTCCATAAATTTTTCTCATCCTGTGAGAAAACCTTTTCTGCTTTTATTAGTATACCCACTTGTAATACTATCTTGTCTTCTGCCGTTTCCTCTCTTGTTTATTCTTTTCCATATTCTTTTCCGTATTTCATCTCTTGCCATATCCTCTCCTGCTATCTCCTTTTTCGATTATTATTTCCCGCCTCATATTCTGAACGAATTGTACTCTAAATAGCCGAATTTTGCACCCTATGCTCCGTAGAATGGCGGAAAATAGGCAATTTGCACCCTATGCTCCATAGAATGGCGGAAAATAGGCAAAAACAAAGACAGACTCAAAAGTCTGCCTCACATAAATACAGCGCTCAATCAATACCGCACTCGAAATTCTACAATGCATTTCCCATGGCGGAACAATCCGAAACTACCGTTCGCTGTCTACTCTGCCGCCTGTCGAAATGCCATAATGCAATCTTGATTCTTGGAATGATCCAATACCGCATGAAATATTGATTCGAAATATGCCCCCAGTCCCCCGGCTAACAATTCTTTCCACCATAGAGCTATCTGAACCGGGTCATTCCGGAATACCCCGCAGCCATAAGCACCGAGAACCAAATTTTTTGCTCCTTTCTCTGCAAAGATAGAGAGGACTAATCTCATTCTGCGGTACATCACATGTCTTGCGGTTTCTTCATCCTCACCCTTCAGACGTACCTGCCCCATATTCACCGCAGGAATGGTAAGCACCGACGCTTTCACAGGCTCTTTCCCCAAATCAAATTTTCCGTTCCTGATGAACAGAACATCCGGCGAATAAATCCCGTGATCCGTGTACATCATGGACTTTTGGGCTCTGTTATTTTCATAATACTCCGGATGTGCAATCAGTGTCTTATATAACGTACTTGACGCGGTAATGCTCTCCTCCTGTGCCTTTGCGCCGTTCAAAAAACCACCTCCGGGACTTCTCCATATCTCCTTTGATATCTATCTTTTCCCCGTCCACCTCATAGAAACCGCGTTCCATAATAGCAACGGTTTGTTTTGCAACCGCTTTTCTGTCCATAAAAACCTCCCTGCTGCTTTAGCGGCTCAAATAGATATGAAAAACGCTGTCTTTCGCGTTTTCCTAACTGCTTCAGCAGTTTGGGAAACTTAATACTTCTTAGGCAGTGTCTTTTGCTGCCTTAGAAGTATTTTTCAAACACGCTCTAGTCTCCTCAAAAAAATGTATATTTTAGAGACCAAAGCTGTTCTTAATTCTTAAAGCTATGAATCGGCGCAGGTATTCTCCCGCCCCGGCTTACGAAGGCATCACAGGAAAATTGATTTACAGGCATAATAGGCGCATAACCCAGCAGTCCGCCAAATTCTACCGTCTCCCCTACCCCTTTTCCGATCACGGGAATCACTCGGACAGCCGTAGTCTTTTGATTCACCATTCCGATGGCCATTTCGTCCGCAATTATGCCTGATATAGTCGTTGCCTTGGTGTCTCCCGGTATGGCAATCATATCAAGCCCTACGGAACAAACACAAGTCATAGCCTCCAATTTCTCTAATGTAAGCGCGCCTGCACGCACCGCATCAATCATGCCCTGATCTTCACTGACGGGAATAAAAGCGCCGCTCAATCCTCCCACATAGGAGGAAGCCATAACGCCGCCTTTTTTTACCTGATCATTGAGAAGCGCCAGCGCCGCCGTGGTTCCCGGCGCTCCCGCATATTCCAGTCCCATCTCACATAAAATGTCCGCCACACTGTCACCGATAGCCGGTGTGGGCGCAAGAGACAGATCCACGATTCCAAACGGGACATTCAGCATCTTGGAAGCCTCCTTTGCCACAAGCTGCCCTACTCTGGTCACTTTAAAGGCCGTTTTCTTAATGGTTTCACACAGCACTTCAAAGTTCCGGCCTCTCACCTTCTCCAAGGCGGTTTTTACCACCCCCGGACCGCTGACTCCCACATTAATGATTTTGTCCGCCTCGGTAACACCGTGAAAAGCTCCCGCCATAAAAGGATTGTCATCCGGCGCGTTACAGAATACCACCAGCTTGGCACACCCCAGAGAGTCCTCTTCCTTAGTATATTCCGCAGTGGCTTTGATGATTTCCCCCATAAGCTTGACCGCATCCATATTAATGCCCGTCTTGGTAGACCCTAAGTTCACGGAGCTGCACACCCTCTCCGTGGAAGACAGCGCCAAAGGAATGGAGCGAATCAATAATTCGTCGGCAGGAGTCATTCCCTTACTCACCAACGCGGAATAACCGCCGATAAAATTTACTCCTACCTCTTTGGCCACTTTATCTAAAGTCTGCGCAACAGAGGCAAAGTCCTCAACAGACTTACATGACGCCCCTCCCACCAAGGCGACGGGCGTCACGGAAATCCTTTTATTCACTATAGGAATACCGAACTCTCTGGAAATCTCCTCCCCCGTTTTTACAAGATCTTTTGCCGCCCCGTATATTTTCCGGTAAATATTCCGGTTCAATTTCTCCAAATCAGAATCAATACAATCCAAGAGACTGATTCCCAGAGTGATGGTTCTCACGTCAAGGTTCTCCTTCTCTATCATTTTGTTCGTCTCTGTTACCTCATATAAATTAATCATTTTTATACCCCATGTCCCCGCTTAAAGAGGGGTGTTTACACACCCTCTTGCGGACTCAAAATCAATAGTTGAACGCACTTTTCTTTGCAAAAGCAAGCGGCCTTTCCGGTTTAAATACGATGCATCTTATCAAAGATCTCTTCCTTCTGGCATTTAATAACCACACCGATCTGCTCTCCCAACGTTGTCATTTCATCTGCCATGTCGCCAAACTGCTTACTGCATCCGCCGGTATCCACTATCATCATCATATTAAAATACCCTTGTACAATAGTCTGGGAAATATCTAAAATATTAATGCCGTTCTCTGCCAGATAGGTACACACTCTGGCAATAATGCCCACGGTGTCTTTTCCTACCACCGTAATAATTGCTTTTTTCATTTATGCCACCATGCCTTTCCATAGTCTTGTTTTATTGTATTTATTTCTTAGATTACTCCATAAAATGATGTGCTCATTTCATCGAACCCTCTTCATTACTATATTTCCGCCAAAGATTCTCCAAAGGAAGCGGCGTATTTTCTATTCCGCCCATATCCGCATCAGTATATTTTAACAGGAACATTTCCTTCGCCTTATCCGTAAATCCGTATGATTCCATCTTCTTAAATGATCGGTAGTATTCATATTCGGCAATGGGGATCACACATAATTTTTCAATACCGTTATCACCGAACCGGGAAATAAAACCATCGCATATGACGCCGTCTTCCCCACGGAGAAAACCCAATACATAAATCCACCCATCCGTACCGGTCTCTATCCAAGAAGGCTCCGTATACTTATCTTCATCCAAAAACATTGCTGCCCGTTTAAAATCAGATGTAGTATATACTGAAATGGCACCATTAAATGATTTCTTCTGTCTCTCTATATTGTAAAAGTATTTTCCGTCCGCAGAAAAACAATATCCGTCATCTTGGCTGCCGTCCACATCAGAAAACTTAACTTTGTATATAAGCCTTAAAGTATCCAGTAAATATACACCGAAATATGCGCCCGTGGACTTCACAACAAAAAGCTTTCCGTCAGGGCTGAACATTGCCATACAGCCATATTTTATATCTTTAAATTTCGCCAGTTCTTTCCCTTCCCTGTCATAGACAAATACCGTCTGGCCGGTACAGCCCACCGCATATTCTTCATTTGATATATATCCCCAAAATTTCCGCATCACGGATCTCCTTCCTGTTGTATTGCCCAAAAAGCCTCTGCATTACCTCCCATGCCCGCTCTGGCGGGCGCTCAAACCGGGATTGTGAAATGCTCTTTTTCACACGAATACCACCGGCGACATTTCGCTGCGCCTTGCTACCCGGATGTCAAAATCCCCGGCTTTATACGGGTTGGCATCCATATTAATCTCCATCCGGACAGATTCAAAAGCAAGCTCCGGCAGATTATTTTCCTTACTGAGATGTCCCAGAAGTATTGTCTTCAATTTATCATGTAGAATCCTGCAGAGCAGCCTGCCGGAATTTTCGTTGGACAGATGCCCTCTCTCCCCCAATATCCTCTGTTTCAGGTAGTAAGGATAAGGCCCCACCTGAAGCATGTTTACATCATGATTCGCCTCCAGAAGAATGGCATCCATTCCCTTTAGGCACTCTATCGTATAATCATTATAAACTCCCAGATCCGTACAGATTCCCACCCGCTTATTGCCGTAGGCAATCCGGTAGGCTACCGGCTGCGCCGCATCATGGGAGATGTGCATGGGGCTAATGATAAGATCTTTTAATGTAAATTTCCGGTCTTCCTTCACCGGATGGAACAAGGATTCCTCCACCTTCCCCAGACTTCCTCCCTCCAGCATGGCCCGGATCGTCCCCTCCGTGGCATAAGTGGGGATGCCATACTTCCTTATGAGCACCCCAAGACCGCTGATATGATCGGCATGTTCATGGGTAATCAGAATCCCGTCCAAGTCCTTCGGAGAAAGATCAAGCTCCTTCAATCCCTGTTCGACTCTCTTTCCGCTGATACCCGTATCAACCAACAAGTGGGTGGCATCGGAACCTACATAAATACAATTTCCGCTGCTGCCGCTTGCTATACTGCACAATCTCATTTTTATTCCCACCTGCGCGCTGCGGCGCGCACTCAAATCAATAGTTGAATACGCATTTTTATTCAACTTTCCAGATATGCCGCCAACGGCGGCACAAACAATCCGTCCTCCTAACTTCCGAAAGAATATCAAAGCGGAGATTAAATAGGCTCCCAATGAATATCGATAATGTCACCGTTTTTTAAAGGTTCCATATACTCCGCCCGCCTGCCGTTCAGATTGGTCACAATGGCCCGTCCCGCAGAAGCCTTCAAGTCAAAGTTATAAAAGGAAAAAACATCCACAAAAACATAGCTTTCCTTACCGGTCAAAGTCACGGTCTGATTATTGACAAATACCTTCAAGGTTCTGATTCCTCCGGCGGCATTGGCCTCCTGTGCCGCCTTCAGGACATCCTTGGAGACATTTCCCGCATGTGCCCCATACAGATCCTGCCCATCCTGCATTCTTGATGCCGACTGCATTTCCGGACCGCCCGACATCCCGGATACAGACTGTGCTCCCAGACCGCCAGACATTCCGGACACCGGCTGCATTCCCGAAACGCCAGACATTCCGGACGATGACTGCATTCCCGAAACGCCAGACATTCCGGACGCCGACTGCATTCCCGAAACGCCCGGCATTCCGGGCGCCGACTGCATTCCCGAAACGCCCGACATTCCGGACGATGGCTGTGCTCCCGAAACGCCAGACATTCCGGACGCCGACTGCATTCCCGAAACGCCCGGCATTCCGGGCGATGGCTGTGCTCCCGAAACGCCAGACATTCCGGACGATGACCGTGCTCCCGTCTGGCCGTAGACCGGCTCCGGCACCGGATGAGGAATCCCGCCGCTATGAGTAACGGCATCGATAAGTTTCCTCTCTGCTTCGGCGGCGGCAGCCATAGCCGCGGCTTTCTTCGCCGCCTGCCGCTTTGCCAGCTCCTCCTCTGTCTCGTCCTCCAAATCCGCATAAGTAATCACGGCATTGACGTCCCACTCTAACGTAAAGTTTTCATAAACCTTCGTTTCCGGCTTGGCCGGCACATCATTGACCAGAAGCTTCCCTCCTAAAGGCACGTCCATAAATCCTGCAATTTCCTTTACGGTATAACAGTTCTGTACTTGAATTCTGTCGTTTTCCTTGATGGTATAAAATTCGTTTTCAATGATCCCGTTTACAAACGCAGTCTTGGGAAGACTGATTTTTCTACCGTTCACATATACATGAAGCTGTTCGGATAACTCCGGCAGTTTTCCCAGTTCCAAATGCGCCGGTTCGCCTGCCGTAGAAGGCGTCACTGCCACTCTGTCACCGTTATGTACCTGTGTGTAAATATCCGCGGTATCACCGTTGAGCCGGATAACGGCCGCCTCACCTTGTGTCCCTCGAATGATTCTACTCTTGCCGTTTACGGTAAAAGTCAACGCCTGCCCTCTCTTCGGGAATAAGTCTTCATTGGAAAACTGCGCCTGAACCGCAGCGTCCGCCACGGACAGCCTGCCATTGTCATATAACTTAACATGATTATCGTTAAACTGTACAAAAATGAAATTATTGCTTTGTTCATAATAGCTTAAGCAAATCCCGATGGGTGTCACCATCATAGAATCTCTGCGGGGATTTTCAGACTCAAACTGAATATTCTGCATTACCTCTTGACCGCGGATGGCCACACGCTCTTTCACAATTCCCAGTTCTTGCGCAAGATGCTCCGTATACCCCGGTATAATACCGCCTCCGCCGACTACAAACACGGCGCTTACCGACTTGTCCCCGTTTAATTCCCTGATGCATTCCGCCACCATCTTAGTCATTTCCGCCACATGTTCCTCTAAGATTTTGGCCACTTCCTTGGCTGTGATGGTCTGTGTCAGTCCCATGATATCCTGATACTCTACCGTTTCCTGCGTACTCGTCTGCCGCTTGATACGCTCCGCCGTATCAAAATCCACCAGACAATGCTGCACCAGAATATCCGTCAGGCTGTCACCGGCAACGGGAATCATGCCGTAAGCCGTGATCGTTCCGTCCTTCGTAATGGATATATCGCTGGTGCCTGCGCCCACATCTACCAAAGCCATATTCAGCATACGGAATTTTTCCGGAATTGCCACCTGAATCGCCGCTATAGGCTCTAATGTCAGATTTGCCACATGCAGTCCCGCAGATTCCACCGCCTTATACAATCCGTCCACCACATCATCGGGCAGAAAGGTAGCAATCAAATCCACGGCCATACTTTTAACCTTGTGCCCCTCCAGATTTCCAATCTGATAACCGTTCATATAATACCTCATGGGCGTATAACCCACGCAGTAAAACTTTATATCCGTATCGTTGTCCTTCTGGAACTCTTCATAGGCCTGCTCCACCCCCATTGTGGACAAAGAATAAACATCTTCCGATACCACCTCATGATCCTCTTCGAAGTCCACCTCCACATGGGTCGTCACGGTACGCAGTACACGGCCTGCCGCCGCAATGCACACATCCGTCAGCTTTCGGTTTAAATCGTTTTCCAGCTTTTCCTTGACAAACTTGATGGTCTGGCCTACTTTGGCTATATCGTGAATCTGTCCGTCCAGCATAGCGCGGGTCTCATGTTCCTTGATGCATTGTGCCAGTACATGAAATTTTTCGCCGCTCAAATATCCCACCGTACCCACAATGCTCCGGGTGCCGATGTCAAGTCCGAATACCAATTGTCCCTGCCCTTCCATTATTCCTGCCATGTAAAAGCCTCCAATTTCTTCTCTATCTGCCTGCGCGTCTCCTCAAAAGAACCGCTGTTATCTATCACAAAATCACAGTTTTTACGGAAGTCCTCCTCGGAAAGCTGCTGCCCCATAATCTGCTTGATTTTCTCCTCACTGTAGCCCCGAAGCTTTTCAAGCCTTGCCCTTCTCACCGATTCCTTGGCATAAATATACCACATTTCATCCACCAGCTGTCCGTAACCGCATTCGATCAGAAGCGCCGCCTCCACAAAAAACAGTTCCACATCCTCCTTTTTTTTAGCCTCCTCATATTTCCGGAGCAGATAATTTTTCACCGCAGGATGGATAATGTTGTTGACTTTCTGCAGCAGCGCGGGATCTTTAAATATTTTATCCGCCATTGCCGGTTTATCTATCTGTCCGTCAGCCGCCAGAATCTCCTTTCCCAGCAGCTCTACCAGCGCCCGGTAACATTCCGTGCCCGGAATCTTTACCAAATGAGCCGCCTCATCCGCCAGATAAATCTCGCAGCGGTAATGACTTTTTATATAATTCAAAATCTTTGATTTCCCTGCGCCGACTCCGCCGGTGATTCCAATAAATTTCATTCGACTATTTTGCTTCATACCAATTCATTCCTGTATGCAGGTCAATCTCCAGCGTCACCGCCAGATCTGCAGCCGACTTCATATTTTCGGTGAGAATCTGCCGTACCTGCTCCTCTTCCTCAAGGTAAGTCTCTATGACCAGTTCATCATGCACCTGTAAAATCAGCTTTGATTTCAGTCCCGAATCCCGGAGAGCCTTCCAGACCCGGATCATGGCAATCTTAATAATGTCGGCTGCCGTTCCCTGTATGGGTGAATTCATAGCCACACGCTCCCCGAAGGAGCGCTGCATAAAGTTGGAAGAAGACAGCTCGGGAACGGGTCTGCGCCTGCCGAACATGGTAGTAATGTATCCCTTCTCCTTTGCCCCTTCGATCAGTCCGTCCAGAAATTCTTTTACCTTGGGATAGGTGGCAAAATATTGTTCGATATATTCCGCCGCCTCCTTCTTGCTGATGCTGAGATCCTGACTTAAGCCGAAAGAGCTGATTCCGTATACAATGCCGAAATTTACCGCCTTAGCGTTCCGCCGCTGTAAATCCGTCACTTCCTCAAAAGGTGTATGGAATACATTGGCCGCCGTGATACGGTGAATGTCCTGATCCCTGCGGTACGCCTCTATCAGTTGTTCGTCACCCGACATATGAGCCAATACACGCAGCTCAATCTGAGAATAATCCGCATCCATAAATTCACAGCCCTGTCCGGGCACAAACACCTTACGGATTCTCCTGCCCAGCTCCATTCTCATGGGAATGTTCTGCAAATTCGGCTCCGTAGAGCTGATACGGCCGGTGGCGGTAATTGTCTGGTTAAAATTAGTGTGAATGCGGTTATCCTCTCCGATAAAAACGGAAAGCCCGTCGGCATAGGTAGACTTTAGCTTTGTCAATCCCCTGTATTCCAAAATATCCTTCACGATGGGATATTCCTCGGAAAGCTTCTCCAACACATCCGCAGCGGTGGAATAGCCCGTCTTTGTCTTCTTTCCTCCGGGCATCCCCATGGTTTCGAACAAGACTTCCCCCAGCTGCTTCGGTGAATTAATGTTAAATTCTACCCCCGCCTGAACATGAATGGACTTCTCCAGCTCATCTATTCTGGCCACCAAAGCATCCCCATACGCCTTCAATTCCTCTTTTCGAACCTCCACCCCCTCCTTTTCCATATCATATAATACCAGTGAAAGGGGCATTTCTATCTCCCGCATCAATGCATCCATACCCGCATCCCGAAGCTTCTCCGTCAAAACGGAATACGCTTTTGCCGCCACATAGGCCACATAACAATAATATTCCGCCGCCTTTTGGGGCATTGTCCGCAGCGCCTCTTTTGCCGAACATTTTCCGAAAGTCTCCGTCTTACCGGGTATCATCAGCCCCAGATGCTCGGAAGCAATGGTTTCCGGATCATAATCGTTTTTCAACGGATTCAGCAAGTATGCCGCAATCAATATATCAAAATAACGGTCTGTAGTGTCCTGCTGCAAGTAATCATACTGCTTTTTTATATCAAAGCCGGATACCGTCACTCTGCCGGATAGCTTACGAATAGCTTCCTGAACGGCAGCCAGATCACTGTCCGCCCCTCCCCCCGAGGGTTCAAACAAGGACAACTGCACGTTCTCTTCCACTCCAACCGGGAAAAAATAGGTGGAGCTTCCGGCATTTTTCCCGCAAACAGAAACAGCCACTCCCAATAGCTGCTTCTTCTCCTGTACCGGATATAATCCCACCAGATTTCCGTCTGCAATCTGCTCCAAATGGTTCAGAAATTCCTTCTGTTCTTCCACTCTATGGAAAGTTTTCAGCAGCTCCTCATCGGAATTTACGGCATCCTTTTCAAATCTGCCCAGCATATTTTTAAACTCCAGCTGCTTAAAAAGCTGATACGCTTCCTGCGTGTAAAAATCTTGCGCCTTGGCCGCTTCATAATCCAGTTCCACCTCACAGTCAATTTTAATGGTGGCTAAAAGCTTGCTCAAGTCTGCCAGATCCTTGTTGGCAATGAGGGATTCCCGGATACTCTTTTTCGATATCTCCTCCACATGGGCATAAATATTGTCCAGAGAGCCATAGGTCACCATCAGCTCAGCGGCGGTTTTCTCTCCCACCTTGGGCACTCCGGGGATATTATCCGAAGTATCCCCCATCAGCGCCTTGAGATCAATGAACTGTGTGGGCGTTACCTTATAGGCATCCGCCACGTCTTTTGGATAGTAATCTTCAATTTCCGTCCTTCCCGACTTAGTCTTAGGAATCCGGATCTTAATATGCTCATCGGCGATCTGCAGCAGATCACGGTCCCCCGACACCAGAGACACTTCAAGACCCGCCCGCTGCGCTTTTTTTGCCAGCGTTCCCAGAATATCATCGGCCTCCAAACCCGCCTGCTCCACAATCACAATCCCCATGGCTTTCAAGACTTCCTTCATCACGGGAACCTGCTCCCGCAGCTCTTCCGGCATAGGTTTTCTGGTTCCCTTATATGCCCCATACATCTGATGGCGGAAGGTGGGGGCATGGACGTCAAAGGCAACCGCCAGATAGTCCGGCTTTTCCTCCTCCAGAATCTTAAACATAATATTCAAAAAGCCGTACACGGCATTAGTATGCAGCCCCTGCGCATTACTAAGGTCAGGCACCCCGTAAAATGCCCTGTTCAGAATACTATGTCCGTCTATTAATACAAGTTTTTTGCCGTTGTCCATTCCTTTTAACCTCCACAATGAACAAATTCCCGATCGGGGAACGCCTGCTCAAAAGCCTCACCGAAAACATACCTCTGCGGTAATCTCTACCCGTTATGCCAAAATCCAGATAACCGCACCGAAAATCATGCTTACCGCCGCAATTTCCAATACCAGCCCTATCTTCAGGAAAACGTCATGAAAACAGATTTTTCGTCTTGCATCCGCTTCATGCTGATTCAGTTCCTTCTGTAAATCAAACGCACCGCCGTCCTCAAGGCGCTGGATGCCTTCCGTCGTCAGGTATTGTATTGTCAGCTCCTCCCTGCACTCTGCGCACTGCTTTGCATGTTCACAGAACTTCTTCAATTCGGCATAGGGCAGTTCCTGTGCAATATAGGCGGGAATCCGTTTCTCAAATTCTTTACAATCCATCATTTCTCCATTCCTCCGCCATGTCACCCGAAATCTTTCCGCAACTGTTTTTACAGATATTTTTCAGGCATATGCACACAGGCTTCCTCCACATATATTCCGCATTTTCCTGATAAATATGTACATTGGTCACTTCTCCAAGGCCTGTGCAATGTCCGCAATCAAGTCATCCTTATCTTCAATGCCGCAGCTGATACGTATCAATTCCGCAGGCACTCCCGCTTCCCGCAGCTGCTCGTCATTCATTTGACGATGGGTGGATGAGGCAGGATTTAAGCAACAGGTTCTGGCATCCGCCACATGAGTGGCAATGGCCGCCATTTTCAGGCTCTTCATAAAAATGCCCGCCGCTTCCCTTCCGCCTTTTAATCCAAATGATACCACACCGCAGCTGCCCTCCGGCAGATACTTCTGCGCCAGCGGATAATACTTGTCTCCGGGCAGGCTGCAATAATTCACATAAGCAACCTTGGGATGCTTGGAGAGATACTCCGCCACCGCCATACCGTTTTCGCAATGCCGCTTCATACGCACATGCAGACTTTCGAGACCCAGATTCAGCAGAAAAGAATTCTGGGGGCTTGGAATGGAGCCAAGATCACGCATCAGCTGCACGGTGCATTTCGTGATATAAGCCCCCTCTTTCCCGAATTTCTCCGCATAGGTCACTCCGTGATAACTGTCATCGGGGGTGCACAAGCCGGGAAATTTATCCGCATGTGCCATCCAGTCGAAATGCCCTCTGTCCACAATGGCTCCCCCCAAGGCGGCGGCGTGACCGTCCATATATTTTGACGTGGAATGGGTCACAATATCCGCCCCCCACTCAAAGGGCCTGCAGTTAACAGGCGTTGCAAACGTATTATCCACAATCAGAGGCACTCCATGGGCATGAGCGCACTTTGCAAATTTTTCAATATCCAGAACGGTCAGCGCCGGATTGGCAATGGTCTCGCCAAAGACCAGCTTTGTATTGTCACGAAAAGCCCTGTGAATCTCCTCTTCGGAAGCATCGGGACTGACAAAGGTGGCCTCCACCCCCATCTTCTTCATGGTAACGGATATCAGATTAAACGTACCGCCATAGATGGTGCTGGATGCTACAATGTGGTCACCGCAGCCGCAGATATTAAAGATTGCCATAAAATTAGCTGCCTGACCGCTGCTGGTCAGCATTGCCGCAGTGCCTCCCTCCAGCTGTGCAATTTTCGCCGCCACATAATCATGGGTAGGATTCTGCAGTCTGCTGTAAAAATATCCTGTGGCCTCCAAATCAAACAGTTTTCCCATGTCTTCGCTGGTATCATATTTAAAGGTCGTGCTCTGGATAATGGGAATCTGTCTGGGCTCCCCGTTTCCCGGCGTATAGCCGCCCTGTACGCATATACTGTTTATGTTCATTTTTATACCTCCTAGTGCGCTTCATAAGAGAGTGTGTCACCCCCTCTTTGCACATGCCAATCAATATTTGAAAGTTTACTTTCAAACTTGTACCTGTCTGCACGCTGCGACATT
>Ga0137308_101695_pt1 | contig 19139 bp, 17 predicted proteins | sample Inofrocosms_June_FD_97181 | JGI IMG/M metagenome (GOLD analysis project Ga0137308, IMG submission 97181) | Mouse cecal microbial communities from Vienna, Austria - N-Acetylneuraminic and N-Acetylglucosamine D2O microcosms_June | ecosystem: Host-associated > Mammals > Digestive system > Large... | reverse complement strand
TTGAACGAGTTAATATTCTGTGAACAAACCATGTCTAAACTATGACTGTTCATAAATTACCCATGTCGAGTTGAATGAATATTCAATATATCAAACAAAATTATGTGAAATTCATGTGACAATCCATACTCTGTGGCCTGACCAATTCCGCAAATGTGGAATTTGTTCACAATTTGTTTACTCATTCAAAAACCGTGCAGCGGCATCCTTGCAATTTGACGGGAATCAAGCGATACTTATAGCGAGGTCATTCCTCGCGTACCTTGACAATCTATCTCTCCTGCGCATTGATTACGTCTTTCGACCTCAGTATCTATAAATGAACAGAAAGGACGGATCAGTGCATGAAAAACCGTGTTTATTGTCTTTACAGGGTGTCCACTGATAAACAGGTGGACTACAACGACAAGAGCCAGGCTGACATCCCTATGCAGAGAAAAGCCTGCCACCGCTTCGCAGAGGAAAAGGGCTGGACCATTTCACGAGGAACAGGAGGACGGTGTTTCCGGCCATAAGGTCCGGGCGGAGAACCGGGACAAGCTCCAGATCATCAAGGAACATGCCCACCAGGGGAAGCAACGGTTTGACAACCACACCGACAAGCTCACCAATTACATCCGCTTCTGGCAGGCTGACGGGGAAAGTGAAAAGACCTCAATCCGCACTAAAACCGCCCTAGGCCAGTTGGTCGAGGACGGCGGCTTTAAGGGCGGTATGGCTCCCTATGGCTATGATCTTGTGAAGAATGGGCGGGTGAACAAGCGGAAGCATGAGCTTTACGAGTTAGCGGTCAATGAGGCCGAGGCCGCTGTCGTGCGTATCATCTTCGAGAAGTACGTCAACGAGGGCTTCGGCGCACAGCGGATCGCCACCTACCTGAACCGGCTGGGCTACCGGGCCAGGACGGGTAAGAATTGGCACCACGCCACGATCCGGGGCATCATCTGCAACTTGACTTATACCGGCGTTCTGCGCAGCGGTGAGAGCCGTTCCCAGGTGCTCCAGCACTTGCAGTTGATCTCTCAGGAGATGTTTGATGCCGCTCAACGTATCCGCACCTCCCGCGCCAACGCTGTAGAGCAGGAGCGCACTGTTCCTCGGAACATTGGTGGGCAGTCCCTCTTGTCTGGCAACGTGTTCTGCGGTCACTGCGGGGCGCGGCTGGCCCTTACAACCAACGGGAAAGCCTATCCCTGCGCCGCAGACCCAAACCGGGTCGTGAAGCGTATCCGCTATATCTGCTACGGCAAGACCCGCAAGCAGACAGAGTGCGATGGGCAGACCGGCTACACCGCCCACATTCTGGACGGTATCATCGACAAGATAATTCGGCAGATATTTGAACGGATGAAGTCTGTTTCCAAGAGCGAAATCGTCAATGCCCGATATCGTGAAAAAATGAAGGAGCGGAAGCAACTGCTCCAGTCCGTCCGGGCTGAACACGTAGAAGCCGTCGCAGACTTGGATATGCTGAAAGCAGAAATCATCCAAGTTCTGCGGGGCGAGAGTTCCTTTTCCAAGGAATTGTTGAGCGGTATGGTATCCGAGGCCGAGGCCAAAGTCGCCACTCTGCAAGAACAGCTTGCTACCGCTCAAACTGCCTACGATGAAGGACAAGCTGTTCTAAATGCTCTCAACGCACAATACGAGGACATTATCTCCTGGGCGGATATGTATGACCAAGCAAACCTGGAAGCGAAGAAAATGATTGTCAACTGCCTGATTAAACGGGTGGAGGTCTACCGGGACTACAAACTGTACATCGACTTCAATATCGACTTGGAGCAGTTCAGCCTTGGAATGGACATCGTAACAGTTGCAGCATAAAACAAAGATCTCGTTTCCGAAGAAACGAGATCTTTGTTTCACTCTTGTGATTGGTGGAGATAAGCGGGATCGAACCGCTGACCTCTTGAATGCCATTCAAGCGCTCTCCCGAGTTATCGGTAAAACACCCCCGCATGGGCTTTTTCGAGGTATCTCTCCACTGAACTGACATAAGGTTCTCTCGATTCACTTTGTAATCGTGTTGGGCCTTGCTGTCAAGTAGAGGCGCTGAATGAGTTTGTCCTGTCGTGGGTGGGGCTTTTTCGTTTATGCCAGATCCTGTGCCTGGTATTCGTTTGGGATATCCAGCCCCAACTCGAACTGCGCAAAGTTGATGTTGAACTCGATGTGGAGCCGGTAGTTGGAGTAAACGCACACCTTTTTGATCAGGTAGCCAACGATCATCTTCTTGACCGCCATGTCGCTGCTGTCGAACATCTCCGACCACTTCAGGATGTTGTGATAGTCTTTTCTAATCTCATCGGTGCGGCTGTTGCTCTGATTCATTTCTTTGGTCAGGGTGCTGACCTTTTCGCTGGAAGCCATCATCTTTTGCCTGGCCTCCTCAGCCATCTCGGAGATCACACTTTCCGGCAGATTGCTCTCACCGCGAATAATAGACATCAGCTTCGATTTTACGGATTCATATTCCTTGGTGGCCCTGGCGAACTCCCGTCTTGCAGCGGCAAGCTGATCCTTGATCCCTGTTGTCACATTCATCTGCGTTCGAGAAACGATTTCATCCTCTTGAACAGCTTTCATCCTATCAAAAATCTGGTGCAGAATTTCGATTACCATGCCGTCCAGAATGTGCATTGTATAGCCTGTCTGCCCGCTGCAATCGATGCGGTGCCGGGTCTTGTTATAGCAGACATAGCGGATTCGCCTGCGGGCTACTTTCGTTCCATCGGCATTTTTTCGAACCGTTCCGTTGGTGGTCAGGGTGAGCCTGCCACCGCAGTGGCCGCAGAACACATTACCGGAGAGTATCGACTGTCCGCTGGTGTTTCTGGGCAGGGTGCGCTGTTCGTTGTACTCATTGACCCGCTCTGCCATCAGCTTCTGTGCCAGCTCGAATGTCTCTGGATCGATGATCTGGAGTTCCGGGAACACTTCCGACTGACTCTCGCCGCTCCGAAGGATTCCCATGTACGTGATGTTATGCAGGATGTGACCTACTGTGGCCTCATGCCAGTTGCCGCCAGTCCTTGTCTGGATGCCCTGTCCGCTGATCAGGTTGGCGATTTTACACCGGCCATATCCTGACCCTACGCACAGATTGAACATCATGCGAACCACACGGGCTTCATCATCATCGATCTCCAGCTTATAGACCTCATGCTTTCTCTTGTTGAAGATCCCGCTGGGGGCCAGCCGGTAGCCGTAGGGTGCGCTGCCGCCGCGGAACCTTCCATCCTGCACCATCTGGCCAAGTGCAGCCCTGGTTCGGATCGCTGTTTTCTGGCTCTCGCCGTCTGCCTGCCAGTAACGGATGTAATTGGTCAAGCGGTCGGTATGAGACTCAAACCGCTGCTCTCCTTCGTTGACGCTCCATACTCGGATGCCCTTTTTAACAAACCACTCGACCACAAAGGGAGTCTCGTCCGATTTACGCCCAAGGCGGTCGAACATGAATACCAGCAGGATATCGAACTTGCCCTGTTCGGCCTTTTTCTTAATGAGCTGCAGCTTGTCCCGATCATCGGCGCTGACCTTATAGCCGGACACGCCAGCCTCCTGCTCCTCGCCTACGATGACCCAGCCCATTTTCTCGGCAAACTCCCGGCAGGCTTTGCGCTGTACCGGGATATCCGCTTGATTCAGCTCGTCATGGTCTACTTGCTTGGTCGTGGAAACGCGATATAAACAACAAACTCTTTCAGCCATTTTGTATCCGTCCTCTCAAAATTATTTTTCGGATGTGTGAGAGAATCGGACACCTGTCAATATGAAATTTTCAAGGTGCTTTTGGCTTTCGCCAATCGAATTATCTCACATCCTACGCCTAAAATCCACTGATTTTCCCAAACACTTTCTATGTTGGATATGCGGAAAGCGGTGCCGCCCACAGCCTGGACGGCACCGCTTTCCGCACATAATTGTCAACTGGGATCTCACCAAAAAACGAAATCCTCCGATAAGTTGCATTTATTCGCACAGTTCCTTCCGAAGATTTTCGCATTCCTGTGCCATCTCTTGTATATCCTCATCCGGAACGATCTCATGTAAGTCATAACTCAGCGGATCTTTGAAAAAATCAGCCAGCGCCTTGTTTACAGCACTTCTTTCTTCTTGGGTGAAAGTAATACAAATCGTGTCCCCGTTCTCCTCATCCAGCAGTTCTCCCAAGGATACGCTGCCATTCACAGAGCATTCTAACATCAAAGCGGCCAGATCGGTAACGACATCAATGGCATAGTAGAATACATACTCTCCTCCATCCTGGCCGCTGTATTCAAGCTCCGCTTCGGTCCTGTGGAAATCCCAATTCAGCTTATCCAAGCCTATATCTGCAAATATTTCACTTAGAGAAATTTCAGATTTTTGCTTATCCATCAAATAATCCAGCAGTGTCAGGCTATCATCTGTACCCCCAATGTAATTGCCCCAATATTTTTCAATATACATGGCTATCTTCTCCATATCTGTTCCGATTTGCTGCATTGATGCGAACAAAGTATACCACCATCACAAGCGACTTGCAACCGCCTTTTATAGTTGCCGATAGCAGCAGCAAGAAAGGAGGAAGCAAATGTGGAAAGTATGCCGAATAATGAGACAAAAACACCGATTAAGGCCGACAAATGAATACGGGAAAATGCGTATCACAGTTTTGTTGTGATACGCATTTTTATTACGTTGTTACCGCTCCTGCCCAGAGCGTTTTTTTCCTTTCTCCCGAACTGGCATCAACTCCAAAAGCTGGCGCACCCGTTTCTGCACATGGCGCTCTATCGCGGTCAGGCGTTCCTCCGGGAGATTCAATTTGGGGTGGCGTTGGAATGTAAATCCAATCAGCCCCCGGAGCTGCCTTGCCTGGACAGGCCCCATAACCTCTCGGCAGACGCTCTCAAAGCTGATTCCATAGGCTGTCCCCCGCGTCTTGGCGTAGTTGTCCAGATCCTGCCAGTCCTCCGGCATGGCGAAGTTGAACAGCGACAGCCCATTGTCGAACACCGGAGCCGCACCAATCAAATTTCCGCTGCGGTTATCCCGCAGAACGCCGAAGTTGCCGAAGTGGCGATCCTCGTTGTAGATCACCGCATCGAACACCAGCATACTCTTGATCTCCTCATAGGCTTCTGGTCCCAGTGCTTCGTAATACTCCAGACAGGCTTTCAGTCCGCCCTCCCGAACGATACGTCCAATTGGGATGTACGCTGTGTCGATATCCGTAAACAGTTTGCATCGGGAGGCCAGGATGCCTTTCCAGTTCTCCAGCTCATAGCGCACCGCATGCAGATTCATGGCTAGGGCGATCTGGCTGGCGTAGAACTCGCTGTAGGGTTCGTTCCCGGTGTTGGCTGCACCGGAGGTACCGCCTTTGTATAGGTAAATGCCATCCCCCTCGATAAAACGCCATCCCTTGGGCAGCATCCCGTTGGTGGTCAGCTCCGGCGAGGTGGTAAAGGCGGCATCACTCTGCCCAATTCCCGTATACGCCACCAGGGACAGGATCTCTGAGAAGCGATTTTCATACAGATTATACTGCGCGAAGGTTCCGGCAAAGCCCTGGGGAACTACCCAGAAACTGTCGTTTAGGGACAGGCCCTTGCACACATCAATGATCCCTCTGGTATCGTTGACGCTCAGGCCAAAGGTTTTGAGGATCTCGGCAACGTAAGTGCGGTTCTTCGGGATCACCCGCCGCTGCAGCCACTTCAGCAGTCCCGCATTGCTCAGTTCCATATCCAGCGGGAACCGGCTGCGCTCCGCCTGATTGATCTCATGGATCTCGGCTTTCAGGCCCTCGATGCCATGCTCGGACAGGGAGAACGTCAGCAAGTCCGCATCATAGAGCCGAAGAATATATTCCTGCTCCATATTCCGCCCTCCTTGCATCGGTTTCTCTCATTATAGCGAATTTCTTGCAGAAAGTAAACGGAGATTTTGCGGCGTCGAGTTTTCCCTTATGCGACCCTGTGGCCCACCGCATTCTGACGGATATAGGAATCAATCAGGCAGTTGCGAACTCGTTGGGCAGCTGCGGCGTCCGGCTCCGCCGCAAAGCTGAGAGTAACAGAATGACCGGCAATGCGGAGTTCTACGATCTTCTCATCGCCATCATTGCCATCATTATGCTTTGCTTTTTTCTTATTCATGATGCTGCCTCCATAAAGTAGTCGTTGTCCTTTACTGCCCGAATAAATCGTGCTACATCCTTCAGGCTGCTGGTGACCGGCATTTTTGGCAGGGCGGCCAGTACATCCTTGCAGTAACGCCGTCCTTTAGCGGCCCGCTCGTCCAGGATGGCCACCACACAGGTGTCTGTCTCGGTGCGGATAGCCCGTCCGAAGCCCTGCTTCAGCTTGATCTGCATCTCCGGCACCACCACCGCCCGGATGAACAGCCGGAGGGTGGGGTGGTTCTCCCGCTCTTTTTCCTTCAGAGCGTCCGGGACGGCGAAGGGCAGGCGGGGGATGATGAGCAGAGACACGCAGTCGCCGGGAAAATCGAAACCCTCCCAGGCGGCCCCCGCCGCCAGCAGCACACTGCCGGGGCTGGCCTTAAACCGTTCGGTAGTATGGATGGCGCTGCGGCCCATGGTGAACAGCGGATAGCGCAGGCCGTGATCTGGCAGGCGCTCCTTCACTGCCGACATGGCGGCGTAGGATGTGAACAGTGCCAGGGCGTGGCCCTGGGCCGCATCCAGCAGGGCGGCGATCTCCTTTGCCAGCTCGTCATAATAGGCGGCAGCTTTCTGCCTGGGTGGAAACTGCGGTAAGTACAGCAGACAGTTCTGTTGGTAGTTGAAGGGCGAAAGGGCCACAGACTCCGTAACGCGGCTATCGGTCAGCAGGCCCGTTTCCTCTTTGAAGCGGCGAAAGTCCTCGCCTACGGCCAGCGTGGCGGAGGTGAGGACGGCGGGCCGCTCTTGCCGCCAGAGCGTCTGGCGGAGCTGAGCGGTCAGATTAGAAATGGTGGCGCACAGCATGGTGCCGCCGCAGCCGTTCTCCGCTGTGTAAAACACCAGATCAGAGCGGCCCTGCCGGAACAGGGACACGGCAGAGGAGACAGTTTCCAACTGCCTGCGGGTAGACGGCGTGAGAAGGCCGTGGAGCTGCTTTCGGATCACGGTCAGACTCCGATCCGGGGCGGCCAGCGATCTTGCATAATGCTCAAAGGGCCGGTCCTCCGGTGGGCGGGCCAGTTTCCGCAGCAGGGCCGCTGTGGCATCCACCAGGGATTCCGCCGCCAGCAGGTACCGTTCACAGCGCAGACCGTGGGTGAGGGAGCGGATGTCCTCCGCCTCCAGCGTTACGCCGAACATCTGACGGGCAGTGTCCGGCAGTTTGTGGGCCTCGTCCACGATGAGGGCGCAGGCGTCCGGCAGGATGGGTCTGCGCCCGCTGCCTCGATGGATGGCGTCCGCTAGCAGCAGGTTGTGGTTGCAGACCTGGAAGAGAAATTGGTCTGTGCCGCAGCTTTCCAAAAAGGCAAGGTACCGGCAGCCCTCCCGCCTGCAGTCGCAGACGGGAGGGACGCAGACCCGCGCCCGGTCATAGCCGCTCAGGTGGGCGGCTTCATCGGTGTCAAGCTGGCCCCGCAGTGTGAGCAGAGCCGCGCCGGATCTCCAGTTCTTCTTGCTCAGATCCAGCTGGTCCAGCCGGTTTTCCAGCCGTTCATCGCAGACATAGTGAGACTTCCCCTTGCGGATCACTGCCTGGATGGGCTGGCCAGCCAGACCGGCCTCCATCAGCACAGAGGACAAGAGCGGCAGGTATTCGTCCCGCACCGCGTTCTGCAGAGCGATGCTGGAGGTGGAAATGAGGATGGGGTGAACCTCCAGCCCGCTGGTGGCACGGAAACGGCTGAACACCGTCCCGGCCACCAGATAGGCGTAGGTCTTGCCGATCCCTGTTCCGGCGTCACACAGAGCGATACCGCCGTCCAGCATGGCGTCCAGCATCTGGTGGCAGAGCGCCATCTGTTCGGGGCGCTCCGCCATGTTCCGGGCGGGGAGTAGGTTCTTGAATATGTGGTCGATCTCATTATGAGCATTCTGCCTGTTATCGTTGGTATTCATCCTGAAATCCCCTTGTTTGGTTCTTTTTTCATAAGTACTCATCGTATTCTCAGCTCGACCCCCGATGAGATATAGGGAACAGCACGGATAAGGCTCGGCGGACCTTCACGGACACATTCCAGGGGTCTCTACTGCTTTCAACCCAGGGGATGATGGGCGGCGATGCCAGGGCCGTCCCGCACAGGCTTAATCGCGGCCCGGAAGGGACGGTTGCCCCCTCCGGGTCATGGCGCGCACTGTGCGTCTGTCCGTGTGGTGATCCGTACTGTTGGTATGAAATTTTCAAGGTGCAGGAGGCTTGGTTGCCTTGGTTTTATTGTATATGGCGAAGGTTTTGCTTGTTAGAGACTAATGGGCATATTTATGACCATTGGGCATACGCGCTCAGATGGATTCCCTAAACCTTGTCAGTCGGTCAATCAACTCATCGATATCCGATTTCAGCTGTGCCGTATCCGCCGCTTTGGGCAAGGCATCGCAGTATCTGCCCAGGATCAAATAATCCAGCGACACGTCAAACAGGTTGGCAAGTTGTATGAACAGATCCACGGAACATCCTTTTTTGCCCGTTTCAATGCGGCCATAATAGCTCTGGTCGATATTCAGCGCATTTGCGGTCTTTTCTTGTGTAAGCCCCTTTTTGATGCGGAGTTGGCGGATGCGTTCTCCGCTTTGTTTCATGTTATAATTCAACTATGTAATCTCCAATCTGTAAATCTGTGGGTACTGCAGTTCGAGATTAGAGATCACGGATATTTGGCTATGTAGGTCTGCCACTTCCGCTTATGTGTCAGAAAATTCGACCAAAACCGACAAAGCAGAGCGTCAGATAGTCTTAATGACTGTCTGACGCTCTGTCGGTTCATATTAATATGTGTATTTAAGTGCCTGCCTAACCTAAATAATAGTGCCGGTCTGTATCTAAAGATGCGCTGTAACCATTCTATAATTTTTTTGAGAAGATTCGTTCCTTAATTAGCAAATTGCTCACGGTACTCCTTTACAACAGACCATAGGGAGGGAATTGGTTTCAATCTGGCCCATCTTGAACGGTGCGCAGCTGTTCTGCCAGAAAGCGCATTGTTTTGAGTAGTATTTTCTGCCCTTTTGGGTCACATGCCTGAAAATATTTGAGAAAACACTGTAACTCCTCAGCGTGAGGATAATCTTTTGAGAAAAACAGAGTGCTAGGTGATACTCCAAGACGGCATATCAAGCGGGACAGTGTTTCATAGGTAGGGTTTTTGCGCCCTTTCTCTATATCCTGAACGGTTTTAACTGCTAATCCTGTTTGGTTTGCCAATTCTTTTTGAGTAAGCCCGCATTCTTTTCTAGCATCATGAATACGGTTGCCCAAATAAACTAAGTCAAATTCCAGCACAATACTTCCCCCAATATTAATTTGTTATCCGTACTTATGTGAGTAACAGCGGCCAAGGACAGGAACCTCCTTGCCGCTGTCAGTTCAGTTATTAGGCTCTCTCAATTCTCCGCTGTGTGCTTTTATTGTCCCAGGGTTGGTACAAATATTTCGCGGGGCCTCCCAACAATCGAAAATCTTCTATTTCGATTTTCTGCTGCACTGAAATTCGCATTCTGCACAGTCGCCACAGCATTTGCCCATACTGGTGTTTTTGGAGCAAACCACGGATAGCCCGAATAAGCCAACCACTATACAAAGCACAATAATACTTGTTAAATTCATTTCAAAAGCCTCCTATGCAAGACCTAAGACCAGCCCCATACCATGTACAGCGAATGCTATAATCCATGCGATAACACATTGAGCGATTACAGTTCCAACTGCCGCCTTGGTTCCCCCCATCTCCCGCTTCACAGTGGCTACCGCTGCAACACAAGGCGTATAGAGCAGGGTAAACACCAGGAACACAATTGCTGTAAATGGCGTGAACAGGCTTCCCAGCATAGATACATCCCCGCCTAGCAGAACTGTCAGGGTAGAGACCACACTTTCTTTTGCGGTAAAGCCGGTAATCAGCGCAGTAGATATCCGCCAATCTCCAAAGCCCAGCGGCGTGAACAGAGGTGCCACGATTCCTCCCAGCAGGGCCAGCAGGCTTTGGTCTGCGGATGCGGCTACATTCAGTCTCGTGTCAAAGGTCTGCAAAAACCAGATCACAATCGAAGCCATGAAAATGATGGTAAACGCTTTCTTGGCAAACCCCTTTGCCTTTTCCACAATCAACTGCCAAACACTTTTAGCCGATGGAAGGCGATAATTGGGAAGTTCCATCACAAAGGGAACTGGCTCTCCCCGGTATTTCGTCTTTTTCAAAATCAGGGCATAAAGGATTCCGCAGACAATTCCAAAGACGTACAGCCCAACCATAGCCAGCGCCTGATACTCTTTTGGAAAGAACGCACTGATCATCATGGTATAAATTGGCAGCTTGGCGGTACAGCTCATAAAGGGGGTCAGCAGGATAGTCATTTTACGATCCCGCTCACTGGAGAGCGTCCGGGTAGCCATAATTGCGGGTACGGAACATCCAAATCCGATCAGCATAGGGACGATGCTCCTGCCGGAAAGCCCAATTTTCCGCAGCAGCCGATCCATTACAAAGGCCACACGTGCGATATATCCTGTGTCCTCCAGGATGGACAGGAAGAAGAACATGGTTACAATGGTGGGGAGCAGACTGAGTACGCTGCCCACACCGCCGCAAATACCGTCAATGACAAGGGAGTGGACAACCGGGTTGACCTGGGCGCTGGTAAGAAGCTGGTCGATCAGCGCAACCACAGTATCAATTCCCAGCCCCATCCAGTCGGATAAGGCCGCGCCAATAAAATTAAAAGTCAGCACAAAGACAAGGGCCATGATTCCGATAAAGCAGGGGATCGCTGTGTATTTGCCTGTCAAAACCCGGTCGATTGTCATACTGCGCCGGTGTTCCTTGCTCTCGTGAGGCCGCACAACCGTCTTAGCGCACAGAGATTCAATAAATGAAAATCTCATATTCGCAAGGGCAGCTTCCCGGTCAAGCCCTGTTTCCGTTTCCATCACCGAAACCAAATGTTCAAAGGTTGTCCGCTTTTCAGCAGACAGTGACAGCTTTTCTGCAATCAGGCGGTCATTTTCTACTAATTTTGTGGCGGTAAAACGGACAGGAAGCCCTTTTCCTCCGGCTTCCGGTTCCAGCATATGTACCGCCGCATGGATGCACCGATGTACCGCCCCCACAGGGTCATGCTCATCGGCACTGGCCGGACAAAAATCAACTCGCCCTGGAACCTCTCTATGTCTTGCGACGTGTATAGCGTGGTCAATCAGTTCCGCGATCCCCTCATTCTTTGCCGCTGATATGGGGACAACCGGGATGCCGAGAATTTCTTCCAATTCATTGACCCGAACAGAACCGCCGTTCGCCCGAACCTCATCCATCATGTTAAGAGCCAGCACCATAGGAATACCCAACTCCATGATCTGCATGGTAAGGTACAGATTCCGTTCCATGTTCGTAGCGTCCACAATATTGATGATCCCATCCGGGTGGGTATCCAGCAGAAAGTCCCTTGTAACGATTTCTTCACTGGAATAGGGGGACAAGGAATAGATACCCGGCAGATCGGTCACGATGGCCTCCGGGTGATTGCGGATCGTACCGTCTTTTCGGTCAACCGTCACGCCGGGAAAGTTGCCGACGTGTTGATTTGCGCCTGTAAGCTGATTGAACAATGTTGTTTTTCCGCAATTCTGATTTCCGGCCAGCGCAAAGCGGATATTCGCACCCTTTGGAATTTCCGTGGCAGCATCGTGGACATGGTAGCTTTTGGCTCTGCCAAGCTCACCCATTCCCGGATGCTCCACCATTGTATGGCGCGGTTCCCCGCGAGGTATGGCTATTTTCTCGTGGACTTGCTCCACGGTGATTTTTTGCGCCTCATCGCGCCGCAAAGTCAATTCGTAGCCCCGCAATTCAATTTGCACCGGGTCGCCCATAGGAGCTATTTTTTGAAGGGTAACTTCCGTTTTGGGCGTCAAGCCCATATCCAGCAAATGGTGGCGGAGCGCACCACTTCCGCCAATGGAAGATATATAGGCACTCTGTCCGGGCCTTAATTCATCCATAGTCATCATATTTCACCTCTCTATCTAAGCACGACGTGTTCCGTCCCCTTTTCTATGACCATTCGCACATGGTCGTCAACCAAGGTATAGAAAATCATCTTCCCGTTTCTGCGCTGCCTCACCAGCTTGTTTGCTTTCAAAAGACTTAACTGGTGAGACACCGCAGATTGCGTCAGGCCCAGCCGGTTTGCCAAATCGCTGACACAGGCATCCTGCTCCATCAGGAGGAACAGGATATGGATGCGGGTGGGGTTCCCCAGCAGCTTGAAAAATTCCGTCAGGATATATAAATCTCGTTCCTGCAATTCCGTATATGCGTTTTTGCTTTTCTCATCAGGCAAGGGAACCCCTCCTCCCTTATCACAGCTTCTTGACGAACAGGCAGCGAATGGCGTTTAATACCGCAAGGATCATCACGCCTACGTCTGCGAAAATGGCCAGATACATATTGGCAATACCAACAGCGCCCAAAATCAGGCAGGCGAATTTGACGCCCAGCGCCATCGTGATGTTCTGATAGACGATCCGCAGACACTTCCGGGAAATTTTGATGGCCTTGGCGATCTTCATGGGATCGTCGTCCATCAGAACGATGTCCGCCGCTTCAATCGCGGCGTCGGAACCCATCGCCCCCATAGCCACGCCGATGTCGGCTCTGGACAACACAGGAGCGTCGTTGATGCCGTCACCCACAAAAGCCAGCTTCGCCTTGCCGGTTTTCATTTTCAGAAGCTCCTCCACCTTGGATACCTTATCCGCCGGGAGCAGTTCACTGTAAACCTTGTCAAGTCCCAGAGAGGCGGCTACCTGGTCTGCCACCTTCTTTGCATCGCCGGTGAGCATGACGGTCTTTTCCACGCCCGCCGCCTTCAGAGAGGAAATCGCGGCTTTGGAGTGGGGCTTCACAATGTCGGAGATCACGATATGTCCGGCATAGGCACCATTGATCGCCATGTGGATAATGGTGCCGGTCTGGTGGCAGTCGATATGGGGAATACCCAGGTGTTTCATCAGCTTGTCGTTGCCAGCGGCAACCTCTACACCATCTACTTTGGCAATAATGCCGTTGCCGCTGATCTCTTGAATGTCGCTGACTCGGGTGCGATCCGGCTCCTTGCCGTAAGCCCGCTGCAAGCTCTTGCTAATGGGGTGAGAGGACGCGCTCTCCGCCAGGGCTGCATATTCAATGAGTTTGGCGTCCTCCAGCTTGTTATGGTGGATACCGTTCACTTCAAAAACACCCTGGGTCAGTGTGCCGGTCTTATCAAAAACCACCACCTTGGTTTGAGAAAGAATTTCCAGATAATTGGAACCTTTGACCAGGACACCCTCCTGGCTGGCCCCGCCGATCCCGGCGAAGAAGCTGAGGGGGATGCTGATGACCAACGCACAGGGGCAGCTAATGACCAGGAAGGTCAGGGCGCGGTACACCCAGGTTCCCCAATCGGCAGTCAGGCCCATACCCAGCATACGGACGAGAGGCGGCAGGATGGCCAGCGCCAGGGCGCTGTAACAGACAGCGGGGGTGTAGACTTTTGCAAACTTGGAGATAAAGTCCTCCGACTTGGATTTGCGGGAACTGGCGTTCTCCACCAGATCCAGGATTTTGGAAACCGTGGATTCCCCGAACTCCTTTGTGGTCTGAATTTTCAGCACGCCGGTCATGTTGATGCAGCCGCTGATAATCTCGTCTCCCACCTTGGCCTCCCGGGGCAGGCTCTCGCCGGTGAGGGCGCTGGTGTTCAGACTGGAGCTGCCCTCTACAATGATACCGTCGATGGGCACCTTCTCGCCGGGCTGCACCACGATCACACTGCCGATTCCCACTTCGTCCGGGTCAACCTGCTCCAGCCTGCCGCCCCGTTCCACGTTGGCGTAATCAGGGCGAATGTCCATCAGGTCGCTGATATTGCGGCGGCTCCGGCCCACGGCATAGCCCTGGAACCACTCGCCCACCTGATAGAACAGCATGACGGCGATGGCTTCCAGATAATCGCCGTTTTCATAAATAGCCAACGCCATCGCGCCTACCGTGGCTACCGCCATCAGGAAGTTTTCGTCAAATACCTGTTTGTTGAGGATGCCCTTGATGGCTTTCCGCAAAATGTCATAACCGATGATGAAGTAGTCAATCAGGTATAGGGCAAACCGCACCCAACGCCCTGCGGATGGGAACAGATACCCGTCAAGCTGGGCAAACGTCTCCGCCGGGAGGAACTGAAGGCCCAGAAGCATAGCGGCGGCGATCAGGATGCGCACCAGCATAGTTTTCTGCTTCTTCGTCATACCGCTGTCCGCACGTGTTCCAATGAAGAAGTGCAGGATCACAGCGGTCAGAATGACAACGGTAAGCAGTCCGTTGATAATAAGCTCTTGCATAGAAAAAACTCCTCTCTACGATTGCTTAACTGTTTATTTGTTCGGTTTTAAGAACGCCCCCTCAAAACTGCGGCCATGCGTTTTGAGGGGGCGTTCCGCTTACAGGAAAATCTCGCAGTCCGGCTCCACCTTCTTGCAGGCGGCCAGGACGTTCTCCATGACGGCCTTCGGCTCCTGGCCCTCGGCGAACTCCACGATCATCTTCTGGGTCATGAAGTTGACGGTGGCGCTCTGCACACCGGCGGTCTTGCGGGCGGCATCTTCCATCAGGTTCGCGCAGTTGGCGCAGTCCACTTCGATCTTATAGGTCTTTTTCATAGCAACGGTCCTCCATAAAATTTTTAGAATTGATAATTAAGTACTTGTTTAACTATCATGGCCGTAGTATAATACCCTCAGCGGTATAAGTCAATGCCCGTGGCGCATTCCCTGCCAAACGGGCAAAAGGAATTTCCTTTTGGGCAAAAGCAATGGAGAAAAGAAAGGAGTGTCAGTTTTGGACGAGATCAGATTGCCCCACCAGCATGGCGATGGAAACAGTACCGCTTTGCTGCAGGAGGAGTTAGACCGGATCGACTACTTCCAGACGGTAGCGGAGGTCTTTAAGCAGCTTGACGATACCACCAGAATCCGAATTTTCTGGCTGCTGTGCCACTGTGAAGAATGTGTTCTCAATATTTCCACAATGATGAAAATGTCAAGTCCCGCAGTGTCCCACCACCTCCGGCCATTGAAAAACAGCGGCCTGGTCGTCAGCCGCCGGGAGGGGAAAGAAGTTTATTACCGCGCGGCGGACACGGAGCAGTGCCGTCTGTTACATCAGATGATCGAGCGGGTCATGGAGATCACCTGTCCGGAGCGGTGAGGTGCGATTTATGGCGCATAACTTGAATCAATTTCCCCCAGGCGGCAGGAATGAACGTATTCCGCTTTTTCCTGGCATTGATCTGTCCTATATAGATATTGCCTCAGATTCTTTTTCCCACCGGCACGAGGCCATGGGCCATATTATGCAGATCAATCATTGCAGAACTGGACAAGTTGTGTGGGATATGAGGAGCGGCAGTATTTTCCTGAACCCTGGGGATTATTCTGTGCATACATTGGATATCTGCACAGATTCCACGTTTCGTTTTCCAACCGGCCAATATCAGGGCCTTGCCATTTCGATTGATTTGCGGGAAGCATCTGCTCATCCGCCTGAACTTCTTGCAGAAACAGGGGTTTTCCATGGCGCTCTGCAAGAGAAATTTCATATGGGCAGCGCAGCGGTATTTCTCGCGGGAAACTAGCAGACGGAGAGTATCTTTGCGGACTTTTACAATCAGCCGGAAGGACTGAGACTTGCATACCAAAAGATAAAGGTTCTGGATCTGCTCCTATATCTCGTTCAAATGGAACCTGTATCTCCAAACCAGCTGACGGAATACCCCGCAGAACAAATTGAGATCGTCCGGATGATCCATGACCAGTTTATCCGGCATATGGAGCGAAGAATTACGATTGAGGACCTATCCAAGCAATACCACGTCAATCCAACTACCTTAAAATCCGTGTTCAAATCTGTCTATGGGGCCTCCCTTGCGGCGCATATCAAAAAACACCGTATGGAGCGGGCGGCTGAATTGCTGCGGGAAACCGACATGAGCATAGCGGAAATTGCGGCGGCAGTCGGGTATGAAAGCCAAGGTAAGTTTGCGGCGGCATTCAAAAATCAATTTGCGGCGCTTCCCACAACATACCGAAAACAAGGTTGATTTTAAGTCAGCAGTCTCCGCTGCTGGCAATGGCGCTGACAGCAGCGCTAATATCGCCGTCTACCCCGATAGACTTTGCAGCAATTTCGGCTGGGATATAAACTTCACCTTTATTAAATGTCACATAGACGGCATGGGGTTCAGCAGCGGCCAACTGCATGAGAGGGGCTTTGATGAGCTGATTCCGCCAGCCAACCCCAAACTCTAAAATCACAAGTTTTCCATTATGGTGCTTCTGCACAAAGCCTTGATACTCCGCCTGTTTCTTCTGCCAACTGGCAGAGCGGAAAAACGACTGATCTGCCGCCATATAGATTTTCATATTCCCGCCGCACTTTTGGCATCTGGGGAGAAGTTCTGTGGGAACAAGCCCGCCCTGTTCAGCCAAGGCCATGCGTGTTATTGCCTGGTGGTTCGGGTAGGCGGCATCGTGGCACCCTCGCGCACAGCACATCTCCGTGAATTTGCCCTCGATCTCAAAGACCCGTTCTGGTGCAAAGCCCGCCGGGACAAAGTGATCCTCTCCATTGGACGTGACCACATAGTAGTCCTTCCCGGCCACCAGCCGGTACAAATCCAGCATGAGCTGGCTCGGCTGGACAGCGATGGATTTCCGATAAACCAGCCGGCTCCAGAAGGCCCACATTTCCTCCGGTGTCGGGAAGTGAAAAAATGCGCCTTGCAGGACGCTGCGGATTCCATACTTTGCCCGGAAATCCCCGAAGTTTTCCTGAAACCAGCGGTCATCCGCAAACAGGTTGAACCCTTCGGAGATGGACAGTCCATTGCTGGCTCCGATCAGGACAGCGTCTGCCTGATCGATCTTTTCTCTGATTGTTTGGTAAGTATTCTTATCCACAGTTATCCCTCCTGCTTTTTCTTCCGTTCAACAGCTTCCCGAAGAACATCCGCAATATCTTCTTTGATTGCCTGTCCCTTTTGCGCCAACTGTTTGGGCAGCAAGGCGTCTTTAGGATTGATCGTGATATAGTACGCCTGCGGAAGCTGATAAGTCAGATTCCAGAACGGCTCTTGGATAAACATAGGCGTCATTCTTCCAACGCCCAACTCCAGAAAGAGGATTCTGCCATTCTTATTCTGCTGCAAAAATTCATTGATTTTCCTGTACTCGTCCCTATATTTTTCACCCTCCAGAAATGTGTACCCTCTGACCCACGGCTCCAGTTCCGCTCCACACTGCGGACAGCGGGGAATCAGTTCTGAGGGGATGCACAGATTTTCGTCTATGGCTGCATTCATGGCGTAGATCATATCTTTGTTATAAAATATTTCATCATGACATCTCCGGCTGCATTGAAAATAGCGGGAATCCCCTTGAATGGCACTCAGTTTTTCTTCCGGGACTACTCGTGTAAACTGGAAGTCCTGATTTGTGGTCATGATGTGATAGTTTTTCCCTGCCAATAGAGTCATCAGGTCATAGTACGTTTTTCCTGTCTCACATTCGTATTCCATGTAACCCATCCGGGCCAGGAACGCCCAATGCGCCTCGGAAGACGGATACCGATAATAGAAGCCGTTGAAAGCACCGGTGAATCCATATTTTTTATGAAACTCACCCAAGTATTTCTGGAAATAACTGTCGTTGTGGTAGAAGAAGTCGAAGCCGCAGGCCGCAGACATCCCGGCGGCGGCGCCGACAAGAATTGCGTCTGCCATCTCTATCTTTTCCAAAAGATGAAGCGCATTATCGGGTTGCTTATCCAAAAACATCGTTGACTTTCCTCCTTTGAGATGTTATTTTATAAATAGCAATTCCAGCTACGAGTATAGCATGTTATTTTATAAATTGCAACATCTTTTTGGAGGAGATGCCATGAAATATTCTACACGTCTGAGCGATGCGGTCCATCTTCTGCTCTTTGTCCAATTAAATCCTGGTCAGCCGCTCTCCAGCGATGCGATTGCAAAAAGCATCTGCACGAATCCCTCCTATGTACGGCAGATGATGGCAAAGCTGAAAGCCGCCGGTCTGCTCAACAGCAGCCGGGGGCAGGCGAAGCCGTCCCTGAGCCGGGCGGCGGAGGAGATTTCTCTGCTGGACGTTTACCGGGCGGTGGAAGGGGACAAGCCTCTGCTTCACCTGGACACCCATACGAACCCGGACTGCGGCGTGGGCGTACATATCCAGTACGCGTTACAGACCTATTTTGACCGGGTGCAGAGGGAAACCGAGGCGTCGATGCAGCAGATCACGCTGCAAGATGTCCTTGACACCTACCATCAGGAGATTTCTCATGTCGGGTGAACGAAAAATAGACCGGAGGGCGCTGTATACGCAAAAGGCGATCAAGGAGGCTTTCCTGCGGGTCAAGCGAAATAAGGACTACAACGCAATCACCGTAGCGGACATCTGCCGGGAAGCGGAAATCAGCCGGGGGACGTTCTACGCCCATTTTGGCAATATTGCAGAGATTCTGGACGCTCTGTTGGATGAGGCTCTGGCCAACATGGATCATCTGCGGGCGTACATCTCCGCACCGGACAGCGGGGCAGGGCCGCAGTGCGCCCGTCCGTTCTGCCGGTTCGTCCGGGACGATCAGGAATTCCGCTGCATCCTGTTTGATGACGCTCTGGGCCATATTGTAATCAAAAAGCTGACCGAGCTGTATAAAGACGAGTTTGTCCGCGAGATCCAGAGCATGGCTGGTTCCCTCACGGAGAAAGAGGCGGAAGCTCTGTTTTGCTTTCAAATCAACGGCTGCTTTGCCGTCAGTAAGCAGTTCAGCCATCTGGAGGATCGGGAATGGTGTCCAGTCCAGAATGTGATCGACCGCTTTATCAAGGGCGGGGCCGGCAGTTTTCCCGCCGAAGA
>Ga0137308_101694_pt1 | contig 19146 bp, 15 predicted proteins | sample Inofrocosms_June_FD_97181 | JGI IMG/M metagenome (GOLD analysis project Ga0137308, IMG submission 97181) | Mouse cecal microbial communities from Vienna, Austria - N-Acetylneuraminic and N-Acetylglucosamine D2O microcosms_June | ecosystem: Host-associated > Mammals > Digestive system > Large... | reverse complement strand
GGATAAGAAAGCACTTATGCAAACAAAAGCGTGTTTGCAACATACTTTCCCAGTATCGGTAGATAGTGGATACCTATACAAAACTGGAGCAAACCTGTATGATAGAAACAGATTTGCTCCAGTCTTATTTGACTTCATTTTTACCGGAAATGCGTCACCAGTAAATGAAGGATATTTGATAACCGGCCCAATGAAAAATCTTCAGATGATTTCCCAATAGCCATTCTTGGGCGAACCATGCCGGACCAGGATACCCTGATCTTTCAGTTTTTTGATGCTTGATTCGACATTTCTTCTGGAAATACCTATGTGTTCTGCTATCTTTGAGGCAGAAAGCCGTGTGTTTTCTGACAGTAAGTCAAGGATTTTCTGCTGGGTATTGTTTAGATTCTCTTTATTCATGGGATTTTTCCGACTTATCTCCGATGCTTCTCTGCTGTTCCTCCGATGCTTCTCCGATACTTCTCCAATGTTTTTCCGATGCTTCTCCGATGCTTCTCCGATGCTTCTCCGATGTTTTTCCGATGCTTCTCCGATGTTTTTCCGATGCTTCTCCGATGGTGTACCGTCGTTTTGCTGAATTGAAGCAGGGGACAGAGCGCGGAAAAGGCTGACCCGGAACATATTATCAAAAGCCTGAAATTCGGGTACTGGAAGGCTATATTCCTCTGCCGCTTTCCTGATCCGTTTGATGCCGGTTCCCCACGATTCCACCAGCCCCATCTGTCCCAAAACATTGGCAAGCGTCCTATTACGGAGTTTGGAATGTCCGCTCATCAATTCTTCATAGGTAAGGCCATTATAAAGTCCGCCAGGGGAAGTTACCTCCAGCCGGTCATCATAAATAGCTACTTGTATACAAGAATCATCGGCCAGATTACGGTGACAATGGGCGTTAATGATCATTTCACGAATAGCTTCTACCGGCAGCTCAAAGGACTCTTTCCGAAGAAGCCCTTCAATAACAGCTCCCAGCCGAATATTACGGAGAACAAAGGCCACAGACTCTTCAATCTGTTCATAAACCGGACCTGTAAATTCACGTTTATCAAGAAATATATCTCGCTCCGTTCCCTTGAAAACAGCACACTGCGTTTTGGAAAAGGGGAAATAATCCGATGTCAGCAGCGCAAATGCATTCGATGCTGCAGTGTTGCCATCGATTTCTTTCAGTAGATTCCAGTTTACCAGCTGTGTTTTTGTCACTTCCCGCGGAACTGATCCTGCCTGTTGGCGATAGCTCATAATATCAGCACAGAGCTTTTTCACTGCATCTTCCATAACCGGATAGCCTACACAGATCAGTTCGTCCCATGAAATCCTCGCTCCTTCCATTTCCAGTTCTTTGATCTTTTCCGGATGTGCTGGCCGTGACGTACCTGCTACGCGAATAAAGGTTCCTGCATCCCTGCCTCTGGACTTCAGATAATAGGGACGGTGCGGGCCTGGAGCAACGCTAACGACAATGACTGTTTTACCATCCACCGTCTGTGGCTCCACATTAGGTACAATCTGCGGTGTACAAGCATCCGATACGGCATTGGAAATGCTGTCCATCACTCTGAAAAGAATGTCTTCATCTACACCAATAACCTTCCTTGTCTGGTCATCAATGCCGATAACCAGCTGGCCGCCCTGGGTATTGGCAAAAGCGATAATAGTTTTAATATATTTTTCTGAGTCCTTTGGCAGCATGACCTTGAACTCTACATTTTTCGACTCCCCCCGTACAATTTCTTCAATCGTCATCTCATCAGCCTCCCCGTTCGGTTACTTTGTTAATTTGTTATTTCATTGTAAAAAACGCTTGTACATGCCACCACCTCAGCTTTACATCGCCACAACATGATATTACATCCCGAATTTACCCAGCAATCCCAGCAGAATACACCCCACCCCATAACACAAAATATCCTTCAGATCAAATACAGACCCCAGCAGTATCCTGAAAAACCGGTTATGCTCCAGCCCCAGAATAGTTACCAGATCAAAATACTGCAGTACTTCCACCGCCGTGGCAAAAAGAAAAATGTAAAGTGGCAGCAGCCTCCTTCCTTCCGGAATCCAGATACGCACAAAACAGTAAATTACAATCACCACCAGCAAATCCCCGATATATGGCCGGATAAAATCATCGTGGACATATAAAGCGATCCATATTTCAGTCATCAGCAGTACAATCGTGGCCACCAGATAAAAGAGCCTCCCAGGCTTCATATGTCGCATCTCCCCCTCTCATGTTTTTCTGATAAAAGAGTACCCCCTATATGCAAACAAGCCGTCCGGGCACATTTGCATATAGTGGGCAGATTCACCGGTAGCGCATCCCCTGCCAGACGTACGAAGGTATACCATGGCTCCCTTCTCACCCAGTCGTCCCTCAAACCGTAATGCATAATTGCGCTCCCTTATCCAGGCAATCGCCTCCTCAGGAGTATGGTCAATTCAGCTCCAGAATAATCCCAGTGCCGGTTCTTTCCGGATTCATATAGACAGTATAACTGGTTTGCAGAAAGAAAACAATCCCCTTTGCCGCCGGATGTAAAATGTTCATAACAGTTCAGATCCCCCTTGAACTGTTACAAATGTTCATCGCATCCAATATGGCGGATCCGGCTGAAAAACTCCCTGTTTCCACGCTCTTGGAATTGTGGTAGAATGAAAAAAACGAAACGATAAATCGAATGTCAGGAGGTATTATTATGGGATTATTTTCAAAAAAGGAAAAAGAGGAAGAAGCAGCACTTGATGAAATAACACCAGAAATCAGGGCCAAATTAGATGAATTGGCCCAACAAGGTAATCAGCTGGAGGAAGAAGAACAATATGAAGAAGCTATACAAGTATGGGAAGAAGGACTTAATCTAATACCAGAGCCGAAGCAATTTTATAGTGAAACCATATGGTTTTTAGCTGCCATTGGTGATGTTTACTTCAAAAAGGGGCAGTATTCAAAAGCACACGAATGCTTTGATAAAGCACGAGGAAATCTGGGCGGTGGAGGATATAAAAATCCATTTATCATGCTTCGTTTGGGAGAATGCTGTTTGGAAATCGGAGACAAAGAAAACGCTACAGAATATTTACTTAGAGCTTATATGTTTGAGGGAAAAGAGATATTTGAACCTGATGATGAGGGTAACGATAATGGACTAAAATATTTTGAATTTTTAAGAACCCAGGTTGAGCATATTGAATGACTATCAGCATGATTCCCATTTGTCGGGGAGGCAGCAAAGCCAGTCAGGCCAGTCAGCGGTAACAGTTCAGCCCTATTGAACTGTTACCGTCAGCATTCAAAATGAGCGACCCACTTCATGCGCTGCCATTGACAGGCCCGCCGTCTTTGCTGATGGGTAAGCAGGCTTGTTCATTTCTGTCCTGCTGCTTTTGGGGGAGTGAGACCACCAGATAAAAAGAGCCTCCCTGGCTTCACATGTTCCTTCCCCCATCCGGCAGCTTCTCCAGATACTCCGCCGGGACCCTTTTCGTCAGCCATACCCCATTTACAGACCGGTAAAACACACAGCCGTCCTTCTGCATCCTGCCACTCTGCACCTGATAGAGGACCGGACGTCCATGCCTGCATCCAACCTTCCTGGCTGTCTCTGTATCCCCGGAAAGATGCACATACAGCCGGCTTTTGGGGATCAGGCCCGCCTTGTCAATAGACGCCTCATACTTCTGTCCGGTTCCATGATACAGATATTCCGGCGGCACAGCCACCGGCAGCTCTACATCCACCGGTACAGAATGTCCCTGGTTTGCCCGGATCAGGGTTCCGTCTTCATTAAACGAATAGCGCTGCTTGCTGTCCGACCGGACGATCTCCTCCAGCATTTCCCTGTCGAAACCGGAAAATCTGCTTTTCCGGATCCCGATGGTCAGCGCCTCCACATCCGCCCAGCCATGTTCATCCAGGGTAATCCCGACGGCCTCCGGCTTGTGCCGGAGAATCAGGCTGATGAATTTGCTTATGCTGTCCAGACTGGATTTCTGTTTTTTTATTTTTGATGCTTGATGATCCATTTAAACACCCCTTCTGTCTGCTATTTACCTGGAGCATGTCTGAAATCCCTTAGCGGTCAAACAGCGAACCAGTGCCACTGTGTGTACTGCCGTCATTTTCTGTATAAGTTGAGATAAAACCAGGTTCACGCCTTGTACAATGGTAAAACCGCATTAATATATCTGAAGCGTCTGCTTTTATCTCGATACCTAAGCGGTCCGCCAGTTCTTGCTGCGCCTTAGGCAAATCAAAATCAATGTCCTGGGCGTTTTCCACATGTTCCTCAAAGATTTCTTTTGCATATTCATCAAGGCCCACTCTGTCCTGATACTCGTCCTCTTCCAGGTAATCCAGCCAGTAAGGACAATTTACCATAAATTCAAAGAACTCTTTCAGATTATCCGCAATTCTGCCACATTCGCCTTCACTTCCCCAAAAACCTATTGAGCTATCGTCAAGCAAAATGTATTCACTTCCAGAACCTGCCCTGGCAAATGTTTGTCCAGAAACATTATAGGTCAAGTGCCCGCATTCATCTTGAGGCATCTTAAATTCCGGAAGGATTTCTATGTCACAAACATCCCACAGCAAGTCAGATAAGTCATTATCTTCACGCAGTATTTTAATAAAATCCATTTACAGTACCTCCAATCCAAATCCGGATTGATGACAATCAATCATTTTACAAATCTTCTCTTCAAAGAAATTCATCATTATTAATTGGGTTTTTAATAAATTCCATCACGTTCGCAATCTTTGCATCTGAAAATTCATCATCCGGATTTACCGGACGACGAACCAGCACATTATGTAGATGCTCAAGACCACCCCGGGCATAGGAATGAAATAATTCCATATTGTCTGTATAATCTTTCTCCGTCTTATTCCCTCCATCAAATGCCATACGCGCTTTTTCTTTTGCTTCGAGTCCACGGCTGTCATCCAGCAGAAGAATCACCTGCATAATCGTATAGAGCCGATTATAATGGCCTTTTGCTATTACATCAAGAGGAATGGTTCTTTTATCATCTGACATCTTGTCGTCTGCTAACCTGGAACCTTTCCGGAAACCAATAATAGCTGCTGTGGCATACAAATCAACCAGCTTCTCAAATCTTGATCTATCATCGATCCTATTCTGAACCCACATATCATCTGCATACCGCGCAAATTTACCATTTAAAATAATCGGATCCGACTTAAAATAATCGTATATCTTTTCATTTGCCTTCCCGGCCATTAGAACTCACCTCCATCTGTCGTAAGCGTAGAACTATTTGCAGAAAAATCCCTATATATCCTATAACAGTAGTCCGGAAGAGTGTAATCTTTCAGCCCAGATGCTTCCCAGTCCTTATCCAGCATAAAGATAATAACCTGCTCCGCAAATTCCGGAAGCTTATTTGCTACCAGATGAGTGTTCTCGCTGCTCAAATTCGAGAATGGGGCATCCAGCACCAATGGCAGCCTCAGGACGCCGGATTCTTTAGACTCTTTTTCCTGTCTCTTCTTCGCCAGTTCCAGAATACTTACGATATAAACAAAATTGATAGCAATTAATTCCCCGTTGGACAAGCGGGTTTCCTCAAAATCAGAGTGCCCGCCTAAAGAACGGTAATACATATGAATTTTATAATCATTTTCCAGGCGGGCATACTTATCCTTACTGTTAAACATCTTTTCAAAATTTCCGGCTATGATATCGTTCAGTTCCCGGATTGTCGGGCGCTCCAGTCTCTCAATATCTTTCTCTGCTATTTCGTACAGTGCATTGACATATTCTATAGCGCGGACATATGGTCTGTTGGCCTTATCCTGAGCCTCCAGTTCACAGAGCTGAACATTCAAGCTATGATTATTATTTTTCAGGCTATCAATTCTTCCAGTTGTTTCTCCTTTTTTTCTTGTAGCTTCCTCTTCATTCTGTCTGGCCCGGTTATAACGCTTCCGCACATCCTGCAGATTCTGGCGACGGTCAATGCGCTCTTCTATTCTTTCACTTCTCATTTGAGCCTCACCGATTTCTTTCTGGAAGTCCTCGTATTCTATAGCTTTATGATGCATCTTATCTATAAGATCAGCAGATTCATTTGCCCAGTCATTTAATCGTGACTGCAACAGCTTTGCTGGTCCGCCAATCTTATTTGGATATACATCATCACGGAGCTTCATTAATGCCTCATAGTGAGCATGACCAGGTGTTAATTCTTCACCACAAAGACATTTCTTGTGTTCAATCAGCCAGTCAATCGTATCCGATGTCACTCCAGGAATATCTTTTCCCTTTAAATCCAACTGGCTGAACAGTCTTTCTACACTTGGCAATAGCTCTGACGTCAACAGCTTATCTGCTTTGCTGAAAAGCTGTATAAAGTCCCGGTAATTCCCCTCCATACGGCGTTTATTAGATTCTATCCGGTTCTCCAGATTCTTAAGTTCCTTCTGGTCTTCCTCAGCGGAACGGTTATTCTCAAGGATTACCGCATACCTTTCCTTATCAGTTTTTGCAACTTCATAATCCTGACCATAGTGTTCCAAATCTTTTTCCAGCCGTGCAATCGTCGACTCATTAGCGCTTATCTTACTTTTTAGATCCTGGGATTCCTTTGATGATCCCTTTATTGACCGGTTTAGTCTTTGATAAACTGTGGTCTTATAGTCTTTGCTTCCGTCTTTTAAGTGTTCTTTCATTTTTAAAATGGAAGACACTCCAAGAATCGTATTGATGGAACGTTTTACTTCATCGGTTTTGTTTTTATTCTCATTCCAACGCTCACCGTCAAAGAAAAAATAGGCAGATAATTTTTCCGGGAACATATTGTTGATCATATCCTGCACATATCCAGCCGGATGCCTGCGGCTGAAGTCGTTATCAATCGGACCTTCTTCACTGGGCACGCCATCAGCGCTAATGAGGACGGATAATCTGGAGTTGGACACGGGCTGTATATCATAATTGTTGGGGTTCTGACTAATCCTCTTAAATAACTGTCTACGGACAAATTTATATTCGTGCTCTGTGTCACTGGCCTTATCAGATACAGTAATCTCCACACGCACTTCCCCCGGTGTATTCACATCAAGACCCGCGATAATCTCATTGCTTAACAAAACAGCTTTTTCCTTTTTGGCGTAGTTTGTGGTGGTCACTTCACCATAAAGGCCCCAGCGAAATGCCTGGGCAATCGTTGTCTTCCCAAAGGTATTATTTCCAAGGATGGCAGTGACATTCATCTTGTCATCCGTAGAAAATCTCAGGGTGTTTTCCCCTTTATACCGCATAAAATTCACCAGCGTGATCTGTTTAAATTTCACTGCTCATTCACCTCCTCTTCTGCCATTTTGTGCAAGTATTTCAAGATTCTGTCTACCATCCCTTTGTCATCGTACTGGCTTGTTTTATCATTGCGTAACTCCTCTTTTCGGATCTTATCGTACATTTCCCGTAATTTCTGCTCATCCACAAAATTCACCCTCCAGCTTCTCCATCTCTTCTTCTATATCCACATAAACACCATAAGCATCCATTATTTGGTTCATCATGTTTTCCGCTTGTGCGGGATTGTCCGACAACTTGCCAAACTCGTGGATACGGGCCATTTCCCCCAAAAGAATCGAACGGTCTTTATCGTAATCCCCAAATTCCACTAACGAAAGTTCTCTCGGAAGCGTCACAAAATCATATATTTCCGCATAGTCCTTATTGGGACTCCGTCTGAGCAGCCGCCCGCGTCTTTGTATAAATTCCCGCGGATTCCTGGTGCTGGCCATGATGTATGCCGTGCGAATGGATGGAATATTGACGCCTTCATCCAGGCACTTGATTGCTGTTACTACCTGACAGCTTCCTTCGCTAAACAACCGCTTTATCTCCTGACGTTCTTTCAGGTCTTCCTCTGCTGTAAAACGGCGTGCTGTCATATGCAGCTCTGTCCGGATCATCTCGGTCACACCATCAATCTGACGCTCCAGTTCTCCGGTCTCTTCATCCTCCATGGTCGTCGCTCCACAGTACACCAGAATATGTCCCTCATTCTTCCGTTCTCTCATAAGAGAAATCAGCGTTTCTGGTTTCCTTCTTGCCCCGGCAAGCCGCCTTGCCCTTTGGAAAAGGAGCTGCTCTCCATCTTTGGATATTTTTATTTTTCCGTCTTCATTTATCAGAAATTTCTTTAGCTTTTCTGTCAACTTCTGATATTCTCTTAATTCGTCATCTTCAAGATATATTGGTACCGGATAGTACCTGTATTTTGTTAATGCTCCATCCTCAATTGCCTGCTTTACATCATAAACAATACACTTTTCACCAAAGTAATCAAACAGCGCCTGGGTTCCTTTCCCATCCCCATGCCGTTCAATTGTCGCCGACAATCCAATTCGGTATTTGATATTCTCTGGCAGACACTTGACTAAGCTTTCTGCTCCGAAATTGTGGGCCTCATCAATAATCAGCAGAACATTCTGCTCCGCCTTCATCCGTGACACAATTGCAGAAATATCGACTCCGGCAAATGTATCATTGGTAGTGATACAGACAAAAGGCTCACCTTTATTGCGAAACCGCTTATATGCCGTAATCAGATTATCCCTCCATTGCCTATTTTTTGCCTGCGAATGAGCAATGATTGGCAGCGGCCCCCAGTTTACCTCATCTTCCTCCCACTGACCTGTCAGATGAATCTGCGGACATACGATAAATACAGCGAGCTGGTTATCTGCTTTTCGTGCCAGATCCGTCATGCAGGCCAGTGCGGTAAAGGATTTGCCTGCACCGGTGCACATGGCGAATATTCCACGGCCACTCTGATTAAACCAGTTTGAAACAGCCTCTTTCTGCACCTCTCGAAGCGTTACTTCCTTTGGTATACGGAATGGTGCATGTTCTTCAACAAATTCATGGTAATGGAACTGTTTTTCGTCTGTTTCATAATCCACACTATCTTTTTTAAACCGCTCTAATTTCTTTAAAATCACTTTCGGAAATGGAATCACCTGAATCTTCTCTGTCTCATTTTCCCACATCCGGTCAAAATCACTTTCCGTCACATCCACATATTGTTTATGGGTTGCATCCTTCCAGTCACAGAAAACAAAAAGCGATTCAAAATTATCACAATATGCGTTAGCCGATGCATTGGCTGAACCGGTATAGGAGATGCGGTTGCCGTCCCTATCCTGAAATACCGCTATCTTTTCATGGTACATATTCCGGTAAGTATCCTCTTCCATAAATGCCAGTTTTAGTTCCAGGATACCATTGGCAATCAGCGTTGCAACCAGGTTCAGCCGCTCTTCCTCGAATTCATCTAACGGTTCTGTGATACTAAGCGCAAGAGCTTTCAACATCGCCTCTTCCCGTGTTTTGTATCCGAAACGGACGGCTTCAATATCCTCATCACTTAATTTGGGGGATGTAATCAGCTGGATGTTTCCTCCATGTTTTGCCATTTCAAATAATCCTACCGACAACTCCACCAATGATGTTGAGGAAAAGAACCCGGCAGCACGCTTATAAGTCACACATTCCTTTAATACCGGAACTAGAAAATCCCTTGGAAAGTTATGTTCCTCCGAACGATACCGAATGCCAATCGGCAAATCCCTAACCCCCATCTTACAGTCCCCCCTTACCTATAATACCGGCTTACCTCCAGTGTGTAAGTGTGAAATTAATTGTGTTTTCTACCCGCCCCTTTAACATCTCAAAGCGGCTATCAAGTATGATGTGTATCTTTTGTTCCGAATCTACTGCCTCGGAAGTCGAATAAGGTGTAATAAACAATGACGATTTTGCTCCGGAAGTAATCTTCTTTGCGTATACATCAAGGGACTCATCCGATATTTCCTTATTGGAATCCCTGGTTATTAACACAAAATTCAACGGTGAGTTACAAATATGCCTTGGATTCCTTCGAAGAGCTGCCGTTACTTCACCTACCTTCTTAACCGTTCCTAACGGGATAATGTGATGCATCTGAAGTTCAGGAGCTTCTTTGCAGAAAACACTTATAGTCTTGCTCGGATCAAACATATCCACATAAGTCTGTGCCAGCATGTACTGGCATACAAAATTAGCCATTACGCGTTTCGGATACCGGTCTTCTCCAGCTTTATCCATCAGCAATAGTTGTTTATCCGAAAAATTTGTCATAGAAAAAACATTTGCAGTAATGGGGGTAATCCAGTCTGCCTTAATCTGCTTTTTTACTGTTTTCAGCATGGACTTCAGGTTACTAATGAAATTGGTATTCTGATCTTTATCATATTCACCGGAAAATAAAATCGACCAGTACCAGCCTTCCAGCAGATCGTGCACGTCTTTACGCTTAAAATATGTATCCTCAATAAACACAGTTGCAATAAGAACTACTATCAGCGCGTAGTTGACCTCTTGTAATGACCGGATACCGCATCTCGTCTGAAGGAAAAACATGGCTCGGTCAATTGCCTCAACAACTTTATCGCAGTTCTGATCAATTATTTCCGGCTCTAAGTTCAGAATTGATGTTTTCTTAATATAGTCCAGTTTAATCCGATCCGGATCAAGATTTGGCACACTGGAATATAGACCCAGAACATCCAAAAAAATATCCACATACTTGGTATTTAATTCGTTTTTGCCTTCATCCAGACATTTAGTACTTTTTGTCGCGTTGTATTTTCTGTTTTTGATGTCATCTGCCAGAACCATACGGATATTATCTGGTAATACATTGTCCGGATAAGTCTTTTTGTATGCCATCAAGTCACGAATTCGCATATTAAAGTTCTTTTTGCTTACTTTGGCTACCCGTGCCATGAGCAGATCAAATGTATTTAGACACACTCCGCCCCGATTCAAATTCTCATAAATATCAATTGCCCTTGCTCTCTGATCTGACTTTACAACGATTTGATGCAGGGAAAGGTTGTTAATGCAGGCGTTCAGATACTCTATCATCAGGCTTCCCCAGATAGCTTGTCTCTCTTCTAATGTTTCTTTAAATGCTTTCTGCAAGTCATCCTGACCCAAAATAATCTCAGCATCATTTCCAAAGATATATTCCGTAAAAGCTTTCTGGTCGGCATCATTTCCACATCCTGCATACGCATGCATAATTTCATCCGCTATTTTTTGAGCTATACTTTCGATGATCCTGCTATAACGCAGTCGTACCTGATTGTTTCTTCCAAGAGGATCGACTACTAAAAATAAAGGAATCAGGTATCCATCCTGATAACCCGTACAGAACTGGTCCAAATCTGTGGAGAGTTTCTTTGCAGGATTAAACGGTTTATTATCACTTGCGTTAAATGTCTCTACATGAATATAATTAAGCATATTAGATGTCAGGAATTTCGGCAGATCGGCACTGGGATTCTTAATACCAAACTCCAGGGTCCCAATACCAAACCAGTCTTCCGACTGGTCTGGCCGATTTGACCATTTGGGGATTTTTAAAAAGAACCGACGTTTTAAAGCCGGCGATGCTAAATCGCTGACTTTTGGACTATGATCATGGATTACATTAGAAAATACATTTGCAAATACGGTAATTCTCTGCTGGCCATCCAGAAGAAATGATACTTCTCCTTCTATCTGCGATGTGTCAACCTTTTTATCTTTGCATCCAATTACATTGGCTGCATAATCATCCGGTTTTGAATTAAGAAGCAGGATACTTCCAACGGGCATTTTGCAAAGCACGGATGCGACAAGTTTTTTCTGCTGCTCCTCATCCTTCCACACAAATCCTCTCTGAAAATCCGGCAGCAGAATCTCATTCTGTTCCACCCGATTAATGATTTCAACTAAATTTGATGTATTTTGGTCTGCCATTTGTACCTTCCTCCTCTACAGACTTTCCAAAGCTTCTGCAAGTCTGTCAATCTCCATTTTCGTATTGAACATCCCGATTCCAACCCGGACCGTTCCGCCATATTCCATATCATTCAGGTATTTATGAATAAATGGTGCACAGTGATATCCGGTACGTACTGCAATATCAAATTCATCATCCAGGATACTGCCAACCTCATTGGAATCGTAACCCTCCACAACAAATGAAACGATTCCATAACATGTCTTTGGATCTGGAATACCCATAAGGGTAACTGCCGGAATTTCTTGTAATTTACTTATCAGATATCCCGTCATCTCCCGGATTTTCTTCTCATGCTCTTTCTGATTCAATTCCATCAGTGCTGCATGAAGTCCTGCTATGGCAATAATATTGGAGCTTGCCGCTTCATACCGTTGTGCCCCCTGCTCCGGCATGGAAAGGTTCAAGGAATTGCTGCCCGTTCCTCCAGTAAAAACCTGTTTCAGTTTCATCTGCCTATTAATAGCAAATCCACCGATCCCAAAGGGCCCGTATAAAGTTTTATGTCCGGCGAAACATAGGATATCAGCAAAAAAATGATTCATATCAATATCAATCAGACCGGCTGCCTGTGCAGCATCTGCAATGGTTATTGCACGAAACTGTTTCGCTTTCCGGAATACTGCTTCGACTGGAAGCCGATATCCGGTAACATTACTAATTATATTCATTATAACAATATCTGGAGATTTTTGGTGAAAAAGATATTCCGTTTCCTCCAGGTTAATGGTCAAAGTATCATCTGTAACCGGCAGAAACTTTACGGTACAGCCCGTTTTTTTACTGACTGCTTCGACAGTTCTTGCCACCGCATTGTGTTCATAGGGCGACAAGTAAACTGTCATAGTTTCCGTAATATCCAGACCGTTTATGATCTGATTGAATGCATGGGTAATAGAAGGGGTAAATACAATATCTGCCCGATTTTCGCTGCGAAACAGTTTTGCCAGCCGGTCTTTCGTGTCCGCAATCAGAGTTGCTGCCTCTCTTGCCGCCCTATAGGACCCTCGTCCAGCATTGACCGCACCATGGCGGTTTATCTCATCCATCGCCTGATACACCGCTTCTGGTTTCGGAAATGTCGTCGCCGCATTATCCAGATAAACCATGATTATTTTTCCTCCATTCCCATCAATTTTTGTACCACATTCATGAGAATACCAATTCTTTCATTGTTGTCTAAGGACTCCTTGTACTCGTCCAGAATATCATCTAATGCATTCTGGAAAAAATAACCGGATGTTGACAGATTATCCTCATCAAAATCATAAAAACAGTCTCTTGGGCCATCATCTGATAAAAAGGTAACCCTCCTGCTCTGTTTTATGTCTTTTAACGCTTCTTTCCCCCTGATTTCTTCTACTAATTTTGTGAATCCGTCACAAAAATTTTTCATAGAAGCATCTGTCCAGTCTTCTACATAGAACCCGGTTACTGCCTTTGACAGTGTTTCTATGGTTGTGTCCACATCCGTATCTGCAAAGTCCCGGAAATAATTTAAAATTCTCTGGGTATCCATGCTGTAAACACTGTTCTTTGCTGTATCTGGCAACTGACGGTACCAGGTTTTAATACTGAGAAGGAAATCATCGGTCTCAGAAAGACCGAGCTTCTTCCGGACCACCTTTTCTGCATTCTTTTTCATCAGACTAACATGTTCATCAATTTCCTTTTTTGTTTCAGATACATCGTTCAGTATCTGTATCATATCTTTCTGTTTGAAGATTTTTGGTATCTGTTCAAACAAAACCTCTCGTGAATTGACCGTGCCTACAAACAGTTTTCGAAATGCCTGGATTTGATGAATCGGCTGACCTGCATAATCTTCTTCCCCAAATATCATAGAAGCTTGTGGGAGCGAACGGTACCATGCCTGCATCATACAACTAAGTTTTGCAAGACGGTTCCGGCTCTCAATTTCCCGACAGTATGTCCCATAATGAGAAAACAGCTTCTCAAGCCCCTCAATATACTCCAGCTTCTGTACAGTTTCTACTTCAACATATAGGCAGTATTCGTCTGGTGCATTTACCACATTGGCGATCAACTTATCATCAATTGTTATTTCCACCTTTCCTTTGTAGATAACTGGCATATCTTCCAGTTCCACCAGCTGCTCCATAATATAAATCGGCAACACTCCTTTTCTAATACCAATAGGATCCCTGGTAAGTTTATTTACCAATTTTGAAAAAGGAACCTTCTTTCCCTTACTTTCGTGGATAAAGTCTATAATTTCATTTCTGACATTTGCAAGAGCTATATCTTTTGCCGTATGAAGGATCGTTGCTCTGTAAATAGTAGACTCTGCACTAGTGCCGGTTTCATACTTGTCCATCAGCCGTGTATACAGCATGTCATCCATAATCGTGTTGCGGGCTTTTGAAATCTGGGCAGAAACATTGTGGCGATTGACCGATTCATGGTTGATTACCGGCGTAAGGTAATATGTGGCCTCACAAATATCACTTACTGTCCGGTTCAGCCCCATGGCTCCCACTTCATATCTTTTTTCCATGGTGTATACATAGTCCATGGAATCTAATGCGGAAATCATCTGATGATTCAATTCATCTGTAAGTTCTGTTTCAAGATTTTTCAATTCTGTGATAATTGCTTCATTTCTTTCAATAAATTCTTTGTCATTCTTCAGTTTCCGTACTGCCAGAAGCATCTGGACAGTATTTTTGCAGTCAAGCTCCTGAGAAGGAATACCCAAAACCGCACGCAGATCATGGACCTCTAAAAGATGATCTAATTCTCTTTCCAGATCATTTACACCACCACACAACACGAACAAGAATCCATCCGGATCATGCTTATCTTTCATGTAGGAAAGCGATGACAATGACAAGAATGACGCACTGTCAATAAACGCAACACGATAGTATCGGGTTATGGCATAATCCTGGTTGTATTTCTTCGGCAGAATATACTTTTGACGATACACCTCATTCAAAACTTCCAGAACATCTACCTTTGTAAAATACTTTCTGGCGCAATCAGTCACCTCATTTTCGATGTTGATTGAGATGCCGTTCTGGAATTCATATGCTGCAATACCACGCTTGAAGACGACACTGCCGTCTTCTTTCAGATTATGAATAGCATTCTGATAGTCAACTTCTTTGAGACCGGATGCCAGACGCAAAAACAGGTCATTAGCAGGGACATCATCCGGGCGGTTGATCATATGAATTACTGCCAGAGACTTGATCACTGCTTTTTCATCTTCACTTTCAACCCTTGTTAAAGCGTAATCGGCTTTCAACCATTCATTATGGATAGATAAAGTCTTTTCTTCTTTAAACAGCTGGTTAAAATAATCATAAACAAGGTCGGCACCTACAAAAATAATCTCCCGGCATTTTGATACAAAATTTGCAAGGCTATACATATCCTTGCCGGTCAGAAATGTAAAAATGGTTCTTTCATTCTGGGCTATTTTTTCACTCAGGTTCAGCAGAAGCAAAGCTGTCAGTGGAGTAAGTGGATAACAGCCATCACCGACAATCTTATCAAAATCATCTTTTTCAAACAGAGCATTGAAATCCGGGATCTGATAGGACTCCACCAACAGTTTTTGGTATTCCACATTCCGTTCTTTCCACTTGGCAAATTTTGATGTTTTCTGTATTGCATCTGCGATTAACTCGTAATTATTTTGCGAAGACACAATAAATGAAACTTCTTTCAGTCTTCCTTCGACTCCTCTAAAGGCATTCCGTACTTCTTTAGATAAAGAATCTCCATAAGAACGAATTGCCTTATGTGCTACACAAGTAAGATGGAACTGTTCATCCTTTGATGAGTTACACAATTCGCAAATATCCTGCAGAACTTTCATATCTGCGGAGAAGCCCTCTTCTGAATGTCCTTCTACATATTTTGAAAACTCATCAAAAATCATGTAGATACCAGTATAGCTATATTTTTCGCATAATATTCGGTTTACGGACTGGTATACAGACAGCATTTCATCATCCACTATTGGATTGAATTCACTACCGGATGTGAGTACCGGATACAGCCTGCGAAACTGATCCAGTACCTGGTAATCGTAATGTTCCAGCTTCTCCACGAACTGCTCTACCGTATGCTGGTCCAGAAGTTTTGTAAGCCCCTCAAATGTTTGTGGATATGTATGCTTCCACCGATTTATCATCTTAACGGCTTCAGAAAAATAATTATCAGGTACAACATCATCCAGACCTTCTCTTTTCAATGCATAATTTAGGCTTCGTACAAATGCCTGTCCCAGATTTCCGCTGTTTGTGTTCACAATAACTGGCAGCAAACGCTTCTCACCATACACGCGCTCCAGCAGTGACATTGCATCTGCATCCAGCTCGGCGATACGTTTGAATAAACCTGCCATTTCTTCTGATTTTACACCAGACAAAATAGACATCAAAACAAGCAGAAGGTGGCTTTTTCCCTTTCCGTATGGTCCTATTAGAATATTGGCGCGTCCACCTGTAAAATTCTGTACCTCTTCCAAATATTCTTTCAGCAGCTTCACAGAAGATCTGGTGGGAATATAATACTGGATCTTCTGCGGATTATTCAAATCAAGAAGCAGGTTTACAGACTTTTCAAACCGGTTGTCAATCTTTACAATGTCTACTAATCTCATGACACACTGCTCCTTTTGTAATAGGTCCTCACCACATCTTCTCTCGTCATATCCTTGCATTGTCCGGGATATACCATATCAAGCCCTGCAGTACGGTTTACCATGATATAACCTCCGTTTTGAAGAATATCCAAAAATTCATTTACGGTAATCCGGTTTAAATTCAGAATTTTTCCTGGCATATTCACATTATCTGTAAGTGCGTCAATATGTAAACTTTTTTCCATATTTAATTGTTCCAGGAAGATATACAGCACCACCAGTGGATCAATGCGGTCAATCATTGGCCGCTTTTTGAGATACTTGCCACCGGATTTCATAAGAAGCCCCAGTTCTTCGAATGGACTGTTCTTCTTTTCTTCCGGATCATCGTTCTGTTCTCCCCCCCTGCTATACATGGACAAGATTGCCGCACAGTCATCTCTAAGGGAGCGCTCTGACAACTCCTGCTCCCCGGTGTGCTCTGTCAGCAGAGAGCGCATCATCTCAAACATTTCATCCCTGCTGAATGCTGAGGTCAGATTCATATAATTAAAAAATATGTTCCAGGATGTGGCCAAAGCATAATTACTGACAATATTTACATGGATAATCCATAAACTAAACGGATCCTCAAAATATGGATCTTTCTCAGAAACGATTTGACCGATCTCCGTCAAAAACACACCTTTATTATTTTCTGAGGTCAAACCAGCGGTCCGCATCCAGTAGCGGATGGACTTTGCCATGTTAGTACCTACCCCAAGAGCATCAGAACCGCTATTCACAGAAAACAGTTTTGCGTCCTGCCTGACTGCAGTGATTCCCTTTGTCAGCCATCCGTCCCGAATGATAAAGGATTCATGTCCTTTTAGTTTATACTTTCTTTTTTCCATGAGTCTCTCCATTCAGCGTTTGATACACATTATTTTTCTCATATAACAGCCGCCGTCAAAGTGGCTGATACAATGTCCACAACGCACACACTTTTCATCAGATATTCTATAGGAAACCAGACCACCTCTGTCAGTTACAATCTCTATGGCACCAAATCGACAAGCGCTTTCGCAGCCAAGACATCCCATACACATCTGATATTTTGTAATCTGGCACTTCACCTTATCCCTTACTGCCTTAATACTCTTGCAGTGTCCAGCATTCTTATTCAATATACTTACTTTTAAAGTATTAGTACCAATCTTTCCTTGCAATCTTAAATCAAGCCTTCCATCTGGACCTGCCACATATACTTCTCCCAGTCTGGGATTTCCGATTACAGTATTAATATGACCAAATGGTTTGAACATTTCATACAGTTCTTCTGAAATTGGTCTTTGCAACTCAAAGTTCAGTGTGTTCTCTTGAAAAGCACAAGGTTCAAAGGCCAATACTGACGTTTGGGCATACTCCAGGCCGTTACCACCCTGTCTTGCCTTCCATTTTCCTTCCCTCACATATATCTCTGGATCCTGCTTGCCAATCTTCTTTGCAAACTCTACCAAAAAAGTATGCCATTTTTCTGACTGCTCTGGCATATACACCGCTGCCATGAATTCTGACCACTGACTGTTGTTTGGGCAGCACCAGCATCCTACTCTGGCATACCCCAGTCGGTATGCCGTATTAAAATCAATGCCGGTAGTAAGAATATACAGCCACACATCGAAATCCAGCCAGTCAATAATCGGAGACACCGTTTTCTGAATTGCTATCTTCGGACTGTCCGATTCCCGATCATACTTATTGCGAGAATTAGACTCACTCCTTCGGATTCCATAAAATGTAATGATCCTCTTGTTGTTCTTAAACAACGTCTGAATCTTTCTCTGAATAGCTCCTGTCTTAAAAACCGTACAGCACCATCGCATCTGCCTGGATGGTGCTCCTAATTGACCACATAACTCTTCAAAGTTTTTATCCTCATTTCTTGACGTGACCAACGGTGTCTTCGGGTGCTCCTTTCGAAAACGCTTTATGTAATCCGTAGACTGAGGGAATTCCAGTGTGGTATCTCCATAAATATGTAGGATCTGCTGCGTTCCAAGGGCCCGGAGAACAAGATCTGACACAACAGTACTGTCCTTCCCTCCGCTAAATGAAACGAACATTTCCTTTGGATCACAGTCTTTCGTTATGGAACGAATATATTCCATTGATTCCTGGGTGATATAATCATATCGCTTCCGATTAGCTATCAAAAACTTATCTATATAGTAGTCAAATCTGTCATATGAATTTTGTGGCGACAGCGCTTCAATCTGTCGTCGGATTTCTTTCGCATCTATTTCCAATGTCTGACTCACAGAAAACCTTACCCTCTTTCCATTCGCATAATAGATGTTTCCTGATGCGTTCCAGACAGACTCGTCTTTATACTTAAATGGTTCTCCGAGAATAACTTCTAAAAGAAGTCTTTCTTCCGGAAACACTGGGCGGAGATCAGAACAAATCCTATGTGCTTGCTTTCCACATAGTGGGCATACTTCGTCATACAACGGAATATTACATTTATCACACCAGTATACGGAAGATTCTGCAATTTCTGTGCGTTCTCCACAGTTCGGACATAAAGAAGATTCCGCATTGATATTGCATTTTCTACAAATGTATTTTATCATCTATCTTTTCCTCGTAACCACGTTCCACTATCGTAAATATGG
>Ga0137308_101693_pt1 | contig 19146 bp, 17 predicted proteins | sample Inofrocosms_June_FD_97181 | JGI IMG/M metagenome (GOLD analysis project Ga0137308, IMG submission 97181) | Mouse cecal microbial communities from Vienna, Austria - N-Acetylneuraminic and N-Acetylglucosamine D2O microcosms_June | ecosystem: Host-associated > Mammals > Digestive system > Large... | reverse complement strand
CTATTCCAAGGCAGCGCCCTTCATTCAGGAGCATGAGGTGGAATCCATGAAGAAGCTGGCATTGGATGCAAAGGAATTACTGGTTTCCAAGAAGGGTGCGGGAAATGATTTCCTTGGATGGATTGATCTTCCTGTTAATTATGACAAGGAAGAGTTCGACAGGATCAAAAAGGCGGCGGCCAAAATCCAGGGTGATTCCGAGGTGCTGCTGGTGATCGGTATCGGCGGATCTTATCTGGGAGCCAGAGCGGCTATCGAATTTTTGCGCCACAGCTTCTACAATGTGGTAGATAAGGAGATCCGAAAAACACCTGAGATTTACTTTGTGGGAAATTCCATCAGCTCCACTTATATCAGACATCTGATGGATGTGATCGGGGACAGAGATTTCTCCATCAATATGATCAGCAAGTCCGGAACCACCACGGAGCCCGCAATTGCGTTCCGGGTGTTTAAAGAGATGCTCGAGACGAAGTATGGCAAGGTAGAGGCTTCAAAGAGAATTTATGCGACCACGGATAAGGTGAGAGGCTCTCTGAAGAATCTGGCCAACGAGGAGGGCTACGAGAGCTTTGTGGTTCCCGATGACGTGGGAGGACGTTTCTCCGTTCTCACGGCGGTTGGGCTTCTTCCTATTGCGGTCAGCGGCGCCGATATCGACAAGCTGATGGAAGGTGCGGCCGAGGGAAGAAGGATGGCGCTTGAAGCTGATTTTGAGGAGAATGACGCAGTGAAATATGCGGCTCTGCGCAACATTCTTCTTAGAAAAGGAAAGGGAATCGAGATTCTTGCAAACTATGAGCCCAGCGTACATTATGTCTCCGAGTGGTGGAAGCAGCTTTATGGCGAGAGCGAGGGCAAGGATCAGAAGGGTATTTTCCCGGCGAGCGTGGATCTCACCACGGATCTTCACTCCATGGGACAGTTTATCCAGGACGGTTCCAGAACCATGTTTGAGACGGTAATTAATATTGAGACCAGCAGGGAAGAGATCATTCTGAAGGAAGAGCCGGTTGATCTTGACGGACTGAACTATCTGGCCGGCAAGAGCGTTGACTTTGTGAACAAGAGCGCCATGAACGGCACGATTCTGGCGCACACGGACGGACAGGTTCCCAACTTCATGGTAAATATTCCCGAGATCAATGAGTTTTATCTGGGAGAGCTGTTCTATTTCTTTGAGTTTGCCTGCGGCGTGAGCGGATATCTGCTGGGAGTGAATCCCTTCAATCAGCCTGGCGTGGAGAGCTACAAGAAGAATATGTTTGCCCTTCTGGGAAAACCCGGCTGCGAGGCACAGAGGGAAGAGCTGCTTAAGAGATTATAAGAAGCCAAAAAGAATATCAGGAAGTAAAAGGGTATCCCCGGATCGCTTAGGGTCCGGGGATTTTGTCACCTTTGTATTTTGGAGAGAAGAGCTTCCTGAAGTACCTGGGAAAAGTTGATATCCATTGCCATTGCGAATACTTATGTGCCTGTAAGCCGGCCTGTCAGGGGCCTGTGCGAGCAGCTGAGCGCTGCCGGCAGAACTTGCGCCTTTTTCTATAACTGGGAGGAGCTGCGGGATCTGAGCCGGCCATCCTCTCTTGCCTGCAGTTTTTATGTGTCCGGAAGCGTCTGCGGGTATGAGAGAGCAAATGAGATGGTCACAGAAAGCGCTCTTTCTTATATTGCCGGCGAAAAGCCGGATTTTGCATTTGTATATCTGGGATGTACGGACGAGGTTGGACATGCGCATGGGTGGATGAGTGATGAGTATTATCATGCCTGTTCCCAGTCGCTGGATGAGGTGGGCAGGCTGGTTGAATGCTTTGGAAAACCGGCCCGGGGCAGAGCTCCCAAAAGCAAATATATGTGACATAGCCCCGACCATAGCGGCCCTGGAGGGTGTTGCTTCTGACAGAGATTGGGAGGGCAGGAGTCTGTTGTAAGGCGTTTGGGAAGGAATAGATAAAATTCCAACATAATGTGCTTGCTTTTTCAATTCAGCAGTGATATAGTAAATACATTCTGATATCGCATTTCGTTTATGCGATTCTGGCTTCCGGCCATGCCGGAAGATAAAAGGGCGTTTCGCCTTATTGATACCCACTGTAAAGCTGGCAGAAAATAGAAAGCGGCAGCAGAATGTCCCGCACTATTCCGGCGTACTTTCCGTTTCCTGCAGGAGTGTTTTCTGCCAGGGAAATAATTGATTGGAAAGGAGCTGTTCATGACAAAAGAAACAAAGCCAGTTATCAACAATCCGAAAATTTCTGACAGCAGTAGCAAGCTGATTTTCGGAGACAATATTTTAAGCGCCCAGTTTTTCCGGGATTATGCCGACATTGAGATTTTGAAGAACGTCAGGCCGGAAGATGTGGAGGATGTATCTAACCGTTATATGCCGTTGTTCAGTACGGAGAGGGAGAGCGACACGGTCAAGAGAGTGGATATTTCCAGGTATCTTCCTGTGGATAAACTACCTTTGGAAAAGAATGAAGATGAAGTCAGTTTACCGTTGTATATTGTTTCACTTATTGAACACAAGACGAAAGTGGAGTATAATGTGATTATGCAGGTGCTCCGTTATATGGTTTATATCTGGGAAGACTATGAGAAGGAGATGGAAAGACGGCATCCGGATGTCAGCCAGAGGAAGGATTTCAGGTGAGCGGGCAGATGAAATTCTGAAGGATACACCAGAATATCTGCTGGATATCATGGCGAAACTGTTGCGGGCGCTGCTGTATAAGATGAATCTGCCGGAGGAGGAGGCGGAGAGCGAGTACAGAAAGGCGCTTGAGGAATACTTGGAAGAATGACGGCATAACGTTTAGAACATGGCATATGAAGAACTCCCGGTGCAGGATCAATCATTGTCCTGCATTGGGAGTTTTTTTGCAAAATCACCTTAGGCGGGATCAAGGGATAACGCATTCTTCATCTTCCTGACATACCTGCCCACGGGTCCGGCCGCCTCTGTTCCATATTCGGCAATGAGTTTGACGATGGCCGAGCCCACGATGGCACCGTCAGATATTTCTGCCATTTTGCGGGCCTGCTCCGGTGTGGAGATACCAAAGCCCACGGCGCAGGGCACGGATGTGGTTTGTTTTACCAGCTTTACCATGGAGGCGACATCCGAGTTGATTTTGCTGCGGACTCCGGTGACACCCAGGCTGGAAACTATATAGAGGAAGCCCTCCGCCTCTTTGGCGATCATAGAAATTCGGTTCTCCGAAGTGGGGGCGATCAGGGAGATCAGGGCCACGCCGTATTCCCGGCACAGGCCGCTGAACTCGCCCTTTTCCTCGAAAGGAAGATCGGGAAGGATCAGGCCGTTGATGCCGATTTGGGCGCAGGCTGAGATGAAACGCCGTGCTCCATAGGAAAAAACCACATTGGCGTAGGTCATGAAGACCATGGGAATCGTGACGGTGCGGCGGAGCTCCTTTACCATGTCAAAGATCTTATCCGTGGTGACACCGCCGATGAGCGCCCTTAAGTTTGCGGCCTGGATTACCGGGCCTTCTGCGGTGGGATCAGAGAAGGGAATTCCCAGCTCGATCAGGTCTGCTCCGTTGGCGGCCATACTGCGGACGACCGCCTTTGTGGTTTCCAGATCGGGATCCCCGCAGGTGACAAAGGGAATAAAGGCCTTGCCCTTTTTGAAAGCTTCTTTTATCTGATCGGCGGGTCTGTAAATCTGCATATCTGTATTATTCATGAATATCCTCCCCTCTATAGCGGGCAATGGCGGCGCAGTCCTTGTCACCCCGGCCCGAAATGGTGATGACTATGATTTTGTCTTTTGAACACTGTGGTGCTGTTTTCATGGCGTATGCCACGGCATGGGCGCTCTCGATGGCGGGAATAATGCCCTCCGTCCGGGAAAGATACTCAAAGGCATTTACCGCCTCCTCATCGGACACAGGCACATACCTCGCCCGTCCCGTATCGTGGAGCCATGCGTGCTCCGGCCCGATACCCGGATAGTCCAGTCCTGCGGAGATGGAGTAGACCGGGGCGATCTGGCCGTACTCATCCTGGCAGAAATAGGATTTCATGCCATGGAAGATACCGGGTTTTCCCGTGGCGATCGTAGCCGCCGTCTCAAAGGTGTCAATCCCTCTTCCTGCGGCCTCGCAGCCGATTAACTCCACTTCCTCATCTTCAATAAAGTGATAAAAGCTGCCCATGGCATTGCTCCCGCCGCCCACGCAGGCTATGACCGTATCCGGAAGCCGTCCCTCTTTTTCCAGCATCTGCTGTTTGACCTCCCGGGAGATCACGGCCTGAAAATCACGCACAATGGTTGGGAAGGGATGAGGCCCCATGACAGAACCCAGACAGTAATGGGTATCGCTGATCCGGCCGGTCCACTCTCTCATGGCTTCGGATACGGCATCCTTTAAGGTGGCGGTTCCGGTTTTAACGGGAATTACCTCGGCCCCGAGCAGCCGCATCCGGTAGACGTTGAGCGCCTGTCTTACGGTATCTTCTTCTCCCATAAAAACCACGCATTCCATGCCGAAGAGTGCGGCTGCAGTGGCCGTGGCCACACCGTGCTGTCCGGCCCCGGTCTCCGCAATCAGTCTTGTTTTTCCCATCTTTTTGGCCAGAAGCGCCTGACCCAGTACATTATTGATCTTGTGGGAGCCGGTGTGGTTCAGATCCTCCCGTTTCAGGTAGATTTTGGCACCGCCAAGATCCCGGGTCATTTTTTGGGCATGATACAGACGGCTGGGGCGTCCGGCATATTCGTTAAAAAGCTCTGTGAGCTCCCGGTTAAATTCGGGATCATTTTTATAATGTTCATAAGCGACCTCAAGCTCGATCACGGCATTCATAAGCGTCTCGGGAATGTACTGACCGCCATGGGAGCCGAAGCGTCCGTTTGATTGTGGCATAATTTTGTCTCCTTATTTATTTTTCGTGTGGGTGCGGACCGTTTGGATAAAGGCCCGCATTTTATCATAATCCTTGCAGCTGCCAGCCTCGTTACCGAAGCTTTCCGTGCAGGGAGCCATGGTACCGGAGATTCCCGCTCCGGAGGCTTCCACTGCGGAGCTTACATCCACGGCATAGGGATGGCAGAGGGCGAGCGCATCCGCAACATTTTCGCAGTTCAGCCCTCCGGCAAGGAAAAAGGGTCTGTCTATATTCCGGATCAGGGACCAGTCGAAGGCTTTGCCTGCTCCGAGCCCTCCGTCCAGCAAAAGATAATCGGAAGGAAAGTCCAGGGCCTTTTCGATATCCCCCTGTTCCCGAATGATAAAAGCCTTTATTACCGGACAGGGGAAAAGATTCTTAAGCCTCTCGCAGTAAGCCGTATCTTCGTTTCCGTGAAGCTGAACGATCTGAATGGTTCCGGATTTCAGCAGGGAAACCATGTTTTCCACGGGTTCATCCACGAAAACGCCCACGGCAGGGATCCGGGGATCGAGAAATCTTCGCAAAGCGGCTGCCTGGGAGGGAGAAACATAGCGCCTGCGGCCTTTTTGGAAGACAAAGCCAACGTAATCCGGAAGAAGTTCGTTGGCGTATTGAATGTCCTTTGGGGTGCGCAGTCCGCAGATCTTGATTTTTGTCATGTTGCTTCCCCGCTTTCTGTGCCGGTTGCGGCAGATGTGCGGTCTGTGTCGCCTGCGTATCCCCGAAGGGCATCCAGTGCGGCCTTTTTGTCTTTGGCTCGCATGAGGGTCTCCCCGATGAGCACGGCATCCGCCTTTGCCTTGCGCAAGATCTGAATGTCGGCGGCACAGCGGATACCGCTCTCGGCCACAAACAGGACGGACTCTGGTACCAGCCGGCGCAGTTCTATGGAATTGCGCACGTCCACGGTAAAATCCTTCAGGTTCCGGTTGTTTACCCCGACAATGCGGGCGCCGGCGTTGAGGGCGGAGCGGATCTGCGCCTCATCGTGGGCCTCCACCAGGGCGGACAGGCCCAGTTCATCACAGATTCCGATATAGCGCAGCAGGGTTTCCTCCGGCAGCAGGGAACAGATGAGAAGCACGGCTGCGGCTCCAAGGCGCTTTGCCTCGTAAATCATGTACTCATCCACCACAAAATCCTTTCGGAGGCAGGGAATGGAGACCAACGAAGCGATCTCTTCCAGATAGCTGTCGGTGCCAAGAAACCATTTGGGCTCCGTGAGCACGGAAATACAGGAGGCGCCGGCTCTTTCATATTCCTTTGCTATGGAGAGATAAGGAAAATCCTCCGCAATCACGCCCTTGGAGGGAGACGCTTTTTTGCATTCGCAGATAAAGCCGATTTCCTGCGAGCGGAGCGCCTTTTCAAAAGGAAACCCTGTATTACATTCCATTGAAAGGGCCTGCTGTTTTAACTTTTCCAGGGGAAGCGTCTCTTTGGCGGCGCCAACTCTTTGTTTTGCATATGCCGCTATGGTATCCAAAATAGTATCCATATCTGTCACTGACCTTTCTGTAAAAATTTTCCGAACCCTGCTGCGGTCAGGAGTTGCTGAGCGTCCGGAACGCTTCCAGCTTCGCCAGGGCGGCCCCGCTGTCGATCAGCTCTGCGGCCAGGACGGCGCCCTCGGCAAGGTCTTTTGCTTTGCCGCCAATATAGAGGGCGGCTCCCGCATTCATAAGGACGGCGTTGCGTTTGGAGCCCTTCCCGCCTTTGAGGATAGAGAGTGTGATGGCCGCATTTTCCTTTGGAGTTCCCCCGGCGAGCTCCTGCTTTTTGCAGGTGGAAAAACCAAAGTCTTCCGGAAAAACCGTGTAGGACCGGTAGCTTCCCCTGTCAAACTCGCAGATAAAGGTGGGGGCACTGACAGAGATCTCATCCAGCTTGTCGGTGCCGTAGACCACCATCCCTCTCTTTACGCCCAGGCTGGTGAGCACTCTGGCAAGAGGCTCCACCAGGGAACGGTCGTAGACACCGAGAAGCTGCATGGAGGGGGAAGCGGGATTGGTGAGGGGACCAAGAATATTGAATACGGTGCGGATCCCCAGCTCCTTTCTGATGCTTCCCACGTATTTCATGGAGGTGTGATATTTCTGAGCGAAGAAGAAACAGATTCCGACCTTCTCCAACAGCTCCACGCACTTTTCCGGCGAAAGATTGATATTGACACCAAGGGCTTCCAGACAGTCTGCGGTTCCGCACTGAGAGGAAGCGGCCCGGTTGCCGTGCTTTGCCACCCGGATACCGCCGGCCGCAGCCACCAGTGCGGAGGTAGTGGAAATATTAAAGCTGTGTGCGCCGTCCCCGCCTGTCCCCACGATCTCCATCACGTCCATGTGATGTTCCGCTCTGACGGCATGCTCACGCATGGCGGCGGCGCAGCCTGCGATCTCGTCGATGGTTTCCGCCGTGGTGCTCTTGGTGGAAAGGGCGGCAAGAAAAGCGGCATTCTGAGTGGGAGAGGTCTCGCCGCTCATGATCTCGTTCATGACGGTGTAGGCCTCGTCATAGGTCAGATCCTGTTTGTCAACAATTTTTACAATCGCTTCTTTGATCATCATTTTCATCCTTTCTTTGACTGATTGTTATAACTTATGGAAAGAAAATTTGTCAGCATAGTTTTGCCGTCCGGTGTGAGAATGGATTCCGGATGGAACTGCAGACCGTAAACCGGGTTGAGCCGATGCTGGACGGCCATGATTTCGCCGTCCTGTGTCCGTGCCGTTACCATAAGGCATTCGGGAAGCGTCTCTTCCAGGACGGCAAGGGAATGGTATCTGGCTACGGGTGCGGTATCAGGACATCCTCCAAACAGGACGCATTCTCTGCTGAACACTGTCTCGGATTGCTTTCCATGCATCAGCCTCTTTGCATAGGAAACGGTGGCCCCGCAGGCTTTGCAGATCGCCTGATGCCCCAGGCAGATGCCGAGAATCGGAATTTCGCTCCCCAGCGTCTTTACCACGTCGATACAAATTCCCGCATCCTCCGGACGGCCCGGTCCGGGGGAGAGAATGATGGCCTGCGGATTCATCCCTCTGATCTCATCCACTGTGGCAGCATCATTCCGAATGACATTAATCTGAGGATTGACGGAGCCGGCAAGCTGAAACAGATTATAGGAAAAGCTGTCATAATTATCGATCAGTAAGATCATTCTTCCACCTCCTGTGCTTTCTCCAATGCTTTAACAACGGCAGCGGCCTTGCGGCGGCATTCCTGATATTCCTTTTCGGGAACGGAATCGGCCACGATTCCCGCACCGCTTCGGATGAATACTCTGCCGTTTTTCTTATAAGCGATCCGGATGGCGATGCAGGTATCCAGATTGCCGGTAAAATCAATATAACCGATGGCTCCGCCATAAATGCCGCGCTTGTTATTTTCCAGATCATTGATCAGCTGGCAGGCTCTGAGCTTGGGGGCTCCGGATAGGGTTCCTGCAGGGAGGATGGCGTCTATGGCGCGGAGAGCGTCCTTGTCTTCCCTGATCTGGCCCCGTACTGTGGAACCGATGTGCATAACATGGGAGAAGCGCTCGATGCTGTGGTATTTTTCCACCTCAACCGTGCCAAATTTGCTGATCTTTCCGAGATCATTTCTTCCCAGGTCAACCAGCATATTGTGTTCCGCCAGTTCCTTGGGATCGGAGAGAAGCTCTTTTTCAAGGGCCTTATCCTCCTGCGGGGTTTGGCCCCTTGGCCTGGTGCCTGCCAGGGGAAAGGTATGGAGAACGCCGTCCTCCAGTTTTACAAGCGTTTCCGGAGAGGCGCCCGCAACCTCCATATCGTCGCTGGAAAAGTAAAACATATAGGGAGAAGGATTTAAGGTTCGAAGAATACGGTATGCTCCAAGCAGGCTCCCGGTAAATCCGGCTTCCAGACGGTTGGAAAGCACAATCTGGAAGATGTCTCCTTCTCTGATATGGTATTTCGCCCTTTCTACCATGGCGCAGTATTCCTCCTGGTGAAACAGAGAAGTGAATTCCGTGGTACATCTGCCGGGAGGCTCCGCACAGGGAGAACCGTATTGAATCAGGTCTGCCATGTGCTGTAGCTCCAGGACCGCCCGGTTGTATTCGCTCTTCCAGTTGTCCAGCTTTATATTTACGATCAGAATGATTTTCTGCCGGAAATGATCAAAAGCGATCACCTTGTCAAAAAGCATCAGATCCACGTCCTGAAACCCCTCTGTGTCGCTGGCATCCAGACGCAGGGACGGCTCGGAGTATTTCAGATAGTCATAGGAGAAATATCCGACAAGGCCGCCGGTAAAGGGCGGAAGGTTGGAAAACCTGGGGCTTTTGTTTTCCTCGATTATCTGACGGATATAGTGTCCTGGATCCCTGGTCTCAACGGAGAGTGAACCCGCCTTCATCTGCCCGTCCAGACAGGTGATTTCCATGCTGGGATCATAGCCCAGAAAGGTGTAGCGCCCCCAGTCTCCGCTTTCGGAGACGGATTCCAGAAGATAACAATGGACGGAGATGTTTTTCAGTATTTTCAAAACCTCGATGGGGGTTTTGACATCGGACAGAATTTCCGCACTGACAGGGGCCGTCCGATACAGTCCCCCGGCGCTCATTTCTCTTATGGTCTCCGAATCCGGAAAAACAGTGTGAAGTTTCATGCATATTACCTCCTTGCTTCCATGTGCGGGCCTGTATAATCGGGCGGGAAGAATTCCTGCTCGTGCGCCGGGCACCGTCAGCTCTGCTGACATATTTCATCTGGGTGCCCGTGTGCATAAAAAAAGTCCCTGACAGAAAATATTTCTGTCAAGGACGAATAAACGATCCGCGGTGCCACCTTGATTTACAGCTATGCTGTACGCTTAACAGGATACCATCATATCCCTGGCAGCTGACGTGTGCCATACGTTGCAGAATACTGGGCAGGTGTATACCTGCTTTTCACTGCACCCTCAGCGGTCCATTTGATGACTTGTTTTCCACCCGCTCTCAGCTTACCGGGTTCTCTGTAGGAGCATCATCACCGTTATCTCCGCCTCATCGGTTTCGGTGATATTTAATTTTTTACATAATAGCGCAGGATGGGGGAGATGTCAACTGTTTTTTCTGCTGTAAAAAGTGAAAAGCTGGTGAAATGTAGTCATTCTGTTTGTTTTATGATATATTACTGATATGATGCCGGGGTCAAGATGCCTTAGGTCTGACATCATCAATCGCAAGGAGGAACGCCAATGAGAAAATTTGCAGTAATACTATACCCGCACTTCTCTTTACAGGAAATCACGTGCCTTACCAGTGCCCTTACCGTGTGGTTTGGCGAAAAGATTGATTTCATAGCCAGCAGGGACGGGGAATATCTGAGTGAGGAAGGGTTACGGGTTCTGCCCACAAAAACGACTGCGCAGGCAAAGATCACGAACTATGATTGTGTAATCCTGCCGGGGACTATCAATCCGCTTCCTGCACTGTTTGACGAGGATCTGATTGATTTTTTGAGAAGCGGTATCGGCACGGACGTAACCTTTGCGGCGATTTCCTCTTCCCCTGTGCTGCTGTCAAAATCAGGGATTTTGAACGGAAGGAAGTTTACCTCGGGATTTTTTATGCAGATGGCGGATACGTTCCCGTTTGTCGAAAAGGAAAACTTTGTGCATAAAGGAGTCGTGGAGGACGGAAATGTTATCACGGGGATTGGTATGTTTTTCAGGGAATTTGCGGAGGCGGTGCTGCGGAAATTCGAGTATGATATCGGAACAAGCTTTATGCGTGATATTCCGGAAGAATATACGGAGGAAGAGTTGACTTTTTACTGGTCCGAAGAGGAGTATCGTGAATTTTTGGAGGAACTGAAGGAGTATACTTTGTAGGAACATTTTTTGTGACACGCAGGCCCGGCGCTGCCTGACCGGGCCCAATGCGGAATCATCTGTCCTGCAATAATCACAATTTTTCGCCCCATATAGGCCTCCTTATCCACATCTTTTAAGGAATTGGGTTATATTCAGCGACAGCTTTATCAAGTAACTTTTCTAAAATTGTCAAATAATCAGTTCCCATATTTTTTACTTTTTCAAGCGTTGCGGACGAAACATAAAGTGTAAGCGGCTCTCCATGAAAAGGTTTTGCCTCTCTTGCAGAAATAAATGCTTTTTCCATCTCGTCCGTCATTTCAGGGGAATCTTCGTCATAAACAACAGGTAATTCTTTTGCTTTCGTAATCAGCTGTTGTTCTGTATTGGTCAATACAGCAGTATGATTCAGTTCAAATGTTACCATAGTACACCCACTCAAATTTTAGAGACATATCTCGCTACCTCTCGCAATAAATCCTGATCAGGCAGAAAAATTAAATATTTGACTCATCCAGCCCTTCGACTTACAATATACTTTACATGACCCCGCTGGGGATTGTCAAAGTATTTTGTGAAATAAAATCAGTAGAGGGGGCATACTATATGACCAAAGTCAGATTTTATGAGGAAGCGGCGGATGAGCTTCTGAAATTTGCGGTGATTATTGCAAAGAGCGGGGACAAGTGGATTTTCTGCAAGCACAGGGACAGAGATACCTGGGAGGCGCCCGGCGGCCACAGGGAGCCGGGAGAGAATATTGCGGATACGGCCAAAAGAGAGCTGTATGAGGAAACCGGGGCGCTGGAATTTACGATCAGGTCGGTCTGCGTATATTCCGTGACGAGAACGGAGGCGCCCGGCGGGGAAGAGTCTTTTGGAATGCTGTACTATGCGGATGTAAAAACATTCGAAGAAGAGCTGCACAGCGAGATCGAGAGGATCATGCTGATGCGGGAGCTCCCGAAAGAATGGACCTATCCCGAGATTCAGCCCAGGCTCCTTGCAGAGGCGTCAAAAAGAATGGAAAGCGGCCAGGAGGAGAGCCATGCCTAACACGACCAAGCCGGCGCTGGAAGCGTCCCTGAAAAAGCTTTTATTACATAAACCCATTGACAAGATTACCATTGCGGATCTGACGGCGGACTGCGGTATCAGCCGGATGTCCTTTTATTACCATTTTAAGGATATTTATGACCTGGTGGAATGGGTGTGCGTGGAGGACGGAAAACGCGCACTGCAGGGAAAGAAGACCTATGACACCTGGCAGGAGGGGATGCGGCAGATTTTCGAGGCGGTGATGGAGAACAAGCCTTTTATCCTTAACGTTTATCGGGGAGTGGGGAGGGAGAAGGTCGAAAATTATTTGTATAAGCTTACCTTTCACCTGATTGCGGGAGTGGTGGAGGAAAAATGCGTGGGAAGCGGCCTGACTAAGGAGGACAAAGGCTTTATCGCTGAATTCTATAAGTTTGGCTTTGTGGGGATCATGCTGGACTGGATTGACCGGGGAATGAAGGAGGACTATGAGGAGATCGTGAGGAAGATGGGCATCACTCTTTACGGGAATATCACGAATTCCATCGCTAACTTTGAGCAGAAGCAGAAGAAACAGCAGTAACAGAGAGAAACAGAAGAATATTTTATCAAAACAGGCGGAATGATAAGTTTTTGATCATTCCGCCTGTTTTGTAAATGGAAAGCGGGAAGGAAAAGGGATAGGATAGGGTCATGACAAAGAAAACAGAGAAGATTCCGAAAGGGAAAGATAAAGAAAGGCGGTAAATCGTATGGCAAACAAAAAGAACGTTGGAATTGGGATGGCAGTATTGGCTGCAGGTGCGGGAGCGGCTGCAGTGGCGGTAAAAAATCACAAGAAGACAGAGGCGGCCACTGCCAGAAAGAAAAACGCTGCGGCGGATAACGGATACCGGAATACGGAAATCGGCAAAAACGAAAAGAACAGCAAAGGGATCTACTACTCAAACGGCAACTATGAAGCCTTCGCAAGGCCCAGGAAGCCGGAGAAAGTGGAGGAGAAGAACGCTTACCTGGTGGGAAGCGGCCTGGCATCTCTTGCGGCGGCCTGCTTTCTGGTGAGGGACGGCCAGATGCCCGGATCCCATATCCATATTCTGGAGGCCATGGACATAGCGGGAGGCGCCTGCGACGGTATTTACGATTCCACCAGAGGCTATATCATGAGGGGCGGACGGGAGATGGAAAACCACTTTGAATGTCTGTGGGATCTGTTCCGCAGCATTCCTTCCCTGGAAACACCGGGCGTCTCCGTGCTGGATGAGTATTACTGGCTGAATAAGGAGGATCCCAACTTCTCTTTATGCCGGGCCACGAAGGAGCAGGGGAAGGACGCCCACACGGACGGGAAGTTCAACTTAAGCCAGAAGGGCTGTATGGAGATCATGAAGCTGTTTCTGACAAAGGATGAGGATCTTTATGACAAGACCATTGAGGACGTGTTTGACGAGGAGGTTTTTGATTCCACCTTCTGGCTCTACTGGAGGACCATGTTTGCCTTTGAGAACTGGCACAGCGCCCTGGAGATGAAGCTGTACTTCCAGAGATTTATCCATCATATTGCGGGGCTTCCGGATTTCAGCGCCCTGAAGTTTACCAAGTATAATCAGTATGAATCGTTGATTCTGCCCATGCAGAGGTATCTGGAGGAAGCGGGGGTTGACTTCCAGTTTAACACGGAAGTTACCAACGTGATTTTCGAGAAGGAGAACGGGAAAAAGGTGGCAAAGGCCATTGAGTGCCGGGTAAAGGGAGTGGAAAAGGGCTTCATGCTCACGGAGAACGACCTGGTATTTGTGACAAACGGCAGCTGTACGGAGGGCACTGTTTACGGAGATCAGAATCATGCGCCAAACGGGGATGCGCAGGTCAGAACCAGCGGCTGCTGGAGCCTGTGGAAAAATATTGCAAAGCAGGATCCCTCCTTCGGACACCCGGAAAAGTTCTGCTCGGACGTGTCGAAGACCAACTGGGAATCCGCAACGGTCACCACTCTGGACGACAGAATCCTGCCTTATATCACGAACATCTGCAAACGCGATCCAAAGAGCGGCCAGGTAGTCACGGGAGGCATCGTGAGCTGTCAGGATTCCAGCTGGCTCATGAGCTGGACCATCAACAGACAGGGCCAGTTTAAGGACCAGGATAAGGATCAGGTCTGCGTGTGGGTTTACGGGTTGTTTACGGACGTTCCCGGCGATTTCGTGAAAAAGCCCATGCGGGAGTGTACCGGAGAGGAAATCACACAGGAATGGCTGTATCACCTGGGCGTGCCGCAGGATGAGATCCCGGAGCTTGCGAAAAACAGCGCCGTCTGTGTTCCGACTATGATGCCTTATATCACGGCCTTCTTTATGCCAAGGACAAAGGGCGACCGCCCCGACGTGATTCCGGACGGCTGTGTGAACTTCGCATTCCTGGGACAGTTTGCGGAAACACCAAGAGACACGGTTTTTACCACGGAATACTCGGTGAGAACCGCCATGGAAGCCGTGTACGGACTGCTGGGCGTTGACAGAGGCGTGCCTGAGGTGTGGGGAAGCGTGTACGACATCCGGGAGCTGCTTTCCAGCAGCGTGAAGCTGATGGACGGGAAATCTCCGTTGGAAATCGAACTTCCGGGGCCTTTAAACGCCCTGAAAAAGCCTGTGCTTCATGTGGTGAAGGGGACCGTGATCGAAAAGGTTCTTAGGGACTATGGCGTGATAAAGGACGGAATGATTTAGTGAAAATAAGTTATAGAAGATACAGATTCTCCGGCGGCGGATGCCTGCCGGAGAATCTTTTTTGCTCTAAATACCGGAAATGGGGGCTTTTCACAGAGACTTTTTTCTGATTATAATGGGATATCAGACAACGGATAAAACATTTTTGGAGGAGAGGAGACGGGGATGACAGGCAGAATTGAAGTTTTAATGAATAATGACTGGAAATTTATTCACGGGGATTTTCCGGAAGCGGAGGCATGCGGCTATGAAGACGGGCAGTGGTATGATATCGGCTTGCCGCACTCCTTTGGGATTCCCTATTTTATGGAAAATGAGTTTTATGTGGGGTATGGCTGCTACAGAAAATGGATCACGATAAAGGAGGAATGGCTGGAAAAAAAGGTATATCTTGAATTTCAGGGGGTTTTTCAGGAGGCTGAGATTTATGTGAACGGGAATCCGGCAGGAGGACACAAGGGAGGATATACGGCTTTCCTTATCGAATTATCTCCTTTTCTCCATGCGGGGGAAAATCTGATTTTTGTCCGGGTAAACAATCTGTGGAACCCAAGGCTGGCGCCCAGAGGAGGCGAGCATGTGTTTAACGGGGGAATTTACAGAGATGTCTCCCTCCTGGTGACGGAGCCTGTACAGATCGCCTGGTATGGAACCTTTGTGACCACGCCCGAGGTAAGCAGGGAAAAGGCCGAAGTGACAGTTAGGACACAGATCTGCAATCACTCAGACAGGGAGGTAAGCTGTACCCTGGACTCGCAGATCTGTTATGGTGAAAAAGAGAAGGTACGGTACAGAACAGAGGAGATTCTTCTTCCGGGAGAAACCAGGATCGTTATACAAGGCGGAGAAATTATAAAGCCTGAGCTCTGGCATCCCGATACGCCCCGCCTATATACCCTGAAAAGCACTTTGCTTACAGAGGAAGGAAAGGCGGATTCCTGTGAGACAGATTTTGGGATCAGGTGGTTCTCCTTCACGGCTGATCAGGGGTTTTTCTTAAACGGAGAACACTATGATATTCATGGGGCCAATGTCCATCAGGATCATGCGGGCTGGTCAGATGCGGTGACGCATACGGGAATCCAGCGGGACATTGCTCTGGTGAAAGGCTGCGGCATGAACTTTATTAGAGGCTCCCATTACCCGCATCATACATATTTTGCCGGAGAATGCGACAGACAGGGGATTCTTTTCTGGTCGGAAAACTGCTTCTGGGGAACCGGAGGTCCAAAGGAGGAGGGGTACTGGACGGCCAGCGCCTATCCGGTAAACCAGGAAGATGAGGAGGAATTTGAGGAGAGCTGCCTTCGAACCCTCGAGGAGATGATCCGCACTAATCGGAATCATCCCAGCATTATTGTGTGGAGTATGTGCAATGAACCCTTTTTTTCCGGTGCGGAGGTTATGCACAAGGCAAAGGAATTGCTGAGAAAGCTGGTGGACCTGTCGCACAGACTGGATCCCACAAGGCCGGCTGCCGTGGGCGGAGTACAGAGAGGCGGATTCGATGCGATCGGCGATCTGGCAGGATACAACGGAGACGGGGCGGCCATTTTTACAGATCCCGGCTTTCCCAATTTTGTCTCCGAGTACGGGAGCATAGTGGAGGACCGTCCCGGCACGTTCGGCCCCAGGTACAGCGACGGGGTGGAGAAAAATCCGCAGTGGAGGTCCGGCAAAGCGGTATGGTGCGCATTCCATCACGGAAGCATTCTGAGCGATATGGGGCATATGGGAATTGTTGACTATTACAGGCTTCCGCTAAAGAGCTGGTACTGGTATCGGGAGCGGCTCCTTGGAATCCCGGCTCCGGAAGCGGTTGCGGGAGGGATTCCTTGCCGGATTCATCTTGCGGCGGACCGACAGGAGATGCGAGGGGACGGCACACAGGACGTACAGCTTCTGGTGAGCGTTGTGGACAATAAAGGGAAACGGGTATCCAATGCGCCGGATGTGACTTTGGAAATCACACAGGGAGAAGGAATGCTTCCCACTGGCAAAAGCTTTGTATTTTCCGGTAAAAAGGGAAATTTTGCGGAGGGCCTTGGAGCTGTTGAGCTGCATTGCTGGCATCGGGGAGACATTCATATCCGTGCCGGCGCTTCCGGTCTGGAAGAAGCCTGTCTGCGCATCCGTGTGACTGGCGGCAGCGTGCGGGGAGAGAAGCGTTTAAAAAATCTTCTACCGCCGCCCTGCGTCATGGGAGCGCCCAAGAGAGAACGCATGTGGGATATTGCGGTGAACAGGCCTGTCTTTAGTAGCAGCGCTGCTCCGGAGCATCCGGGAAGAAACGTGGTTGACGGCACGTGGAGCTCCTGGTGGCATCCGGCAAGGGAAACTGCGGGGGAATGGATACAGGTGGATCTGGAAGGCACCAAGGAAATCAGGAGATTGAGGCTTTCCTTTACAGAGTTGGTGCGAGAAAGTTATGAGATTGCGCTGTCAGATGACGGACTAAGCTACAGAGAGCTTTACCTTTCCGGGGAGGGGGATGTCAATTCCTTCCTGGAGCTGACAGTGCATGACGAAAAGGCCAGATATGTGAGGCTCTGCTTCCGGGGCAGGCCGTCCGGAGTAAACAAATTTGAAATTTTGGTATGAAAACGATTGGAAAGGTGCGGCCCTGAGGGCTGCGCCTTTTGACCTTTTGCCATAAGCCGCTTCCGGTTCAACAGGGATTATAGGCAAAAAGATGAACAAATATAGTTTCAAAGAACCTTATTTATACAAAATAACATATAAATACTCTTTTTAATCCCCTTTATTCTGGTTAAAATGAAATCGTAAATGATGATTTTTCCGGTTGGAAGGGGATTCGATATGAGAGAAAAAAATGAAATCAAAAAAAGCTTTGGAAAGAAATGCAAAAGACAGCTTCGGTATCTGCAGCTGTATCTTCTGGCATTGATTCCGTTTCTGTTCGTATTGATTTTTTCTTATATTCCCATGGGAGGCATTCTGCTGGCCTTCAAGGACTACAGCATAACAAAAGGGATCTGGAAAAGCCCGTGGGCCGGAATGAAATACTTTGACCAGCTGTTTCGAATCCCGATTTTTCCCACCATTTTAAAGAACACGATTGTACTCAGCCTGGAAAGCATGCTGTTTGGCTTTCCGTTTCCGATTATCCTGGCGCTCGCCTTTAATGAGATCCGCAGCACAAGGCTGAAAAAGACGCTGCAGACGATTTCCTTTGCGCCCTACTTCATTTCCACGGTAGTGGTGGTCAGCATTATTTTTCAGATGTTTTCCTACCGCTATGGAGTGATCAACTCCATGATCAATATGCTGGGAGGAGAATCCGTGAATTTTACAGGGCAGGAGGAGTTCTTCCGGCCTGCGTATATCGCCTCCAACATCTGGCAGGGAGCGGGGTACAGTTCCGTTCTCTATATTGCGGCCCTGGCGGGTGTGGATCCCTCGTTTTACGAGGCGGCGGCCATTGACGGGGCGGGAAGGCTGCAGAGAGTGCTTCATGTGGATCTGCCCTGTATTGCGCCCACAATCATAATCACATTGATACTGAATGCGGGGAATATTCTGAGCGTGGGCTTTGAAAAGGCGTATCTGATGCAGAATCCGGCCAACTATATGGTTTCGGAAATCATTGCGACTTATGTTTACAAGACAGGGATCGAGCAGGCTCAGTTCAGCTTTTCCACTGCGGTAGGTCTGTTCAATGCGGTAATAAACTGTCTGATGCTGCTTGTGGTTAACACGATCGCGAACCGTGTGAGCGAGACGAGTCTGTTTTGAGAGAATCCGCAGGGTACGGTAGTTTGAGAGAAAGGGCATGAAAAGAAAAATGAAGCGAAATACTAAGAAGCGTATGAGAATTTCGACCGGCGACAGAATCTATCTTTGTGTGGTTTATTTGTTTTTGCTTGTCTTTACGGGGTGTATACTTTATCCTCTGCTGTACGTGGTAAGCTGCTCCTTTTCCAGTCCGGAGGCATTGATTCAGGGGAGAGTGTTTTTTCTTCCGGTGGAACCGGGGCTGCAGGGTTATACGGCGGTGTTTAACAATAACAGGGTATGGAGCGGGTATGGGAATACCATACTCTACACGGTGACAGGCACGGTAGTGGCCACGGCCGTTACGATGATCGCCTCGTTTGTGCTCTCCCGCAGAGAATTCCCGCTTCGGAAATTCCTGACTGCTTTTTTTATGGTTACCATGTTTATCGGGGGAGGAACGATCCCCATGTATCTGTGGCTGAAAACCATGCACATGCTCAATACGATCTGGGCGCTGGTGCTGCCCGGTGCGGTCAGCGTGTGGATGGTGATCGTGGGAAAGACATTTTTACAGTCCACGGTTCCGGAGGAGCTGTTTGAGGCCACCTGTCTGGACGGAGGAAGCTATATTCAGTATTTTGTGAGGGTGGTGCTGCCGCTTTCCAAGCCGATTATTGCGGTGATGGCTTTAAATTTTGCGCTGGGACACTGGAATTCTTATTACAGCGCCCTGATTTATCTGAAAAGCGCTGAAAAGTATCCGCTGCAGATTGTACTGAGGGATATTCTGATTCAGAACTCTGTGGATCTGGCAAGTATGGTGGGAACAGATATCAATTCCCAGCTTCATCAGCAATATCTGTCGGAGCTGCTCAAGTATTCCCTGATCATAGTATCCAGTCTG
>Ga0137308_101692_pt1 | contig 19205 bp, 14 predicted proteins | sample Inofrocosms_June_FD_97181 | JGI IMG/M metagenome (GOLD analysis project Ga0137308, IMG submission 97181) | Mouse cecal microbial communities from Vienna, Austria - N-Acetylneuraminic and N-Acetylglucosamine D2O microcosms_June | ecosystem: Host-associated > Mammals > Digestive system > Large... | reverse complement strand
GCGGAAAACGCGAGGCGTTTCGTGCTCCCTTGCACGAAATCCCGAGACTGCCGTGCGCCAAACCCGCTGATAAAAGAATGAAAAGCAGTATCGGAGCCTGCGAAATCAAAAATCATCGCACGAATACAAAAATATAGAAAATAATATATCAAAGTGGTATCATTACAATGATAAAGGAAATGACCGGCGGGGATTTGCCGGAAGCTATATTCTTATTGTTACCAAAAGGAGACAACCGATGAAAGAGATTTCAGAGCGAAGGAGCATACGTAAATATAAATCAAATGCTGTGACAAAAAAAGATATAGAAACAATTATTCAGGCAGGCATTCTCGCGCCGTCGGCAAAGAACAGACAACCTTGGAAATATATAATATACACAAATACGGCAAAAGATAATCTTTTAGATGTAATGGAAAAAGGACTGTTAAGAGAACGTGATGGCGATAAATTATTGCCAAAGTCTCAAAACTGCCTGCCCGATGCTTTTCACACATTAAAAGTTATGAGAGAAGCTCCCGTTCTTATAATAATCGAAAATATATATGGACAATCTCCTTATATTGATATAGACACCGATAACAGAATTACGGAAATATGTGATACATTGTCTATTGGAGCATCCGTTCAGAACATTCTGCTCACGGCAACCGGATTAGGCTATGGAACATTATGGATTGCCAACACATGTTTTGCATATAAAGAACTCATTGATTTTATCGGAACCAAAGGACAATTGGTTGGCGCAATTGCATTGGGTATTGCGAATGAATCTCCAAACCCCAGACCAAGAAAAGCCATTTCAGAAGTATTGGAGTTCCGATATGGAATCTAATGCTGAAAATGAATAACATACAATAAATGCACCGCGCAGCTTATGCTGTACGATGCATTTATATATGGCAAAGAATGTCTAATATTCTCCTTACTCCTCGTCGCGATATTGGGCAAGCAGCTTCTCAAATTCCTCTTTCACTTCCGTAAATGCCTTGAGAAGCTTCGGGGAAAACATTCCGCTGTGGCCGTTTATAATCATTTGATACGCTCTGTCCGGATCATATGCAATTTTATAGACACGTTTTGAGGTAAGCGCATCATACACATCCACCAGCGATACAATCTGCGCGGCAATGCTGATTTCATCGCCTTTCAATCCATCAGGATACCCCTTCCCGTCGTATTTTTCATGATGATGTCTGGCAATGTCACATGCATAATCAAATATGGCTTTGTCATTCAAACGGATCGCTTCTGTTATGATTTCCGTTCCCTTTGTGGTGTGGGATTTTATCAATTCAAATTCATCCGTAGTCAGCTTGCCGGATTTCAAGAGAATGCTTTCCGGAATTGCTATCTTCCCTACATCATGGAGGGACGAAGCCCACCCGATCTGCTCCAGCTTTTCGGGAGTAAGATCATATTCCGGATAAAGCTTCATGATACTCCTTCCGAGACATATGGAAAACTGGCGGACTCTTTTAATATGCTGTTTTGATTCCAGATTTCTGAATTCCACAATATTACTCAGCGAGTCGATCAGAATTTCATTCATCTGGCCCAGCTTCTTTGCCTGCTGCTTCAATATTTCATTCTGCTTTTGAATGTTTTCTTTCTGCCGCTTAACCACAATCTCCAACTGCATTTTATATTGGAACCAGCCGATTGCATTGCTGACTACCTGTTTAATGACATCGGCTTGGTATGGCTTCTTAATATAACTCACTATACCATATTCATATCCTTTTCTTTCGACCTCGGCAGAATCCTGACCCGTAATCATAATAAAAGGAATTAAATTCAATATTTTCTTTTCCTTCAAGCGATCCAACACCGCAAAACCATCCATAACCGGCATGACACAGTCCATCAGAACAATGGCAATAGAGGACAGATTGCGGTTTAAAAGCGCAAGTCCCTCCCTGCCGTCTTCGGCCTCCAGAATCTTATAGTCTGATTTGAATAATTCCACCAGCATCTCACGTTCGATTTCATTATCTTCGAAAATCAATATTGTATCGCGTTTCATTTTCTTACCATACCTTCTTTGCCTTTATAAAGTCACCATCACCACTTGTTTGTTCCGAAGCTTGAAAACAACCCTGTATACTTCCGACGAAAGCATATATTTTATGGCATTTATGACAATAATACTGCCTCCGTATGCCCTCCCTCTGACGCACACAGGCATATTCATATTTTGATCCGTCATATTTGCCAATTTAGACACTTCCGCATCCAAATCGGCAAGTTCTTGACTCTTTGCCGCGATGTTAGCATGCACTCTCCTGAGTGTGTCTCTCGGAATCTCTTTATCGGCAGTAACCCGCTGAAGAACCCTTTTCCACCCTTGTTCCAATATCATTAAATCATTTAAGAGCTTTTCCCGCCTTTCCGCATACTCTTCCTGTTCCTTTTGGTAGAGTTCGGTTCTGCCTACTTCCAGATACGTTTTAATGTGGGAGCTGTTGCCAAGGTTATAGGTATCCACTCCCCTTACCGCACAGATAGTTCCGCCGAGGAGCACTCCCTTGCTTCCGGAAACGATTACCTTGCCCATGGTATTGATATTACTTTTCATGATATAATTGGCTTTTACATTACCCCTTGCTTTGATATTGGCAGCTTCAAAAAAGCTTCCGGAAACCTCGCCGCCGGCCTCAATAAAGCAATCGTTTTTGGAGCAGCTCCCTTTTTTGATCATGACGTTTCCACCGGCAATCAAACGCGCCGTCTCCACATTATGTTCGATAATAATATCGCCGCTGGCCTTGATATAACCGCCCGAATAGACACTTCCAAACACATGTACGGTACCGTCCACTTCCAATCTGCCGGTAACGGCTGTCACGTCTTCATTAACCACCAGCACGTTGGTAATAATAATCCGGTCATTTACATACTCAAATTTACCGTTCATTCGGGAAAGGTATGTCACACCGTCCGGCGCAATCACAAACCCTTCACCTCTCAGCGGCTTTTTCTCCGTCCCGTTATCGGCGTGGATTGTTTCACCGTAAATATTTTTCCCGTCCGTTCCTTTTCCCGCCCGATGATATACCGCTATTTTCTCATCCTTATCCACCATTTCAAAGGCTTCTATATTTACATAATCAACGCCACCGTCGGGAAGCGGCGCCGGAATACGAGGCAGGTCAAGCCTGACGAAAAATTCAAACCAGCCGTCACTGCCTCTCTGTGCCGGAATGCCTTCGGCGATTAGGATTTTTTCATTCATCCTCTTTTTATCAATCAAATCGGAAATGGCTTCATGCTTAATTCCGAAGACAATTTCCCTTCTCTCTAAATCATGGTAAATATCTTCCTTCATGACGATGTTGCCGGGAACCCATGGTATATAGGCATACGCCTTATTACCGTTATCTTCTATGGAAATAACGAATTCGTTTTTCCTCAGGGAATCCAAAAGAGGCTCTCTTCCGTTTACAATGGACGTCTTCGTGGTCTTATCGCTCAAAAGACTTAACCGCTTTTTCTTCATATCCGTAGCGGAAAGCACCAAGCTGCTGTAAGAAGATACGTCAAGACCGGCCTCCAATCCCAGACGGATTTCTTTCATCTGCTGACAGCTGTACAGTCTGTTGGCATAAATGAAAACATTCAGCTTTTTCTCTAAGCCCAGACGGATTTCCTGCATCTGCATCCAATTGTACTTAATATCCGAATAGACGGAAACATCCAACTGTTCACACAATCCAATGCGGACTTCATGAATCTGAGGGCCACACATATTGTCATCCAGCCACTTGTCAATGGGCAGCTTATCCAGCAGTGCAAGACGAATTTCTTCCAGAGAATCATCGGTAAACCCTCTGTCAAGATAAGGCATTAAATCGATGGCAGAATAAAGGGAAAGCCTGATCTGCCTCATAGTATCGAAGCTGTAATCAGGATTCGCATACACGGAAACATCTATCTTATCCTTCAGCCCCATGCGGATCTGCTCCATCTGCAGCCAGTTAAACTCGGGGTTTGAATAGACGGAAACATCCAATCCTTCTTCAATCCCAAGCTTAATTTCCTGATTCTGCGCTTTCTGATATTCGTCATTTTCCATCATGGGAAAATGCAGCTCCTGTTGCTTTTTACCGGAATCCAAACCACTCATCTAAATTACCATACTTTCTATATTTGACATAGCTTACTGTCCAAAGATACACACATACAAAACAGCCTTGAAACAGCCCGAATGTTATTATTGGAGATTCTGTCTTATGTTCCGATTTCCGGCATCATACAATCTGTGCCTGCTGTTCATAAACTATTTTAGGCCGATATATAAAGGCATCATGCTTCCTCCGTATTCGGCTCAATACTACTGCTTATTCAAATTTAATTTTTAACGGGAATTATGAACTTTTGCGACAAATGGACACGCGCTCCATTTGAATTCCAAAAACCACTTACAATTTATAGTATTGTATCAAATACACAGAAAAAAGTCTACTGTTTTGTTGACAACTCCAATTGTAAATTACTGTAATTGTTACTGTTCACTTCATTCAAAGCAACCTATGCACAGAAATCGCAAAACAGCGATTTCGCGCATGTCTGTCTCGGGTTTATCACGCAGAAACAGCGTGATAACACCTCGCGGCGACAGCAAGTCAACAGCAACCTGTAATTCCGTCATTTCATTCATAGGGTGCTCCCGTATGTTCCCTTGCCCGTTCTTAATCCAGCCCTATGCTCTCGTCAACGGGCAGTGACAGAACAATCCCCTGAGCCTCGCTCTGCACTCCGCACTTCCGGCCGATTGCCTGCATAATGGACAGTTTATCCTCTTTTTTGGCAAGTATCAGGACACACTCTCTTTCCTCCTGAACGCTGATCTTCCAGAACTTCATAGCCTCTTCGGTACCGATGCGGCGGCTGTGGAATACCGTACCGCCGGAAGCCCCCACGGGTCTTGCCGCCTCCATCACCGCTCCGCTGAATCCCTGATTTACAATGGCCATAATCATATAATATTTGTTTTCCGACATCTCCGGTTCCTCCCTTTCCGAAAGCTGTTGTTTTTTCTCCGGCAGCAGATTTTCCATAATCTGTACGAGACGGCCGCTGCCGCCGGATATAGTAACCGTAAATGCAATACCGGTATTAGGCATGCCGAGATGCAGTTTCTTACGCAGCTTTCCCAGCATCTCGTCCGCAAAGGCTTTGGGCATCATGCACATCAAAATATTTTTATCGATTCCGTCAAGTCCCAGCATATCCATCACTTCACTGGATGCGGTACCCTGAGCATGGCAAAAGTACTGAACGGGAACATTGCCTTGCTTAAACAGATCCATTGCCTTTTTCACCAGCTTGGGAGTTGCAATGAGAAAAAGCATCCGAAAGGCCGGTTTTGTATGATTGATTGTCATTTGCCTATTCCTCCTCAAACTCAAAGATTTCATCCACGGCATCCGGAGAAACCGTTTCCGGCATCATTGTCATATCCGTCCGGTTAAGCTTATATTGATAAACCATTCCCATAATCTGGACGGCGATCAAGGGAGTCAATGCCACCAACGCTACCACACCGAAAGCATCCGTCATCAGATTTCCGCCCGTGGCATCGCAGGCTCCGATGCTAAGCGGAAGCAGAAAGGTCGTCGTCATAGGACCGCTGGCCACGCCGCCGGAGTCAAACGCAATACCTACAAACATCTTCGGGACAAGTCTGGAAAGTGCCAGAGCAATCATATAACCGGGGATAATAATAAAATAAATCGGAAGACCGGTAAGAACACGCAGCATGGCCAGACCTACGCTGGCGGACACGCCGATGGACAAACACCGGTTCATGACTTTTGCAGATACCGCACCGTTGGTCACATCCTCCACCTGATGGTTCAACACCTGTATGGCAGGCTCCGCTTTTACAATATAATAGCCTATGAGCATACCGATGGGCACCAATAGCCATTTCCAGCTGGCCGAGGCAATTTCGCATCCCATGGAGGAGCCCACCGGTGCAAAGCCGACGTTGACACCGCTGAGAAATAATACCAAGCCGATATATGTATATGCGAATCCCACCAGAACACGCTTAATCTGACGCTTCCGGTAACGATGGCTGAATAACTGGAAAATTGCGAAAACGGCCGCCACGGGAAGCAGCGAAATCAAAACTTCCTTCACATAGGGCGGCATACTGACCAGAAACTCCCAGACCACATCCCGGGTAGTCACCACATCTGCCACGGCAGAGGCCGTATAGGCCGCCTCGGTGGGATGGAAAAACAGACCCAGTATCAAAACCGCCAAAACCGGCCCTACACTGGCAAGCGCCACCAAACCGAAACTATCGCTGGAAGCATTTTTATCGCCTCTGACCGATGCAAGTCCCACACCCATGGCCATAATAAACGGCACGGTCATAGGGCCTGTAGTCACACCGCCGGAGTCAAACGCCACTGCCAAAAAGTCCTTGGGCACGAGAAAGGACATACCGATCAGCGCCGCATATAATACAATCAGTATCGTAGAAAGCTTAATCTGAAACAAAATTCTCACGATGGCCAGCGCCAGAAATATCCCCACTCCCACCGCCACCGTAAACACCAGCGTATTATTCGGAATGGAAGGCACCTGCCGGGCCAATACCTGAAGGTCAGGTTCGGAAAGAGTGATAATCGTGCCCATGGAAAATCCGATTAACAAAATCAGGAGAATATGCCGGGTCTTGGAAATCTGAACACCGATGCCCTCCCCCAGAGGTGTCATAGACATTTCCGCGCCCAGCTGGAAAAATCCCATTCCCACCACCAACAGAATGGCTCCCACCAAAAACATGACCATAGTTCCCAGCTCTACGGGAACAAGCAAAATGCTGAGCAGCAGGACGATTCCCGTAATGGGAAGGACTGCCGAGAGAGATTCCAATATTTTTTCCTTTAGTTTTTGATTCAATGTGCCACCCCTTTTATAGTATAAGATATTATCTTTTTTGCCGCCAATATAATAATGCATTGCCTCGCACAGCCCTCTAAACCGTTTCTGTCCGGCAGTGTGTGGTCTGTGTCTGCGGGCAACTCTCCTAAATATAATACATTATAACAATTGTTCCGGTATTCCTGCAACCGTCTTTTCCGGCAGAATTTCCGGCCTTTCTACCTACAGTTGCTGTTCACTCCGTGACCAGTAGCGCATACACATAAACCGCAAATCAGCTGTTTCGCACAGGGCTGTCCAACCGATTATTCCAATCGCTTTGGTTTAACCACGCAAGGCAGTGTGAAAAGCAACTACCTGCAAACCATCCAAAATACTTTGTTGGAAAATTAAATGAACTAATATATAATATGTTTCATAAGAATTTCAAATATCACTCGAAAGAACAAGGGACAGCGTTCCTGCCAAGCTGTATAGAGCAAGGACGATGTACTTGCCCAAGCGAAGGTTAAAATCGGTAAAAGAAAGGACGGGAAAGCAATGGACTATCAAATAATACGGCTGACAGACCGGCCCGGATTGAAAGAACAAGCCGCACAATGGTTTCATGAAAAGTGGGGGATTCCCCTTGCGGCATATATGGAAAGCATGGAGGACTGCCTGACAGGCAAGACTCCCGTTCCCCAGTGGTATCTGGCTTTGGAGCAGGATAACATCATCGCAGGAATGGGTGTAATCGAAAATGATTTTCACAACAGGAAGGATCTTGCTCCAAACGTCTGCGCGGTATATACGGAACCGGATAAACGATGTAACGGCATAGCTGGCGCATTATTAAATTATGTAAGCTGCGATATGAAAGAAAAAGGGATCGGCACCCTGTATCTCTTAACGGATCACACTTCATTCTATGAACGGTACGGATGGGAATTTCTATGCATGGTACAAGGGGACGGAGAACCCGAGCTGTCTAGAATGTATATCCATAAAGAATAATCTGTCCGGCGGAAATGTATACGTTCCTGTTTCCGCCGGATATTTTCTATTTTGTTTCCGCAGAAAGTCCTGCACTGTCCCTGACAGTTACGGTATACTTATTGGCATACTCCTCATATTTTCTCTGAAAATCTTCGCTGTCATTTCTGAAATTGCGGAGGGATTCATGGAGATTCATACTGTTTTGCGCCATATCAATCACACATCCCGCAATGTTGGAGCAGTGGTCGGATGTCCGCTCCAAGTCCGTCAAAAGATCCGACCAGACAAAACCGGCGTCAATAGTACATACCCCTTGCTGCATACGCAGAATATGGCGTGTACGCATCTGCTCTTTCAGCTGGTCAATCACTTGTTCCAGCGGCTCTACCATATATGCGGACTTCAGGTCGTCTGCCAAAAAGGCGGTAAGTGACAGATCCATTATCTCGCCCACAGCCGAGAAGAGCACATCAAGCTCATAGGCTGCCGAATCCGTAAACAGCAGCTTTTTCTCCTGCATTTCCTCCGCAGTATTTACAAGATTTGCCGCATGGTCGGAGATGCGCTCAAAGTCACCGATGAGCTTGAGAAGCTTCGTCACCTCCGCACTGCCTGCCTCACTGATCTGTTTTGTACTCAATTTTACCAGATAGGTTCCCAAGATATCCTCGTAATGATCTGTCTTTTCCTCCTTGTCACGGACGGAAGCCGCAAGCTCCGGAGAATAATGCTTCAAAGCACTCATTCCCTCCTTCAAAGCACTTACCGCCATCCGGGCCATATCCACAGCCACCTCATGGCAGCGCTCCAAAGCGATAGGCGAAGCGGCAAGTAAACGCTCGTCCAGTTCCGACTGCACTTCCGGCTGCTTTGCATCGGGAACAAGCTTGTTCACCAGCATTTCAAGGAATCCGGACAGCGGAAGCATCAAGATAGTGCAAAGGATATTAAAAACGGAATGAGCCACGGCAATGCCAAACAGCGAAGCGGGCTGATCCAAAAATGCCGGACTGAATATTACTTTTAAGAAGTAAAAAAATACAAGCCACACCGTGGTTCCGATCACGTTAAACATCAAATGTACCATTGCCGCTCTTTTGGCATTTTTATTGGCACCTACGGACGAAATCATAGCAGTTACACAGGTGCCGATATTCTGTCCCATAATAATGGGGACGGCCGCACCGTAGGAAACTTGTCCCGTAACCGCCAATGCCTGAAGAATACCTACGGAAGCCGAACTTGACTGAATAACGGCCGTCAAAACAGTTCCCGCCAATACGCCCAGAACCGGATTCTGGAATGCAAGAAAGAGATTCTGGAATCCGGGAACGTCGCGAAGACCGGAAACGGCTCCCGACATAGTATCCATCCCGAACATCAAAGTGGCAAATCCCAGCAGAATCATTCCGGTATCCTTTTTCTTGTCATTCTTGCCAAACATATATAAGCTAATACCGATTAACGCCAAAACCGGTGTAAAAGAGGTCGGTTTCAGCAGTTTGACAAACAGATTGCCGCTGTCGATTCCGGCAAGACTCAGAATCCACGCCGTAACCGTAGTACCCACGTTTGCCCCCATGATGACATTAATCGCCTGCTTCAATGTCATCAGGCCGGAATTGACAAAACCCACCACCATAACCGTAGTAGCCGAAGAGCTCTGGATAACGGCGGTAACTCCGAGTCCCGTCAAAAGTCCTGCCCCTCTGTTAGTGGTAAACTTACCGAGAAGCGATCTTAATTTTCCGCCGGCTCTGCGCTCTAAAGCCTGTCCCATAATGCTCATGCCGAACAGAAACAGACTCAGACCTCCCACAAGTGTCAAAACATCAAAAATATTCATCAAACCGTTTCCTTTCCGTATACTTACTTTTTCTTTATAACAGATTTTTTATCACTTTTTCCAATAGCATTCCCATTCTTAGCCGTCAAAACTAAATTTGCAAAATATACCAAATACATTTCGCATACTTTCCAAAACAAAAAGAGCAAGAACTCTGCCGCAAAATACACAGCATGTTCTCGCTCCGCATGTCTCGTCAAATCGCATAAAGACGCGGTTTTGACTTTACGGGAAGGGCTGTCTGAACTGTTACCGCTCCTTACTTACAACCCCCAACCTTTCCCCGTTTTACATCTTTGGTCTTCCCTCCGGCAAATTCTCAGGTCTTTCCCCCTCCGGCATCTCCGGTCTTCCCTCCGGCAGATTCTCAGGTCTTTCCCCCTCCGGCAGATTCTCAGGTCTTTCCCCCTCCGGCATCTCCGGTCTTCCCTCCGGCAGATTCTCAGGTCTTTCCCCCTCCGGCAGATTCTCAGGTCTTCCCCACATTCCTTCATTCCGAAATCCGCCCGTTCCGAAGCCGGAACCGTAAATCAGACTGTCGCTGAAAGTGACCTCCTGACTCTCCTCTCCCGCCGTGACGGTATAAGTTCCTCCCAATTCCAGTTGCGGGCAGCTGATGACAATAGCATTAAATGCACTTTCCGAAACATAGGCTGCCAACTCTTCTCCTGACGAATTCTTTAAAACCACCTCCGTTCCCGCCGGATGGACAGCCGTGGTAATCAACAGGGAGCCCTGAGTGGAAGTCTCCCCGAAATTCATTGCCATAGCGGAATTACCCAGCGCTGCCACAATTCCTCCGGTGATCTGTCCGTTTCCGTCATAGTCAAGGGCTCCGTTAGCGCCGTTTTCGGATCCGGAAACATAGACCTCCCCTCCGGTAACCGCTAAGTCCCCGTTCGAATCCAAACCGTCTCCCTCCGCATGTACGAAAAGCATCCCTCCGGAGATCCGAATATACAAAACATCCTCCGGGCCGCCGGTTTCCCCGGCTGCGTTCAGACCGTCGTCGGAAGCGTACAAGCGGATATTCCCACCTGAGATCTCCACATATTTACCTTCAATCCCCTCGTAACTGTCAGAAATATGGATATCCCCTCCGGTAACTGCAGCCCTTCCGTCCGCGTGAATACCGTCATCTCCCGTGGCAAGCGCCAGACTGCCCCCATGCACAAGAATATCGCCGTCACAATGGATGGCATCATCCTGTGAATCTACGGTAAGAGTCATTTGATTGATGATCAATTCCGCAGAAGCCTTGATTCCCTTGGCACTGACAGTATCTCCTCCGGAATCCGCAACGGTGGTTCTATTGCCGCTGCCGCCCCCCGCTATAACATCCACCGTTCCGCCGTCCGCCTGAAACACACTTCCGGCACTGATTCCGTCGCCGTCGGAAGTAATCCGGATGATTCCGTCTGCAATGTAAACATATCCCTTTTCGGCATCCTCGCTATTCTCCCCATGGATGCCGTCTTTCCCGGAAGTAATTTGAATCGTCCCGCCGCAGATTCTCACACTGTCCTTGCCGGAAAGCCCCTGTTTTGCTGCCGTCACAGTAACGGCGCCGCCCGTTATCTTCAAATCATCCTTGGAAACAATTCCATGTCCTTCTGTTGAACTGACGGTAAGGCTTCCCGTACCGTTTATGGTCAAATCACTCTTTGCAAAGATCACTCCGTCAATATTGTCGTCCTCAACGGATGAAAAGCTTCCGCTTGTGAGACTGTTTTCCGAGCCGTCCGCCAAAGTGATAAAAACCTTGTCCGCCTGCTTTACATAAACTGCCGCTCCCAAAGCGTTATGGATTTCCACGCCGTCAAATACCAGCTGAATCTTGGCATTTTTATCCGCATCCACAATAATCATATTGTCTGACAATGTTCCCCGCAGAACATATATCCCTTCTGCCGTAATTTCCACATCCCCCGTTGACAAGACTATTTCTTCCGCTTCCGCCGCATCATACTCTACGCTCAAGTCCCTCTCCGTAAACTGTTCCGAGAGGGCAGCCATTCCTGAGGCCGATGTATGAGACATTTGTCCCTCTGTCACTCCGGTAAAGTCATCCCTGTCCCTGTCGGGCACAGAATTCTCAACGTCTTCCGCAAGAAATTCCGCTGCCTCTTCCGCACTATCTCTTCCGCAGCCTGTTACGGAAGCTGCCGACAGACAAACCGCCAGCGCCAAGGAACGAAACCGTGTCATTAATTTTCTTTTCTCATTATTATATCGTTTCATATGCATCCTCCATAATATTTCGGGCTGCCGCTGCCCCTGACAGGGTAAAAAACAAAAGCCCCTGTCATGAAAGCCGGAACTACTGTCTGCGAAAGCCAGCGCCTCCGCTGCGAGCAATAGGGCAGGTATCAAAGTTCACAAGCCGCTGCCTCCCGGCAGGAAACGGATATCTCCAGATTACCGTTCCGGCAGCGGAGCTTGTCTATCATCTCTTTTTCCGTATCCGCACTATGCAGCGTAATATGATACGTGAGCTTAAAAAGGCTTCCCATATTCGCTGTCTTCACCTGCTCCAATTCATGGGAAGAAGTGTATTCCTCTAATATTTCGTCAAAAACACCCGTATAATCCAGATCCTCAGGAATCACAATATGAAGAACTTTATACAAAGCTCCCTTTCTGCGGCATCCGAAATCAAAACGGTTATACACCACCGTAACCGCACCGGAAATCACTGTAAACAGTACCGCAAAGCCTAAATACCCCATGCCGGCCATCAGCCCCGTACACATAGCCAGAAAAATAGCTCCTATCTCCTTCGCCGTGCCGGGGACGGAACGGAAACGGATCAGACTGAAAGCTCCTGCCACCGCCACACCGGTTCCCACATTACCGTTGACCATCATAATCACTACACACACGATCATAGGAAGCATGGCAAGCGTCACCAAAAAACTTTTAGTATAACGGTTCTTATATGTGTAAACCCCTGCCAGCAAAAGCCCTATTACCAGTGAAACCCCGACACAAAACAAAAAATCAGAAAGGGCAATCACCTGAACCGACCGTGAATCAAAAATTCCCTGAAACAAATCACTAAGCATAAATAGATTCTCCTTTTTCTCTCCTAAACAGTATCTGATACGCATTTCCATATTTGGAAAAAGAGGTTTTATGTATTTTCTCCTCTGTGAGAACCCTGACCATCCAAAGAGGAATGCTGCCCGGTGTCTTAATCTCCATTAAGGTCTGTCCCGGTTCCAGAAGCGCTTCCCCATAGATACCGGAGCCCAGAGACAGCTCCTCCTGACGGAACAAAATATTTTCGTCAAATGTCACCCTAAATTCACCGGACTCTCTGGTATAGAACGCTTCTCTCTCATAGGACAAAAACACTTTCGGCCCCAAAGTCTTGTAAAACTTCAGAAAATAATCCATTTCTTCCGTAATATGCGAATGTATCGGAGCAGACACGGCTCCTGCCAGATATTCCGCCGCCTGTCTGTCCGTCATATGGGTTCTCCGCTTATAGACAACGGAATCATACTTCTTCTTCAGTTCCACAAACACCTTATCTTCAGGCTTTGCCGCCCCATAACTCCTGACACGCAGTTTTTCCTTGTAAATCGGCTTTTCTAAAGAGGTGCGGATCAGCCGGTAAGTGCCCGTGTCATAATAAATATTGCGGATAATGCTCCTGCCGTAGCTGTCCAATTGCATGTATGGGGCCATTGCGTAAAGCACCCTTTCCTTCTGCTCCCCGCTCAATAAGTATTTCATTTCGTATCTCTTAAAAACCATCTGTGCAGACATCGTTTCACTCCTCCTTTTCCGCCCTTCCCGTCTCACTCTCCGGCCACTCCGAAATCGGGAGCCGGCACCCGGAACAGCCCCATAGCTTTCCGGGCGACAGGCATATTATAACAGCCAAACCTTAATCCAGCCTAAATCAAATGTGAAGAATTTGTGTTAATCTTCCTCCGGTCCGTATTCTATGATATACTGCTCTTATGATGTTGGAGCCAAAGGATATTTCAAAAATCCTATTCCTAACTAAAGCAAACCTGACGAAAACACAACTACGGATAGGAAGCAGGCTATATGAAAAGATTATACGGGAGGGTTCCATGCGATTGCTGATTGCAGAAGATGACAGAGATATTTCCAGAGCGCTAAAAGCTCTCTTTGAACATAATAATTATATTGTAGACACCGTGGCAAACGGTAATGACGCTTATCATTACGGAACATCGAAAAATTATGACGGCATTCTCTTAGATATTATGATGCCCGGAACGGATGGTTTGGAAGTACTCAGACGCCTGAGGGCAGATTCCGTAAAGACTCCTGTCTTAATGCTGACTGCAAAGAGTGAAATCGAAGAGCGCGTAAACGGCTTAGACGCAGGCGCCGATGACTATCTCACAAAGCCCTTTGCCGCCAACGAACTATTGGCAAGAGTCCGCGCCATGCTCCGGAGGAAAGATACTTATCAAAATGAATTATTAGAATTTCAGGGCTTACAGCTGGATCTATCCACCTTCGAATTGCGCTTCGGCCACGAGAGGATACGGCTGGCCAGCAGAGAGCTTCAAATGCTGCAGCTTTTAATGCTCTCTCCCGGTACCGTAATTTCCACGGAACAATTCATGGAAAAAATATGGGGCTGGGATTCGGATGTGGAAGTCAGCATTGTCTGGGTCTACATATCCAATCTCCGCAAAAAAATCGAAAAGCTGAAAGCTCCCGTAAATATCAGAGCCATAAGAGGCGTCGGATATTGTTTGGAGAAAATGCGAACGGAATGAAGGAAAAATGATACGAAATCAAGTTATAATCAGAAAATTACACATCATAGGAATACAGCAATATGATTAAAAAATTGCAGAAAAAATTTATTACCATTACTGCCGCTGCACTGTTTATTATAATTCTCTCCGTTATGGCCGCCGTCAATGGTATCTTCTTTTATCAGATAAATAAAATGTTAGATTCCCGTTTGGAGCGGATGATATCAGACCATACCCACTTTCCTAAAACAGCCAATGCAGCTATTCTGCCACGCTTAGGAGACCACCTAAAAATCCGTTTAGATGAGTGTCTGGTTTTTTTGGACGAAAACGGTGTAATTACGGAAATACTGCAGGACAGAGCAGAAAATTATTCGGAAAAAGAGCTTTCCGAAATTGCTTTTGAAATATATTCAGGAGAAAAAGAGTACGGATGGCATGGATATTACAAATATTCAAAAAAAACTCTCCTATTCGCCGACGGTACGCCAAGAACCGTCATCGGCCTAATCAATGCCTCTTCCGGCCTTTACTCTGTCTTTACTATGCTATTAATCTCTACCGTTATCGGAATCCTAAGCTTTTTACTGATACTTCTCATCATTATATTAGCCTCCAAGCATGCCGTAAAGCCCATTGCCGAAAGTTACAGGAAGCAGAAACAGTTCGTCACCGATGCCGGACACGAGCTGAAAACTCCTCTCACCGTCATTTCCGCCAACAATGAGCTCCTGCGAATGCTCTACGGTGAAAGCGAATGGTTTGACAGTATTGATAAACAAGTCACAAAATTGAACGGTCTGGTACAAAATTTGATTACCCTTGCAAAAATGGATGAAGAGCAAAGGCCTGTTTTCACTTCCTTTCTCCTAAGCGATGCCGTCTATGACACCGCAAAGTCCTTTGAAAACCTGATTCACTCCCAAAAGCGGTTTATCTCCTTTTCGATTACGGAAGGCATAATATGTACCGGCGATGAGGCAAGACTGCGTGAGGCAATTTCCATCCTAATGGACAATGCCGTCAAATACTGTGATGAAAAGAGTACCATCACCGTTGTGCTAAAGGCTGGCCGACAGATTCATCTGCAAGTGACCAATGACTGTCATTCCGCTGCCGATTGTGATTTCGGGAAAGTTTTTGAACGCTTCTATCGTGCCGATAAGGCCAGAAGTTCCGACGGCAGCTTTGGTCTGGGGCTATCCATCGCAAAATCCATCGTAGAGCTCCATAAAGGAGAAATACATGCCAAACTATTGGAAAATAACAGGGTGATGTTTGAGATAACGCTGCCACGCTGAATTTCACGCTAGAGCGTGTTTTATTATGAAAGTCCGGAATCCTTCCTGCGGAAACCGCGAGGTATTTCGTGCGCCCTTGCACGAAATCCTGAGAAAGCCGTGCGCCAAAACAGGCTGCATTTTCCCCTTTTATGTGCAGCTTCATAGGAAACCCTAAAGAAAAAACGGGGCGGAAATCCCACCCCGTTATACATATGTTATGAAACAATATGATATATTTACTCTGCCAATTTGAACTGCCCTACCAGCTCGTCCAAAATAATTGCCTGCGCAGACAATTCTTCACTGGTAGCGGAAGCCTCCTCAGCTGTCGCCGCATTACTCTGTACTACTTCGGAAATCTGGTTAACACCTATTTCAGCCTGACGCATTGCTTCTGACTGATCCTGAACCATAACCTTCAGATCTTTGGAGAATTCCGCAATTTCTTTGATTCCGGCTACTACGGCTGCTATGGAATTGGATGCACGCTCAGCCGCACAATTGCCCTCTGCCACTTCTTTGATAGAACCTTCAATCAATTCTCTCGTATCCACCGCTGCCTTGGCGCTTTGATCCGCCAATTCTCTGATCTGATCGGCCACAACCGCAAAACCGCGTCCCGCTTCACCTGCTCTTGCCGCCTCAATAGACGCGTTCAAGGATAAGAGATTGGTCTGTGCCGCAATGGATTCGATTTCGGAAATAATATTTCCGATCTTGGTGGAAGCTTCGTTGATGCGTCCCATGGCCGCCATCATGGTATTCATTTCTTCTCTGCTGCCGTCCGCATCATCTGCATAGCGCTGTGCCTTCATATAGGATTCGTCCGAACTCTCCGCACTCTTCTCCATAGCCACAGTAATATCGGAAATGGTTGCATGAAGCTCCTGTACTGCCAGTGCCTGATCCGTAGCGCCTTCCGCAAGACTCTGTGACGCCGTCGCCAGATCGCCGGACCCGGAATTTACCTGACTGGAAGCTTCGCCGATTGCTATCAAGGTCTTCTGCATCTGATCACGCAGTCCCCGCATTGACTGATATAATTTCGAAAAGTCTCCTGTATATTTATCAGGAACTTTAGACTTCACCGCATAATTTCCGGAAGCCATCTCTCCCAGCACATCGCCTATATCTTTAATAATGATGTTTAGATTATCTGCCATGTTTGTGGCATCCTTCGCCATATCCTCCACCTCGTCACCGGTGCTAATAACGGGAAAAGGTGAGGAAAGATCGCCGGTGGCAAAGATCTCAAGACGTGCACCTAATTTCTTCAAAGGATTCGCAATTTTCTTGGAAATTCCTTTTCCCATCTTAACCGACAGTACCATGGCGATGATAATCACGGAAATAATCGCTGCCACAAGAATCGCACTGAGGATCAATAACGTTCTCGACAAATCATTTCCTTCATTGACTTTCACCTCTAACAGCTCGTCCAGTTTGCTATAGATACTGTTATACATCGGCGCCAGATCATTCAACGCTAACTCCTGCGCCTGTTTGCACAGCTCCCTGTCCGTGGTGGCGCCCATATCCATGATCTCTCCGTCCAGCTTCCAGTATGCGTCCAGCTCCGCACTGATGGCATCGTATGTCTCCCTGCCTGCTTCCGATACAATGGTCTTCTCTATTTCTGCAAAATACTGCGCAAACAATACTTTTCCTTCATCATGCTGCCTTACCACGGTGTCAATAGCATCCGCATCATCATAACCGATTGCCGCCCGGAGGGAAGATCTCAGATCCGCAAATTCAAACATCGCCTTTCCGATATCCCCTTGTGCAAAGCCGAAATTCTTTAAAGCATACGAATATCTGCCGGCAATTACAATCAATGCAATAACACCCAGCACCGCTGCAGCCGCAGCCATAGTGGATACTTTAAAGATGGATTTTGTAAGTGACTTTTCAATACTTTCTCTGTTTTGATTCTCATTCATAGATAAGTTCTCCTTCTACTGCATCACAGCTTTTTGTTTGACACATTTACAAATATTAGAATCCTTTTCACTGCTTTCATAATATCGACACATCTATATTTCCCTTATTCTTACTACCCTCAATGCAATAACAATAGCGATGCCTTGCTCGCTTTCCATGAAAATATTGTGTCTTTAGCTACTGTGAAAATTGTATCAGGATTGTTTAAATAAACATCGGTTTGTCGATATATCAGAGCCATATGTATAATATTATTATGTTGTCATTTCAGGTTGGCTCCGTACCATAAAAAAATCTTCCAAAGTGGTAAATTGTATCTAACAATAAATTATAAACTATTTTTCTAAAAATTCAATACTATCCCATAAAGTTTTTCATCAATCCTTTGTATTTTTTTCACAATTTGTTTACAATTATTATGTTTTTTTAATATTTTACGACTCGGTTGTTTGACTAATTTTGCCAAAAATCCCCCGGAAATAGCTCTCCGGGGGATTTGTCCAAATCCTTATAATGTCTCAAACTTTATCTTATTTCTGTTCTGCCGCAAGCGGCATCCGGGAAAAATTTCTCTCGTTTTTCCCGGCAAATGCAGACTTTCCAATATTAAAAATGGAAGATTTCCATAACTATGCCAAAGGCCTGCCTGTCAGAAGCTCATACCCCTGAAGGTATTTGGCAATGGTCTTTTCCACGATGTCCTGAGGCAGAGTCCAGTCATTATCGGGATTGGCCTTCAGCCAGTCTCTTGCAAACTGTTTATCGAAAGAAGGCTGGCTGTGGCCGGACTCATAACCGTCCGCAGGCCAGAAGCGGGAGCTGTCGGGAGTCAGCATTTCATCGCCGACCACAATATTCCCCTCTTCATCCAAACCGAATTCAAACTTTGTGTCCGCAATAATAATTCCTTTACTTAAGGCATATTCCGCGCATTTCTTATACAATGCAATGGTGTAATCCCGAAGCTTGGATGCGTATTCCTCTCCTTTTCCGGGATAACGCTTCTCCAAGTACTCCACACTTTGCTCATAGGAAATATTTTCGTCATGATCGCCGATTTCCGCTTTGGTGGACGGGGTATAAATGGGTTCCGGCAGTTTATCGGATTCCTTTAATCCCTCCGGCAGCCGAATGCCGCATACCGTGCCGTTTTCTTGATAACTCGCCCAGCCGCTTCCGGTGATATAGCCGCGGACAATGCATTCTATGGGAAGCATATCCAGCTTACGGCACATCATACTGTTTCCGTCGAATTTCTCCTGCCGGAAAAATTCGGGCATTTCCTTTACATCCACGGTAATCATATGATTCGGAACGATATTCTCCGTCATATCAAACCAAAACTTGGACATTTGGGTCAGTACCGCCCCTTTTTTGCTCACAACATTATGGAGAATCACATCAAAGCAGCTGATTCTGTCGGTGGCAACCATAATCAGGCTGTCACCGTTGTCATAGATCTCACGTACCTTGCCTTCTTTGATCGGCTTAAGTTCCTGAACA
>Ga0137308_101691_pt1 | contig 19215 bp, 19 predicted proteins | sample Inofrocosms_June_FD_97181 | JGI IMG/M metagenome (GOLD analysis project Ga0137308, IMG submission 97181) | Mouse cecal microbial communities from Vienna, Austria - N-Acetylneuraminic and N-Acetylglucosamine D2O microcosms_June | ecosystem: Host-associated > Mammals > Digestive system > Large... | reverse complement strand
GTTAGATGAGATTGCAGGCGCAGAAGAAAATGAAATTGCTCAGCAGGAGTATGATGCGTATCTACAAAAGATTATGCCCTATTATAATCTGCCAGTATTAACAGGCTTCTTATATCGTGTATATGTTCCGACCATGATGGTATTGGATTCAGAAAGTGATTTCAGATTTGATATGTATCACAGAATGGATATAACAGATGAAGAAGTTATTTTGTCTGAAGTTTTGGAGGATGAACAGTACACTGAAATTGGAGATAATGAGGATGGTAGAAATTATATTAATGAGGTGTTGATCAGTGCGGCAGCCGAATCAAGCAACACTATATATGATGCATCGAAGGCAGTGGCTTACGCAGTGGCTCATGCTAAAGATATACCAGAATACAGCGCAGCAAATAACAATGGAAGTGATTGTGCAAATTTTGTTTCCAAATGTATCAATGCAGGTGGGATTCCACAGGATAGAGCCGGAAATTGGTATCAGGGTTCCACAAATTGGATTCGTACAGGATATTACAAAAATGGCGGTGTTGTTCCATATCTTACGGGAAAAGGATATTTTAAATCGGTTTCCTCTAGTAGTGGAGCAACAGAAGGTAGTATTATGTATTATAATGCAAAGAGTCATGTTGCCATTGTAACACTGATTGATGGATCTACAATTAAGTATTCGCATCATTCAAATGTACCAAAGGACGCTGTATATTATGTATATAACAGTAAAACTGATGATGTAACATTCTATGTGCCAAGATAAAGTATATCATCTATACATAATAAGGGAAACTGTTTGAAAAGACAGTTTCCCTATATGTGTGTTTGGTAAAGTTAATATGAGTGCTGTTATATTGAGGCAATGTTATATATAGAGTAATAGAAATTACAATGAATATATAGATGTAGCAGCCGCTCTAACTTTCGTCAACAAGAGTTATTTTGTAAGTGGTAGAGAAATTTTAAACGTACAGCCCCCTCCAGCAGTATCAAATAGCTGAATTTTCCCCTCCAGTTTATTGACTAATTCATTTGCAATGCTAAGTCCGAGTCCAAAATGTTCTCTTTGGGTACGGGACTTGTCACATTGATAGAAACGGTTAAATATAAAAGGTTTATCCTTGTTGCTGATGCCAATTCCATGATCAATAATTGTAATTACCAATTCATTTTTTTCTACCGATGCGTTTAATGAAATTTCGGATTCAGACGGAGAATATGAAACAGCGTTATCAAGAAAGATACTGATAATTTGGTTTAATCGGTCTGCATCAGAATAAAGTGGTGGAAAGCACTCATCTGGTATATTTAGCTGTAACAGTATATCCTTTTTTCTGCATATCTGTTCAAATTTTGTATATAGGTTTATCAACAATGTATCAATATTAATTTCTTCCATGTGAAAAGACCAGTTTCCGGCATCAATGGATGAGAGCAGGAGCAGGTCTTGAATGAGTCGTGACATCCGTGATACTTCCAAATCAATAACATGGACATGGTCTTTTACTACATCGGACGTATCCGGTATGGCGGCAATCATTTCAGCAGAAGAAAGGATTGCCGCTAATGGAGCTTTGCACTCATGGGAAACAGCAGCGATAAAATCTTTCTGGCTCTGTATTGCTGCTTCTGTTGGTTTTACCGTGATTCTGGTAAGAATCCGGGATAGGAAAATGATAAAAAGGAAAACACCCAACCATATGCATATATAAAACTTTAATTCAGGCAACAGCAAAGAGGCGAAACTGTCGCTTTCTTTTACAATAAATAATCCATATGTAATGCCGTAACCTGTAACAATCTCACAAAAGATGCAGTCATAATTTTTCCCGTCTGGCATACTGATGGTATATGCGGCAGACTGACCACTGCTTACGCAATCTTTTAACTCAAGAGGGCTGAGTGCATAGCCTGAATGGTGTTGCAGTGTATCCAGAAAGGTATCTATAATCGCAGAACAATCTTCTAAATTTTCACTTTGGTATAAAAATGAGTCTGTATCTGAAAATAGCCGGAAAGAGTAGTGAAGCCAAGAACTATTTTCATAATCAGACAAAATTTCCCTGTAATCAGAGTTCTGCTCCATTGAAAAAATTAACATGGAAGCCATCCTGTTCAGGTAAGCAATCGAAACATCCCTTTTCTCCTTAATATTTTGATGAATCAACAAACAGAACACAATAGTAAAGAGCAGCATGAGTGAGCCGATCAGTAAAATGTAAAAGTTCCGTTTAAGCCTTTTTATCATTTCCAACCTCCAGTATATATCCGGAACCGTACACGGAAGAAAGAACACAGCTGCTTGCTATTGTACGGATGCGTTTCCGCAGAAAATAGATGTAGTTATCCAGATTCCCAGTTTCCACGGATGCGTCTGTTTCCCACACTTTTTGTATCAACTGTTCTCTGGTTAGTAGAGTGTCGGGTTGTTCCAGAAAGACTTGCATCAAATGAAATTCCGTAGGTGTCAGCGTTACGGAGTTTTCTTTGCACGTAAGCAGCCTTTTTGTCAGGTCAAGAGAAATGTCCTGGAAAGAAAGACTGCATACTCTGCTTAGACTGGCAGGTCTGCGGGTTAACGCTCGAATACGTGCAGAAAGTTCTTCCATATGAAAAGGTTTTGAGAGATAATCATCTGCGCCGCTGTCCAAACCTTCAATTTTATTCTGCAATTCAGACATTCCTGTTATGATAATGACAGGAATCTGTATCTGCTTGTTCCGCATCGCTTTTATGATCGTGAGTCCATCTACAATAGGGAGCATCCGGTCAATGACTGCAAGGTCATAACTGTTGTTTTTGTCCAAGGCAAGCAAAAAGCCCTCTTCGCCGTCAACGCAGGCATCAACAATATAACCTTCTTTTGTGAGCTGCTGTTTCACATTGTCGCAAAGATATTTATCATCTTCTAAAAGTAAAATCTTCATAGCATCATCTCCATATTAAATTAGCTTCTATTCTCAGTATAACAAAACATTCTCGAAAAATCTTCTAAAAAACCCTTAAAATTTGTTGTTGAAATAGAAGATTTTTAGAGTAGTCAAATGATATGCTTTATTGCAGGCAGGAAAGCCAAATAAGAGAAAAGAGGTATAAAGAAATGAGAAGAAAAATGTTGAGAACAGTTGGAATTATAACACTGAGCTTTGTGTTGGGTGTGGGCATGGTCGGATGTGCAGGAAAAGGAAACGGTGAGCCGGATACATTGGATACTCAGAGCGTTACATTGCATGATAGCGATGGGATAGGAAGTAATAGTGGGGCGAATTTACCGGACAGCTCAAACCCTGAATTAAATAATAACGACAGTGTAGGGGACGGAAATGAAATAAAGGACAGAGGGGAAGCTGAAAGCAATAATGAAGCTGGGAATAACGCCAGCGTGGAAGGCAATACGGAATCTGTGTATTTTGAAGGAGCAGATCTGAATGGAAGGGTGCTTGAATTTTCTGATACTGGTTTTACAATGACACCTATTTATACAGAGGTATATGAGGATGGAACACGGAACAGTTGGGAGGCGGCTCCGGGGAAGGAAAGTGAAGAGGATAATATTTATGTAACTTATACGGAAGATACTGTATTTGAAGTTGTATATTTTAACATGAGCCGACAGGATGTATCCTCAAGAGAAGGTGCTGATAAAAGCAGCATAAAAAAGCAAACAGCGGTATATGTTTTTGGTTTCAGTGAGGATGAGAAAAATTGGATTGCAGATAAAGTTCTCATTCAGAGATGGGATTAGGAGGAGGAAATGGATTGTTTTGTAAGGGCATCTAAATATTTGTATAGGAAAAAGCGGAAGGCAATCCTGTTGCTGTTTCTATTTCTGGTGATTAACGTGATGGTATCAGGAACCTTGGCAATCCGTGCATCTTCCTTCAGGCTGGTGGAGGAACTGCGGAAGAATTCAGAAGGTAAGATAATGTTGGAAAGTCTGGATACACAAAGTGGTTTTGAAGAACAAGACCTGCAGGAAATCATGGCAATCGAAAATATAAACCGAATCAACCGGATATCCGAAACTCGTTGTTTATCCTCACAGATGCTTCCAGTTACAGGTAATGCAGAATCAGAAGATTTGTTTGATGTTCACGGATATGATGAACTGGAAAAAGACACTCCGTTTGCCGAACATATTTACCGGATTGTAGAAGGAGATTTTCCGAAAAACCGGGACGAAATCGTTATAAATAAGTATTTGGCAGAGGGGAACGGGATACAGGTGGGGGAAAAAATATTACTCCAGTCTATGGAACAGCAGACAGTGGAGGCAGTTGTTACAGGTTTTTTTCTGGTGGGAGGAGAAGAAAGGCAGACCGATAATGTGGCTACGGTAAACAGGATTGAAAACCAGCTTTATGCCACTACCGATTTTGTAAATACGCTTTCAGGGGAAAAAAATTTTATCAATGCAGTGATTTACGTAAACGATCCGGAGCTGCTGGGAGATACATCAGGTATATTGGCAGAAATGTATGAAGGGCGAGCAGTGATAAGTGCGATGGATAATACATTTCAGAAATTGAATATGACGATTGAGCAGACTGAGAGGATCACTTTCCTGATTCTTTTATTGACAATCATGGTTGGGTGTGCGGTTGTCGGGTTGCTGCTTGCTATGTGGACACGGGGCAGAAAAAAAGAAATTGCTGTGCTGATCAGCCTTGGTGTGTCAAAAGGGAATATATTTCTGCAAATGTTATCGGAGGAGTTATTCTTGTATGGATTTTCATTTATAGGGGCGCAGATGATTACAATATTGCTTTTGCCTGTCGTGGGCGGCAAAATGGTGTATTTGCAGGGAAACGACTCCATGTTACAGCCTTCCCCTAGCGGTATGATAGTCAGTCTTTGTGCAGGACTGGCAGGAGTGATGATATTAACAGGGATTTCTGTTTTCCCATATATGAAAAAGCAAGTTAAAGAAGTGCTGTCAGAAATGGAGGGATAGTGTGAATATTTTTAGTTTAAGCATCCGGTGTCTGGCTCGAAGAAAGGTAAGAACAATTCTGCTTTTTGGTATTGTATTTTTGACAGCTGGCTTTATTTATGCTGGATGGGCATGCAGGTCAGCAAGTGTGCAGACGCAGACAGAAGGAAAACGTGCAATAGGTGCATCTTTCCGGCTAGAAGAAAATGAGGCAAACAGACATGTGCGATCATCAGAAGCAATAAAGAAGATTGGAGACAATACAAATGGGAGTGCAGATGGTACGTATGTGGAACAATTGGAATCCGGAGATTGGTTGATATGGCACGACAACTCGTTTGAAACTTTGAAGATGGATGATATTTTAACGCTTGCCAGTCAGGATGGAATTGCAGAGTACAATATCACAACGGTCAACACTGTTGTAAACGCTGTAAATTTTATGCGCATAGAAGATCCGGATGTGGAGCAGTTTGGAGAAGGGAATTGGGTTTCTCTGCGCGGAAATCAGGAAATGCGTCTTGATATGGATGTGAAGAGTGGAAATATCGAGGTGCGGGAAGGGCGCATGATTACAGAGGAGGATAAAGATGTATGTGTCATTTCAAGAGAACTCGCAGATTTAAATGGCTTAAAACTGGGGGATACATTGGGATTTAATGAGCGGAGCGAACCAGAGATTGCCACAGTCTGTCAGGCGGAGATTATTGGGATTTATGAAACCATTTATAAAATGACGCCTGTCATGTATGGCGACAGCTATAGGAGCGAGAATATTATTTTTACCGATCTGCGGTTTCCTGAGAAGGCGGAAGGGCATGAAGATGACCCGTTATACCAATATGCGACTTTTTGGGTGGAGAATGTGGATGAATATGACACAATCAAAGAGCAGATGAGACAGGCAGACATTGACTGGAAACGTTATGACTTTCTGGACAATACCGGAATGAGTGATACAGTAGCATCAAATTTTGGGGATCTGGAAACGATGAGTACAATAATTCTGGTGCTGGTTATATGCTCCAGCGTTGTGATTCTTTTTCTGGTCTGTCTGTTTTGGCTGGCGAGCAGGGTGCATGAGATTGGCGTATTTTTGGCAATGGGGAAAAGAAAGGGAACGATTCTCATGCAGATGATTCTGGAAGGAATACTGATTGGGAGCATCGCATTTGGGCTTGCTACATTTTGTGCGCCCGCTATTTCCGAGGGTGTTGCGGATTATCTGGTAGGATACGAGCTGAAACAGCAGGAAGCAGAAAAAAGTGCAGAACAGGGCATAAAGCTGTATCTGGAATACGATACGGAAGTTGTTGGGGTGCAGGCAACTGTGACAGGAGAAGTGATTTTGCTGTCAGCCTGTTCTGTCTTAGGAATTATTGTGGTTGCCGTTCTTCTTTCGTGTGTGTCTGTGGCAGTGAAGAAACCGCAGGAGATTTTAAGCAGGATGAGCTAATTGAAAAAAGATTGGAGAGTGGATGATATATATGTTAGAGTTAAAAGATGTTTCTTACTTTTATAAATCACAAAAGGATAAGGTGGTTTTAGACAAAATATCTTATCGGTTTGAGAAGGGAAAATTGTATGCGATACTGGGAGCTAGTGGTGGTGGAAAAACCACGCTGCTGTCACTCTTGGCAGGGCTGGATATTCCTGTTGAGGGAAAAATAGTCGTTTCAGGCAGGGAGATACAAAAAAGCAATTTGAATCTGCATAGAAAGAATAATGTTTCGCTGATTTTCCAGAATTATAATCTGATTGATTACCTGACGCCTGTTGAGAATGTAAAGCTTGGTGGAAAAGCCGATGCGGAAGAATTGTTAGCACAGATGGGCATTGATGAAGCACAGCGGAAAAGAAATGTAATGCAGCTGTCCGGAGGTCAGCAGCAGAGGGTAGCCATTGCGAGGGCATTGGCGAGTAAAGCTCCTATTCTGTTAGCTGATGAACCGACAGGAAATTTGGACGAGGATACTGCGAATGAGATTATATCCATTTTTCAGAAACTGGCTCATGAACAGGAAAAATGTGTGGTGGTAGTTACCCATAGCAGGGAACTGGCAGAGCAAGCGGATGTTGTCTTGCGGTTAAAAAAAGGGAAAATCGTAGACAACACAGGTATCGGAGAAAATTAGATACGAATGTGAGGAACATGGATGATAACAGGTGGCAGAAATGTCAGGATGAACAGGCAACAGATGGAGAGCAGAAGAAAAAAACAGCAGATAAGGTGGATTTTTCTATTAGTCAGAGTGTCAGTTTTGGTTGTAATTGTGTTCTGTATCAGAAATATCTATGCCCGTCTGGAAGAAATGCAGATGAAATTGGAGAGGCTGGAGATACAGCAATATGGAATTGTACAGACCAGTACAGATGCGCAGTCACCAGATAAATTGAATGATATAGATTATATTGGCAGTCTTGATACATGGGAAGTTGGTAAGCCTATAGAACGCACGGAAATGGAAGTCCTGCAACGGCTGAGTGAGCTGGGGCAGACTAGCTCCTTGATAGAAGGAATTTATCAAAATCATTCCCAGTATCCAAAGGAACTGCTTGCAGCGTTGGCAAATAATCCGGAAATGGCAGATTTTGTCTCTGGGTATCCTGATCAAAGCGGAATGACAGGGGGAATTACTGCATCCGAAAAAGAGCAGGAATTTCCACTGTTTCTCCAATGGGACAGGCGCTGGGGGTATGAGTCCTATGGGGATAGCTGCATCGGGCTGGCAGGCTGCGGACCAACGTGTCTGTCTATGGTATTGTTCTATCTGACTAAGGATGAAACGTATAGTCCAGACAAAATTGCCGCATACAGTGTGGAAAATGGATATTATGTAGAGGGAACTGGCACATCATGGGTGTTGATGGAGGATATCGCAAAGCTGTATGGTATTAAAGTCAATTCCATAAGCTCAAGTGCAAATAATATGAGGGCAGTGCTTGATAATGGTGGAATTATCATATGCGCTATGGGGAAAGGAGACTTCACAGTATCCGGTCATTATATTGTCATATATGGGTACGATAATGAGGGATTTATGATAAACGATCCTAACTGTGTAGCAAGGAGTGGCAGTAGATGGACATTCAGTGAGATTGAAAAACAGATTAAAAGTATTTGGGCATATGACAAGTAAAAAAGTTTATAAAGTAGAAACGAAAAGCAGTTTAGATTTGTTTAAGCAGGTCTAAGCTGCTTTTTAATTAGTACAATAAAGGCATTTGTATGGTAAATAATCTTATGGAAATAGGAAAAAATTACATATAAACTCGGAAAAATTACAAAGTAAAAATGTGTAAAGAATAATTATGTATAATATACTAAACGATACGAAAAGGAGTTACGGGAATGAACAGAAAATATGATATTATAAACAGATTTAATAATTTGGTGCCAGACGGAAATTACAACCGTCTAGGTACAACATTTGAAACAGCAAAACATAAGTATTTTTTTGATACGGGAACGGGAAAAGTATTTGAGTGTAGTAGAGATGAATATGTGGTTTTGTCACATCTCTTTGAGTGCAATGAACTCATATTTAAGAACGATACGGATAAGACAGAAAGCGATTTTTGCGATGTATATGAGCGAATTTTGGAGTGCGTCGAAAAAGAACATGTTTTACAGGCTCCAAAATGTACAGAGTTTGCACCAATGTCTGAAGAGAAATTCACTAATCTTGTAGAGCATGGATTGCAGCAAGTGATTTTGGAATTGACTGAGAAATGTAATTTGAGATGCAAATATTGCATTTATAATGAGTATAATCCTGAATATCGGAATTTTTCGGCAAAGGATATGGAATGGGACATTGCAAAAAGAGCAATAGATTATACTTGTGCGCATAGTGGGGAAAAAGTTGCAGTTACATTTTATGGCGGAGAGCCTTTAGTGAAGTTTGATTTAATGAAAAGGTGCATAGAATACAGCCGTTCCATAATGTCTGATAGGGATTTGACATTTTCGTTTTCAACAAATCTTACACTTATGACAAGGGAGATTGCGCGATATGTAGCTTCTGTTGAAGGATGTAGTTTATTATGCAGCCTTGATGGTCCCCAAGTAATTCATGATTCATATAGGGTGAAAACGGATGGAACAGGTTCTTTTGAGCAGGCAATTAGGGGATTAAAATATTTAGTAGAAGAAATGGGAGATACGGCAAAAGATCGGATTATTATCAATACAGTTGTATGTCCTCCATACTCTAAAGAAAAGCTGGATATGATAAAGAAGTTTTTTGAGGAATTAGACTGGTTGCCTAAGGAAATGAATAAAAAGTGTGATTTTGTCGAGGGGGGAACTATTCGCAGAGAGGATATTTCAGTTGATTTTTTGACGGGAAAAGATATTGATGAAAGATATCCAAGCAAGGAATTAGATCCCATTAAATCATGGGCATTAGATACTGTGTTAAGTAATAATGATAAAGATGGTTTTGCGGAACAGCTTCATATGGGTAATTTGGTGAGAATACATAATAGAACATTAGTAGATAGTCCGTTTTGTTTTTTAAAAAGAAATGGCTGTTGTATACCGGGTAATAGAAGAATATATGTGCAGGTTAATGGCAACTTTATGATTTGCGAGAAAGTTGGAGATTCTCCCAGTATAGGCAATGTATTTACAGGGTTAGATGTTGAAAACATAAAGAAGTATTATATACAGGACTATGAAAATCAGAGTATTGATAAATGTGGCAATTGTTGGGCGGCAAATCTTTGCAGTTTGTGCTATGCCTCATGTTATTCCAAAGAAGGTTTGGATATAGAATATAAAAATAGTTCCTGTGATAATCATAGAAAGAGAACAAAGGGTGAATTAAGTGCATATTATCAGCTTTTGGAGGAAAGACCAGAAATCATCGAGAAAATTAAGGATATTCCTACATTTTAATGATTGATTTAAGCACATCTGTGTTTAAATAAATAGTTTACATTTACGTAAGTGTTTTGAAAAGGAGGTGAAAAGTATGAAGTTGGTAAATCCTATGGGAAGACAGACCGAGACAGGTGCTAACTACGATGCTGTTACATACGGTGGTTGTGTTTGCTCTGGTACTGTTGAAATTGCTAATGGGCATGACAAGGGACCTAACAAGTGCGATGGTTTCTGTGCTGGCGGTAGTGTTAATGATGCTGCTAACAAAGATCTTGCCAGAAACAGGGACTAAACATGGCGGATCATTTATTAATTGAGAGTATTCGGGGTATATATTGATTTCTCGTATTTCTTTATGAAACCTTGATGCTTTCTAACTATCATGTCAAGTGCTTGAAGATTCTGCTTTATAGCAAGAGGAAGAAACGTCATCTTACGAATCTTTGTAAGGTGGCGTTCTTTTAATATTATATCAGGTGAAAATGTTATGGGAAAAATTAAAGAAACTATTATGAAATATAGCACTGGATTTTATGTATACAATATGGAATTGTTTAAGGATTCGGTAGCAATTGCATTGGTTGTCAGTTGTGGCTCTATGAAAGAAAGTGAAAATCAAAGAGGATTTAGCCATATAATAGAGCATATGAATCTCTTTTTTGATAGATATTCTTGTGATAGGAAAATGAAGTGTTTAGGGTATACGGATTTTTTTTATACTTACTACTTATTTGTTACATATGGATTAAATGTATCAGAATGTATGGAACGGATAAATGAAATCGTAACAGGGGAATACATTTCTGATAGAATATTAAAAAGTATTAAAATGGATGTGCTTGAAGAGTATTATAGAAAAGATAAAGAATGTAATAAAGAGTACAAATGTTTATTTAATGGAACAGAGTATTTCGATCATTTTGCAATTGGAAATATTGATGTAATCAAAGACTGTAAATATAGCGATATTTCAGAATACTATAAAGAACATTATATTCCCGAAAATACAGATATTATAATTATGGGAAATAAAGCAGTTATAGAAAATTATGTATCTAATGATTGTATAGTGCGCCATACGCGAAAAGTAACATTAAGACCAAAGTATTGTATTGCTGATTTTGAATGGGTTAAATTAGGTAATAGCGGAAAATTGAGATTGTATTTTTACAGACATTATGTAGAAAGAGATAAAAGTGATTTAATGTATGATAGTTTATTTCTATCATTATTGGAAAAGGCTGCTTTAAATATTTATGGTAAAACAGATGTGGGTAAAATAGTATTTTCGTCTACAGAAGAGTTTATATTTATTGAAGTAAATAATATGCTCATAAAAAGTATTTCTGATGTAAAGAACCTTCTACAAAAAATTGTATTGATGGCAGATACTCAATTTATATCAGAATTTATCGTTAAGTATAAAAAAGAATATTTAGATCAAATAAAAAATGGATATGGTATCAACTTAGTTGAGGAAATGAAACAATGTATTAGTAGCTTAGAAATTTATGGTGAACTAATTGGATATAGAGAGTTAAATGATATTATGCTACAGGGACTTGACGGTATAGATGTCATGAAAATAAGTAGGATGATAGATGCATTGATAAATAATAATGAAAGTTTCTTTTTGTATAAAATTATTGAACTGTAGGTGGATAAAATGATGAAATCTATAAAAAATATGATAAATGCGTTTGGCAACGTTTTTTTTATATTATGGAAAAGCTCAAAAGCCTTGCTTGTTGGAATGCTATTGGTGAATATTCTTTCAGGAGTTTTAACATCTCTCAATATGATTATTTGGAAAAATATTATTGATGCGGTGCAGAAAGCAATAAATTCTGGTGTATATGATGTTGTTTTGTATTGGTTATTAGCGTTTGGCTTGTTAGAGTGGTTTTTAAATGTGTTAAGCGAAGTGGGACAATACTTTAAAAATATTTTAGCAAGTAGTGCTAATAAATATATAACTCAAAAAGTATTAGATAAGACAAGAAAAATAGGCATAGTAAATTATTCAGATGCGTCAATACATGATAAAATTAAAAAAGTGAATGAAGAATCTACCATGAGAGTGATGAATTTATTGTATTCAACGGAATCATTGATTAAAGCCATTAGTGTTTTCGTATCAACGGTTATTATATTAATAAAGTTCAATCCGCCTATTATGATTATTACACTAATAACAAGTGTACCAATGCTTGTTATTAGTATGAAGATTGCTGCAAAGCAATTTGAAATCTACAATAAAAGGTTTGAGAGTATGCGGTTCATTGATTATATAAAATCAATGCTAACAAAACATGAAAATATAAAAGAAATAAAAATATATGGAGTTACAGATTATTTTATTAGTTTTATAGATAAGTTATATGAAAAATATATTATAGAAGATAAAAAAAATCGGAAAAGGTTTTCGATTAACATTATAAAAGGAAAATCTATAGAAAGTATAGTGATATATACAATCAAAGTTATTGTTTGTTTAAAGATTATTGCATTAAATTTGACAGTGGGAGATTTTACATTATACATAAATTCTATAGACAATTTTAAAGGCGCAATTAGTAATATTCTTTCTGTAATTACATCAATATTTGAAAATGGGCTTTATGTGAATAACTTTTTGGAACTCATTAATATGGAAGAAGATGTAGATCAAAGTAAGGATAAAATATTTGATGGGAATTTTCAAAAAATTATTTTACAGGATGTGTGGTTTAAATACCCTGGATCAGATAATTATATTTTAAAAGGTATAAATATGGAAATAGAGTGTGGAAAGACTTATGCTTTAGTTGGATTAAATGGTTCTGGTAAAACAACAATTTTGAAATTATTGTTACGCTTGTACAAGCCAGATAAGGGAGAAATTTATATTGATGATTATAATTTGTCAGATATTGATACAACGAGTTATTACAAATATATAGCTGCGGTATTTCAAGACTTTATCAAATATCCTCTTACATTTAGGCAGAATATAGGACTTGGAGATAGTGAACGCATGGATATAGATGTAGAGATTATTGAGGCTGCAAATAAAAGTGGGATATATACATATATTAAGACTTTGCCGGATAATATTGATACTAAATTGAAGATGGATTGGTCTAATGCTACGGAGTTATCTCTTGGTCAGTGGCAAAAACTTGCAATAAGCAGGGCATTTTTTAAAAAGTCTCAAATTATTGTATTAGATGAACCAACTGCTTCGCTTGACCCAGTTGCTGAACTTGATATTAGTAGTAAAATTAAAGAACTGACAGAGGGAAAAACATGTGTTTTAATTGCGCATAGATTTTCTACAGTTAAAATGGTAGATAGGATATATGTATTAAAAGGTGGAAAAATAGAGGAATATGGCTCGCATTCTGAATTATTGGCTAAAGAGGGTGAGTACGCAAGATTGTATAACATGCAGGCGCAGGGATATTTTGAGTAAGATAGAGAGTATTCGTTTTTGGAGTGTTTGAGGCTGTCGTTTTAAGTTCATTGTTCAAAGCGACAGCCTCTTTTCTATATTCCATCAGGTGGAATATACTCCAAAAGGTCAGCGATGGAGCAGTTTAGTGTGCGGCATATTCGCACAAGCACTTCTGTATCCAGTCGTGTTATGGTATTGTTGATATACCCGTTTAGTTGAGAGCGTTGAATTTCTGCCTTTTGGCAGAATTTGTTTTTGCTTAAACCGGACTCTTTGAGTAGCTGTCCTAAGTGAATCTTAATACTTCCATTTTGGCTCAATTGTATACCTCCTGTCGAATAGTGTCATAATAAGTAGACACAAATTGTTTGACTAATTAAGTATACATTAGTTAAAATTAACATATCAGTTATAGAAACTTATGGATAAGAAGTTATAGTACCGAAAGGAGAAAGAAATGAGAGAGAGAGCAGCCAAAGAAGCAATTAAGAAGATTGCCAAAAGTGAGGGGAAAAGTGAAGGTGAAATAAGAGAAGAAATGGAGAAAGCTATTTTGATCGGGTTCTTAAACAAGGATACGAGACATAAGTGGGATAGTCTGTTTGGATCAGGGCGGTTGCCAAGCCCGGAGGAATTTATTTCAGTTTTGTCATTGAAGGTTGCGCGAAGATAGGCAGAGTAATAATGGCATAGCAATTCAAAGAGAGCGGTTTTACCATTAAGCGTGGTAAAGCTGCTTTTTGTGACCGTTTTCTGCTTAAAAGGTTCATTTTCTGCAAAGGGTATTGTTTATGTTTTGGGTAAATGCTATATTGAGCTACACGAATAATTAAAAATGCAGAAAGAAAGGTAGGTTTATCAAAATAGGATGAACAATAAAGAGAAAAAATTAGATGTACAAAGCATGACCAAAATTGCACTATGTGTAACAATTCTTAGCATTTCTTCGTACTTAGTTATACCACTTCCGTTTACTCCAATCGTATTAAGTATGCACACTGTAATGGTCAACTTAATAGGATTGTTGCTTAAACCCAAACATGCAGCATATACTATTTTGATTTATTTATTAATGGGCTTAATTGGACTGCCGATCTTCTCAGGAGGGACAGCCGGACCGGGGAAATTATTCGGACCTACCGGCGGTTTTTATTTCGGATTCTTGTTTGCGGTTATTTTAATCAGCATGTTTAAGGGGGACAAGTTCAAATTCGTTAGATATGCCATTGTAACCATTTGCTTGGGGATACCAGTCCAACACATATTTGCAATATTGTTTATGTGTTTTCATAATGGTTTCAATATTAAAGCAGCCGCATTAACGGTATCCTTGCCGTTTATTCCTGGCGATATTATCAAATGCGTTATGGCATCAGTTATCGGTGTTGCTTTAAATAAAGTATTGGCAAAGACATCATATGCACCATAGATAAGGAGAAATACATGAAAAATTTTGATGATTACATTCAATATGTTTTAGATGGTGGGCAGTTGTTATTTGAAGAACTGATGGGCATAGCTCAAAATGTGAATCTTGATACTCTGATGGCAGGGGCTAAGACCGTAAGGGAGAAATTCAAAGGAAGTCAGGCACATTTATGTTCTGCATTGAATATTAAATCGGGATGTTGCAGTGAGAATTGCAGATATTGTTCACAGTCAAAATATTACAAGACACATGTTGAGTATTATGATATTATCGAGCCGGAACGAATTAAGGAGTTTGCTGATTATAATGTCGGAAAAGGTGTACATAATTTAGGCTTGAGTTCCAGCGGGGGTTTTTATTCTGATTTAAACCGTACTAAGCTGATAGATGTGTACAAGGACATTTCAGCAAAGACACCTCTGATTTTATGCGGTGCGCATGGCATACTTAGGAATGTGGAAGAAGCAAAAGAGTTAAAAGCTGCGGGACTGGTAACGTATGAACATAATTTGCAGACCTCTGAGAAATTTTATCCTAATATCTGTACTACGCATACCTATCAGCAGAGAATAGATACGATACGTTTTGCTCAGGAGGCAGGATTAAATATATGTTCTGGAGGCATTATCGGACTGGGCGAGGAAATGGAAGATCGTATTGAGATGGCATTGCTTTTAAGAGAATTAGGAGTTAAGTCTGTACCAATTAATATTCTAAATCCAGTTCAGGGAACACCATATGGGGATAAACCTGTTAAGTTGACCATTGAAGATGCATTAAGAAGCATTGCGATATTCAGATTGATACTGCCGGATGCCAATTTAATCTATGGGGCAGGACGGGCATTTATGGGAGATAAATGTTCATTGGCGTTTGCTGCAGGTATGAATGGAATTGTTGTAGGAGATTTTTTGACAGCTAAAGGCAACCAGATCGAGGATGATGTTAAGCTGTTGAATGAGCAGGGGATGATTCCGGTTCCGTCATTCAAACAATAAATCACAGGAAAGGAAAGCGGATAATGGACTTTGGAAAATATAATAAAATACTAAATGGAGAAAATCTGAGCCAAGAGGAAATATTACATATTTCTGAAAACGCAGAAACAGAGGAATTGCTTGATTTTGCGAATCGTGTCAGGGAAGTGTACCATAAAAATAAAATCAGTTTATGTGCAGCAATGAATTTGAAATCAGGAAAGTGCAGTGAGGATTGTAAGTATTGCTCCCAGTCTGCATTTTACAACACGAATATACCTGTATATCCAATGCAGGATATTGAAAAGGTGTTGGAGTTTGCTGCTTTTAATGAAGAACAGGGCATTACCAATTTTGAATTGAGTACAAGCGGCGGGGATTTATCAAGATTGGATAAAGAGAAATTAATATCCATTTACGAAACATTGTCGCAAAAGACATCTATGCGTCTATGTGGCGCACATGGGTTACTAAAAGATGTGGAGGAGGCAAAGGCACTTAAAAATGCAGGGTTAGTAGTATATCAGCACAACTTACAGGCGGGAAGGTCATACTTTCATAACATAATAACGACACATACTTATGAAGAACGACTGAATACATTAAAATATGCGAAGGAGGCAGGACTGATTCTTTGTTCAGGTGGAGTTATCGGAGTTGGGGAAACAATGGCGGATCGTTTGGAGATGGCGTTTGACCTGCGTGATATAGGTATTGCGTCAATGCCAGTAAATATTCTGAATCCAATTCCGGGTACACCGTTTGGGGACATAGGTATTTCAATATCAAAAGAAGAAATTTTTAGGACGATTGCATTACTAAGGATTACGCTGCCCAAAATAGTAATTATCTATGGTGCGGGGCGTCTGTTCTTGGAGGAACAACAGTTCAAGGCATTTTTATCGGGGCTGAATGGTATTGTTGTGGGAAATTTCCTTACAACTTCGGGTGCCTGCATAGCTGATGATGTTGCAATGATTCATGAGCAGGGATTTGTAATTAACAATTTGGATTAGAAATGTTTTCGGAGCAACTATATAAACAGTTAGTTGCTCCGTTATATTATTGCGGGAAGATAGGAGTAAACGATGTACGATGTAATGGTAATTGGAGCTGGTCCAACTGGATGTGTTGCAGCGAAGATATTGGCTGAAAAAGGGTACAAAATTTTGCTTGTTGAGAAGTGTAAAATGCCACGTTATAAATCCTGTTCGGGTATCTTGATAAAAAAGTCGATGGAACTGGTGGAATATTATTTTGGCGAATGTATTCCTTCCTCTGCAACGTGCAGTCCGACAGAGAATAAAGGAATGATTTTTATTGACGATAAAGGAAAAGAGTATCGGTTTGAACAAGAAGGAATGAATGTTTGGAGAAGTTCATTTGATAACTGGCTTGCAACCAAAGCGGCAGATTGTGGCGTAGAAATTAGGGACTGTACTATGGCTGTTTCATGTAAGGAGATAGAGGACAGGGTGCGTATTATGCTACACAATGGGGAAAACTATTTAGTAGAAGCAAAATATGTTATAGATTGTGAAGGGGTAACAGGCTCGATAAAAAGGAAATTGTTAAATATTACGCCTGCATATATTACGACATATCAGACTTTCAACGAGGGAAGTATAGATTTGGATTCGCACTATTTTTACGCATACTTGCAGCCAGAGCTTTCAGAGTATGATGCATGGTTTAATGTAAAGGATAATTTCTTGATTCTTGGTGTGGCAGTTCATGATGTGAGTCAGATCGGAGATTACTATAACAAATTTATCAGCCATATGGAAATTCATAATAATTTACATATTTCTAGACAGGTAAAAGAAGAAAAGTGGTTAATGCCACGGATCGGACAGGAATGTAAGATAGATTATGGCATTGGGAGAATAATTTTTGCAGGGGAGATTGCAGGTTTTCTAAATCCTATGGGGGAGGGAATATCTGCGGGCATGGAGAGTGCTTATCATGCTGCCAGAGCAATCGAAAGCTGTTTTGATTCCCCGGAAAAGGTAAGGGCAAGTTATGAAGCTAATACAAAAGAGTTAAGAGGCTATATGAAAAGGCAGTGGGACTTGGTAGATGGAATGGCGGAAACATTCAAAAAGAAGAGGTTACTAGAATAATAACTTTTTACATTGTGTAATGAATTGAAGTTGAAAGAAGATAAAGAGAATTATTTTATAAAAGGTGGTAAAGCTATTTCTGTATCCGTTTTCTGCTAAAAAGGTTCACTTTCTGCAAAGCGTATTGTAAATAAATAAGATTATGTTATATTTAGCATGTAAAGAATAGGTAATTGCAAAATTCAAAAGTATTTAAGGCAAGAATAGGGCTTTATATGGGGAGAAGCAAACATCAACGGGAAGGCAAGTGCTTTGAATATTTTCGGAATTTTGTAAATGCAAAAAATAAATTTAGAAAGGGGATTTTTCTTAATGAAAAAGTTCAAAAATTTTATTACTGCTACTATGGTTTGTGTAATGATGGCAACTTCTGCTATGACAGTGAGTGCGGCAGAGATGCCCGCAGATTCAACTTCGGCGGTTGAAAGTCATGTGCATGTTCACGATTTGGAGGAATGCGAATTAAGCAGCACTTATAAAGCGTGTGATCATAACGGTACATTAAAAGGCGTAACCAATGTTGGTACTTGCAGCAAATGTGGCGGCTTTTTATACTATGTTTACTGTACAGTTTGTGGTAAATATACAGGAGCCACTATTTGTCTGTGCAGATAATGGCATATCATGATTAAAAAGTCACATATATTCTGCCATAGATCACGCTAAATCTTGTAAACATAGATTGTTTTAACACTCCCCATGAAGCTCAAAGTATTCACATGGCCTTGCAGTGACAATCACTGTGAGGTTATGTGGATTTTGATATTTAAAAGGATTTTTGTAAAAGTGATTTTTAGGTATACAAGATATGAAAGTTGCTGTACAATGTTAGAGAGAATATTTAATATGGAGGGATTTTATGAATATTGAAGGACTTAATAGGGTTAATGCTTTGGCGGGTTACGAAGCAAAAAAGATTGTTGCTAATCCTGCAAAGACGGTAGTACCATTTGTATCTATACTTAATAGTACCATCGAGGAAAATGCAAAGACGATAAGTAACTTTTCTAAAGAAGAATCTTCATTAAAATCAAGTCATTCATTAGAAGATGATGTGGTTGAAGCATCGGAACTTGAAGATAAATACTGTTCATTATGCGGCTCTAGGATAAAAGAGGATGGTAGCTGCCCAATATGCATCATACCAACATTTATCTCTGGAAACAGACAATCTCATGGTCAAAATGTTTCACAGGTAGATAATTCACATGCAGTAACCGGAAAACAATTAGCGGTTTCTTCTGGAAATAATAAAGTTGGGAGAAAAATATAATGCTATTATAATTTCTAATTTGAAGTATTTAAAAGCAGTAAAATTATATGGTAAAAAGTAGTAGTAGATGAATCGCTTGGACTTTCGAGAGAGCGAAGCGGTTACGATTGACAGAAGAACCGCAAAAAGAAGTTTAATGAATATACAAGACGAAATACATAT
>Ga0137308_101690_pt1 | contig 19220 bp, 18 predicted proteins | sample Inofrocosms_June_FD_97181 | JGI IMG/M metagenome (GOLD analysis project Ga0137308, IMG submission 97181) | Mouse cecal microbial communities from Vienna, Austria - N-Acetylneuraminic and N-Acetylglucosamine D2O microcosms_June | ecosystem: Host-associated > Mammals > Digestive system > Large... | reverse complement strand
CAATCCCGGCCCCCATCACATTGGCGGCTGCCATCCAGCTGGCGTTCAACCCCAGTGCCAGTGCCGTTTCACTCTGCAGTCCTCCAAAAAGAACACACGTGGACGTACCGGACCCTGTAACAAATGCCCCCAGAGCCCCAATGAAAGGAGCAATAAACGGATAAAACGGCCCTGCCGCCGCCACCAGGAATTTTGCAATATCGGAAATCATTCCACTGTAACTCATAATCTTTGCCGTTGCCATGACAGAACAGATGGTGAGAATGGTTTTCCAGTATTTTTTCAATGTTTCAAGGAAAACCTCTGCCATATCTTTCACAGAAGCCCCCTGGATCAAACCGCCGATAATGGCGGCGATAAAAATCATAACCCCGGGAGTATTGATCCAGCTGAAGCCAAGGGCATTTCCCCCTTCTCCGGCATAAACCACAACACTGCTCTTAATACCTGCAATTGCATTATGTATAGGCGGGCACAGGGTAGAGGTAATCATTAAAAGAAGGAAAATTAAAATAAATGAACTCCACGCCTTAACCCCCGTGCCAACCGTCATATTTTCTTGTGACTGTCTGTTCTCAGTTATCTGAATGGCATATTCTTCATCTGGATTTTTGTTAAAAATCTTTGCCGCCGCAATGATACAGCCCATGGAACAGATGGAGCCTATAATATCTGGAAGCTCCGGTCCGATAAACTGCGCGGTGAAAAACCATGGAACGGTAAAGGAAAGGGATGCAATTAATGTGGTGGGAAACATTCCCTTTAATGCCTTTATGCCTTTTCCGCAGATACAGACCATCAAAAACGGAGAAATAAAAGTTAAAATACACTGGATTACCACAACGCTTCCCGCCAGGGGAACTGCCTCAAGTCCTGTCACGGACGCCAGCGTGACAGTGGGAACCCCTACTGATCCGAATGCTGTGGGTGTAGAATTCACCACCAGGCAGCCAAGAACTGCACTCATGGGGTCAAGCCCGATTCCTGCCAGCATGGAAGCCGGTATAGCCACTGCCGTTCCAAATCCAGCCATGCCTTCCATAAAGTTTCCGAAGCCCCAGCCAATAATCAATGCCAAAACTCTCTTATCCCTTGAAACCCCGGCCAGCATCTTCTTAATCAATTCCATTGCCCCGGTTTTCAAGGTCAAGTTATAGGTGAAAAGGGCGGCCACAATGACCAGACAAATGGGCCATAATGCATTCAATGCCCCCTCCAGCGCCGCTGTCGCTGTGCATAAAACATTCAGCCGCCAATAACCGATTGCCAGTGCCATAGTTACCACCAGCGCAATCACACAAGCTTTATGTCCAGCCATTTTCAATCCGCTCAACGCGGCGATCAGCCAGATAATCGGCAGCATTGCCAGCACAAATTTCAGTAATAACAAGGTTCTCTTTCCGCCTTTCCGATTGGATTACCCAATCTGCTTATTTTTTTCACTGCCCGTAAAAAGACAGTGAAATAGATTACATAAATGCATTTTGCGCTCTATTGGGTCACCCAATTTCTATGTTTATTATAGCACTGTTTCCATAAATATCAAGCACTTTTTATAATTCCAGCAGATTCGCCCATCTTCCGCATGGACTTTTGTATATATTTACTATAAATGGGTCATCCATTTGATTGTGATAAAAAAATGAGGGCATCTCTGCCCTCATAATGTTTCATGCCTTATGTTTCATTTTGACTATCAACGGATTAATTCTTGTCAATTCATCTTCATTCATTCCTATGGAATCATATCCATCTTTATTCACTTCTTCTACTATCATATCATACAATTCCTGACACACATCTGGTCTTCTATTGGTTTTCAGCCCATCACCATACTGGACAGATTTTGTCACAAACACCTTATCACAATCTATACGGGTCATCCTTTGAAATGGATTTCTCGAAACATCGGGCTGTTCGTCTATAAAATGCTTGAACCGTCTGCTTGCCAGCATCTTTGGTTTCAGCGTCTGACATTTGACATATTCATACATGCTTCCATCAACGCTTTTGCAGACATACATATGTGAGCTGACCGCCAGCTGCGCACCTATACTGGGATATGGAACTTTCATACGTATGACGTCTCTTTTGTTAATCAACTATCAGCCTTCCCCCCTCATCTATATCTACATACACTGGATTAAACAACTGACCGCTTTCTGCCAGACTTGAAAGTACATCAAAATGCTGCTCTGTTAATTTCACCCTGTCTTTTTTGCGAAAGACAAAGTAATGGCTGTCTATTTCCACCACTGACGAATTTTTTATCAATTCCATGGGATACATCTTATCAAGTGCGGAAATAAGCCTGGCGTCATGCTCGTCAAAATCATTTTCGTCTAAATCCACCTGGCGTTCCCCGCTTAATATCCTTTTCTCCTTGGATTTCCACAAATTCATTGAATGAGTAAATTCTGACAGCTCATTTTCAGATAAAACACTCACTACAAACGCGCACTTTACTGCTCTTTCTTCATTGATTATAACTCGTCCCGAGTGACAGATTTCATCTGCACACCTGTTAAACTCAAGCCTTTCTTTTGTATAATCTCCCCAGACCTGGCTGAACACAGGACCTCTTCTATACCCTTTCAAATATACAAAATCTGCTTTCTCACCAGATACTTTCGTAAAACATTCGTATAACAACAAAAATTTTTGAAGCTTCAGAGCAGTATCGTATTCGGATTTATGATTCTGGCGCAGCCAGCCGCTTAAACACAGCTTTCGCTCATTCGAGTAAATCATACATTCACCTCCATTTGTGGATTGAACATTCTCAGATTCTGTATTTTAGGTAATACCCAGTTTGCAGCAGCCCTTAAATACACATTCGGCTTCACCGATATCTGGCATATTTCTATCTGTATTTTAATTATAATACAAAAGCATAGAAAATGCAACCATTCTGATTGCATTATATAAATGTATATTTTTCATTCATTTCTCTCATTTAACAAGATTTGAAACTTTAAGTACGGAAAATTTCCAATCACTGATCGACATTCTAAATCTTGTCTTTTAAAAAAGCAAATAATTCTCCTAAAAATCTATCTAACATCATTGATTCCCTGATCATGGCTCTTTCTCCTGATATAGAAAGAACTCCTACGAAACGATATTACTCCTATAAAGTTAAAAACGTCTTTACAGCTATTGACATTCAAAAACAACGTCTTAAAGTCTTTTTATACATACCATATGAACAAGTACGCTTTTCTGACAACAGCTATAGAGAAAAACTTGGTTTCACACTATGGGAAGGAAAAGCAGCATTCTTTTTTGAACATCTTTCGGACATTGCGGTAGTAATGAACCTGATTGAACAATCATACAAACTACACGCCGACTCATAGAACAATTGAAAAAACACATCCCCGCAAAAAATGGATACCAACACACCCATGTATGGTATCCATTCTTTCAGCGGCATCACCCGCCGGCTATTACCAGCTGCTATTAAGCCCGGCGCTTGTCCAGCTTCTTGGACAGCATCATGCCCAGCCCCTGCAGCAGCTGCACCAGAGCCACCAGTATCACAATAGTCACAATCATCACGTCTGTCTGATACCGATAGTATCCATAACGTATAGCAATATCTCCCAGGCCGCCGCCGCCCACGACACCTGCCATGGCGGAATAGCCCAGAATGGTGCCGATGGCAATGGTAACCCCCACCAGCAGTGAAGTGCGGGCCTCTGCCAGCAGCACTTTCCAGATGATGGATGCCGTACCAGCTCCCATGCTCATGGCGGCCTCAATGACACCCTGGTCCACTTCCTTTAAGGAAGATTCCACCATACGGGCGATAAACGGCGCCGCTGCAATCACCAGAGGCACCACCGTGGCGCTGGGGCCATAGCTCTGCCCCACAATTGCCTTTGTCACCGGTATGACCAGGATCAGAAGAATCAAAAAAGGGATACTCCTCACCAGATTGGCGATAAAGTCCAGTATCTTATACACGAACACGTTGGGCCGGATGCCCTCTTTGTCTGTCACTGCCAGCAAAATCCCCATGGGCAGACCCAGAATGTATCCAAATAATGTGGACATCAGTGTCATATACAGGGTATCCCAGGTTCCGTCCACCAGCATGGTAATCATCTCATTATCCCACATTTTCCAATTCCTCCACCCCAAGTTTTTCCTGACGGAAATACGCAATCATCTTATCTGCCGTAATCTTGTCTTCCGGCAGCTGAAGAATCATCTCACCTTCCGCTTTTCCGTTGATATCTTTCGTGTCAGCATACATAATGTTCAGCGGTGTTTTATACAAAAGAACCGCATTTCCAATCACTGGCTGAAAAGACGACTGTCCCGAAAAGGTAATCCGAATCAGCCGTTTGCCCCGCATCTGCTGAATCTGACTGCCTGCGTTTAAAATCAGCTTCCGGGCCGCCTCTGTTTTCGGTGAGTGGAACAGTTCTTCCACTGTCCCCGATTCCGCCAGTTTTCCCTGGTCTAAAACTGCCACATGACGGCAGATTTCCTGAATCACACTCATTTCGTGAGTGATCACCACAATGGTGATTCCGTATTTCTGGTTTATCTCCTTCAACAGCGCCAGGATAGACTTAGTTGTCTGGGGGTCAAGGGCACTGGTAGCCTCGTCGCACAGCAGGATTTCCGGATCACTGGCCAGCACACGGGCAATGGCCACACGCTGTTTCTGGCCGCCGGACAACTGTGCCGGATAAGACTTGGCCTTTTCCTCCAGCCCTACTGTTTTCAGAAATTCCATGGCCTTCTTCCGGGCTTCCTTTTTCTTAACGCCCGAAATCTCCATGGGAAAACACACATTATCCAGCACCGTCCTCTGCATCAGCAGATTAAAATGCTGGAAAATCATCCCGATTTTCCGCCTCACTCTGCGCAATTCTTTTTCCGGAAGGTCCGGGAGATTCTGATTTCCCACGAAAACTCTTCCGGAAGACGGCCTTTCCAGAAGATTCAGACACCGCACCAGTGTACTCTTTCCTGCCCCGGAAAGCCCGATAATCCCATAAATATCGCCCTTTTCAATGGAAAAGCTGATATCGTCTGCCGCAGCCACTTCTCCTGCTGTGGTTTGAAATACTTTTCTTAAATGCTCTACCTTTATAATCGGTTCCATGTTTACCCTCTCCTGTACCTGAATGTTCCCGGTAAGCCTATGTCCCGGGAGTGCTTCTTTTTTTATACCACGAAATCGGGGACACTGCCAGCGTCCCCGATTCCTTCACTCCAGCTTAGAAACTGCAGAAAAATAACTCATGGGTCTTAATTTTTCCACAGCATCTTATCAGCGGCAGTAATTTACACTGCTCTTATTCTTCAAATGGAATAACTGCTCCATCATAGGTATCATCAATATATGTTTTGATTTCGTCAGATTTCAGAGCTTCTACCAGCGCCTGAATGCCTTCAGATTCCTCATTTCCCTCTTTCACCGCAATTACATTTACGTAAGTCTGGGCTGCTTCGGAATCTGATGTCTCATAGGCAATGGAGTCATTTCCCACAGAGAACCCTGCCTGAAGGGCATAGTTTCCGTTTAATACCACAAAAGCAACTTCATCTTTCACACGGGATACCTGTGCCGCCTCCAGTTCCTGAATCTGGACATCTTTGGGATTATCCTCAATATCTTTTACTGTGGCTGCCAGCCCTGCTCCCTCTTTCAGGGTAATTACGCCGTTGGCTTCCAAAAGAAGAAGGGCCCTGGCCTCATTGGTCGTGTCGTTAGGCACTGCAATCACATCTTTTTCTTCCAGGTCGTCTAAAGATTTCTTGGTTCCCGGATAAATGCCGAAGGGCTCATAATGAATTCCCCCTGCATTGACCAGATGCGTACCGTGTTCTTCGTTAAAGTCATCCAGATATGGAATATGCTGGAAATAGTTGGCGTCAAATTCTTCGTTGTCCACTACCAGGTTGGGCTGAATATAATCGTCAAATACAGTCACTTCCAAATTCCAGCCTTCTTTTTCCAGAATCGGTTTTACCTCTTCCAGTATTTCCGCATGAGGTGTGGAGGATGCTGCTACAGTAATATCCCCTTTCGCCTCTGCCGGTTCTTCGTCAGAATCTTCCTCAGCCTCTGTATCATCTGCGTCTTGAGGCTCTTTTCCATCTACCACGCCGCCCTCTACTACCAGACTGTCCATGTCAACCTCAGTACCGTACACCGGTTCCAGAGTCTCCTTATAGTCTGCGTGGAAAAATTCCTCGTCGGCCAGAGATTTGATCTCCTCATCAATCCAGTCTTTTAATGTATCATTTCCCTTAGATACTGCCGGAGCGATGGTATCCAGATCTCCCAGTGAAGGAATACCAACAGAAAATCCATCATTTTTCAGTGCCCATGCAAGGACTTCTGTATTATCTGTGGACAAAGCTGCTCCCCTGCCGTCCAGCAGAGCATTATAAGCTTCTGTATACTGGTCGAATTTCAGAAGCTCCACATCCGGATAATTCTCTGTAAAATAGGTCTCAGCCGTTGTCCCTTTTGCCACAATCAGCTTTTTGCCTTCCAAATCTTCCGGTTTCGTAATCAACGCATCATCCGGTGAAACTACTCCCAGTGAAACTTTCATATAGGGCAGTGCAAAGTCTACCGACTGGGCTCTTTCTTCTGTCACGGTAAAGTTAGCAAGTATCACGTCCACTTTCCCGGATTCCAGATATTCTACCCGGCTGGCCGGTTCTGTAGACACATATTCCAGCTCCACACCCAGGTCTTCTGCCATTCTTTCTGCAAAGTAAACATCATATCCCTGATAATCGCCGTTTTCATCCACATACCCAAAAGGATTCTTATCACTGAAAACACCCACAATCAGCTTGCCGCTCTCTTTAATCTCATCCAGAGTGCGGTAAATGCCCTTATCTTCTCCTGCGTCTTCTGTCTTTGCCTGGCTGTCTGTGCTTTCTTTCTTTCCGCATCCCGCCAAAGATGCAAGCACGAATACAAATGCCAGTAATAATGCTGCTGCTTTTTTCATTGTAGCTCCTTCCTGCTTAATGGCCAGAATACCTATGTTCACCTGCTGGCCTTAATTTAAGATTTATGAAATTTATTTAAAAACCATCATTTTCTGACAGTTTTTTATCTGTAATTCCCATTGTAATTCATAGCATTTTAGTAGGATTATAACAGTACAGCGCCTTTCTGTCAATACATTCTGATTTCTTTTATTGCTTTTTAGAAACTGCCATTGTCTGATCCGCAGAAAGAAAAAAGACACTGACCTTCCCAATAGTCTGTGTCTTTTTCCAAAATCACCCTGTCATCACCGGCGGCTCATCTGCCGGTGCATTCAATTTCTGATAACTGGCAAAAAATTCTTTCAAGGTATCCAGGGTTTTCAATAATACTGCTATTTCTTCCCCCTCCAGCCTGTCAAGGATTGCCTGGGTCATCTGCCTGTGATAATCTTCATGGTGGACATACGCCCTTACGCCTTTTTCTGTAAGCTTCACAAAGACCACCCGTCTGTCCTCTTCGCTTCTGTAACGCTCCACATATTTCTTCTTAACCAAGCTGTTCATGGCGGTGGTAAGGGAACCCACTGTAATATCCAGCTTCCTGGCAATGGAGGACATATTGGCCCCATTGCCTTGTCCCACCGCCTCGATTACATGCATATCGTTGTTGGTGAGATCTCTGAATTCTTCCGTAATGATGGCTTTTCCTTCCAATACCCAAATCTTATTAATCAGTCTCACCAGCGTGTCATTGATCGTCTTATATGCATTTTCCATAGCCTTACCCCTCCTGATTTCCACTTCCTTGCGGCAGAAGGGAATCAATCACTTCTCTTACGTTTTCTATATGGTCTGCTCTGTAGGCATACGCCCCGCAGAATAACAGTCCGTCCTCCACCTCACCTCTGGCGGCATGAATGAGTGCCTCGGTAATGCAGTAAGGGGTTTCGGCAGGATTACACTTTTCCAGGCAGCGGCGGCAGGGGCCATGGGGAATCTTTTCACCGCTCATAACCTTTTCCATCAGAGAATTCTTAATGGCACGTCCCGGCATTCCCACGGGACTTTTCACAATAATAATATCTTCCTGGGCCGCCTTAATATATGCCTGTTTATAGCGTACATCCGCATCGCATTCCTCTGTGGTGACAAATCTGGTGGCTGCCTGAACAGCGTCTGCTCCCAGAGAAAATGCATGGGCTGCCGCCTCTCTGCTGTCAATCCCCCCGGCAAGAGCTGTGGGAATCTTGAAACCATATGCCTTTTCATATTCTCCCACAACAGACAGAATTTCTTTGATTTCTGCGTCATAGGAGGGCAGGTATTCTTCCAGCTGCTCCCGGGTGAATCCCAGATGTCCTCCTGCACGGGGCCCTTCAATTACCAGAAGATCCGGCATCCGTTTATATTTTCTGTCCCAGTATTTGAAAATTACTTTTGCAGACTTCGCAGTAGATACAATGGGTGCCAGCTTCACTTTTGCATCCCCGGCAATTCTAGGCAGTTCTGTGGGGAGCCCTGCTCCGGAGATGATGAGATCTGCCCCTGCCTCCACAGCCGCCCTTACATAATCATCATAATCTTTCATGGCGACCATAATGTTAAAGCCGATCACACCCTCCGGCGCAATGGCACGGGCTTTTGCATATTCTGTCCGGACCGCCCTCAAATTGGCCTCTTTCGTATTCCGGTCAAAATCCGGCTCCCTGTAACCGATTTGAGCAGCGGAAATAATTCCAATACCGCCTTCTTTCGCAACTGCCCCTGCAAGACCGCCCAGGCTGATTCCTATCCCCATACCGCCTTGTATAATCGGAAGCTTTGCTTCTATATTTCCCATTCTCAATGGCTTAATCTGCATACTTTTTCTCCTACATATCCCGGAACCTGTCATACCTGTGCTGTGCCAGCTGATCTCCATCCATATGGCCATATTGGGCCAGGAATTCTTCCATCTGTTCTTCCAACAGGTCTGTAACCGCTTCCATATTCTCTACTGTATAATCCTCCGGCTCAGGAAGCACCCGTTCCACAATCCCCTGTCTGTACAAATCCTCTGCCGTAAGTTTCATAACTTCCGCCGCTTCCTGGGCTTTTTTGCTGTCTTTCCACAAAATGCTGGCAAACCCCTCTGGAGACAGGATGGAATAAATGGAATTTTCCAGCATCCACACCTGGTCAGCCACAGCCATAGCCAGGGCCCCGCCGCTTCCTCCCTCACCGATTACGATGGAAAGAATGGGTACTTTCAGCGCCGACATTTCATAAATATTCCTGGCAATGGCTTCTCCCTGCCCCCTCTCTTCCGCCTCCACGCCGCAGAAGGCGCCTGGAGTATCCACAAAACAGATTACAGGACGGTGGAATTTCTCTGCCTGTTTCATCAGACGCAGGGTTTTTCGATAACCGTCAGGAGAAGGCATTCCAAAGTTCCTCTGGATATTCTCTTTCGTGTCAGAACCCTTTGCCTGGGCAATCACGGTCACCGGAATTCCGTGAAATCTTGCAATGCCGCCGATAATCGCCTGATTGTCCGCAAAATACCGATCCCCGTGCATTTCTACAAAATCCGTAAACAGAGCCTCTATATAGTCGCTTCCCACCGGACGCCCTTTCTTCCTGGAAGCAAGCACACGTTCCCAGGCACTGGCGTTCTCCATCCTCTGAGGCCTTTGTCCCCCAATGCTCTGTTTGTGCCGAGTCTCTGCTTCCTGACTCTGGCCTTCCGCAGAGAAACCGGAGGTCCCGTCTGCCGTCTTGGACTCCTTCTGGCTGTCCCTGTGAAGTTTTAACAACCTGCCGAGGGTCTCTTTCATCTGGGGACGCTCCACAATTCCATCAATAAACCCATGTTCCAGAAGAAATTCTGACCGCTGAAAACCTTTGGGCAGTTTCTGGCCGATGGTCTGGCCAATCACCCGGGGGCCGGCAAATCCAATCAGAGCTTTCGGCTCTGCCAGTATCACATCCCCAAGCATGGCGAAACTTGCCGTCACCCCTCCGGTGGTAGGGTCTGTCAGCACCGTAATATACAAAAGTCCCGCATCGCTGTGCCGTTTCAGTGCGGCAGATGTTTTCGCCATCTGCATCAAAGAGACAATCCCCTCCTGCATTCTGGCCCCTCCGGAACAGGTAAAAATGATCAGCGGAAGTTTTTCCCGTGTGGCGCGCTCCACAGCCCTTGTGATTTTCTCGCCCACAACTTCTCCCATACTGGCCATGAGAAAACGCCCATCGCAGACGCCCAGTACTGCATCTATGCCTTCAATCTGTACCTTTCCCGTGACCACCGCCTCTGAAAGCCCTGTCTTTTCCTGAAGCGCTGCCAGCTTTTCCTCATATCCTCTGAATTTCAGGGGATTTTTTGTGGCAAGCCCCCTGTCCCATTCTTCAAATGTGCCCTCATCCGCAATCATCTCAATGCGCCGGTAGGCGTGTATCCGGAAATATCCCCCGCATTTGGGGCAGATATATAAGCCATCCCTCACGTCCTCCGCAATAATGGCTCCTTTACACATGTTACATTTTCGCACAAGACCTTCTGGCACTTCTGGTTTTGCGGCATCTGCAGATGCCGCACTTCTTCTCTTTGGCAGTCTGGTTTTTTTAAACACATTGTCTAATTTCATAACACTGTCACCTTTACGCTTTTCCCTGCCGCACCCTCAGATTGAAACGCGTCCGGACGATCATTTACGCCATCTGTCCACGCTCCAACTGTTGCTGCATGTTTTCAATAAATTCAACGTCAATATTTCCAGAGAGATAGTCCGGATGATTCAAAATCTCATATTGATAATCCACATTCGTATCAATGCCCTCAATAATCACTTCTCCCAGGGCACTCTGCATTTTTCGGACAGCCTCTCCCCGGTTCTTGGCCCACACAATCAGCTTTGCTGCCATAGAATCATAATACGGAGGAATGGTATAACCACTGTAGATTGCCGAGTCAATGCGGATTCCTTTGCCCCCCGGCAGATACATATCCGTAATGGTTCCTGGAGAAGGCCGGAAGTTCTGGCTGGGATTTTCTGCATTAATACGGCATTCAATGGCATGACCAGTCAAATGCACATCTTCCTGCCTATAAGAAAGCTTTTTCCCGGAAGCAATGCGGATCTGCTCCTTGATGAGATCAATGCCTGTGACCCACTCAGTAACCGGATGCTCAACCTGAATTCTCGTGTTCATTTCCATAAAATAGTATTTCCCGGAATTTTCCAGGAGGAATTCAATGGTTCCCGCATTCACATAGCCAGCAGCTCTGGCAGCCCGGACTGCTGTCTGGCCCATTTCCTGGCGCAGTTCCTCCGACAGGGCAATGGATGGGGATTCTTCTATCATTTTCTGGTGGTTCCGCTGAATGGAGCAGTCCCTCTCCCCCAGATGGATGATGTTTCCATACTGGTCTGCCAGAATCTGAAATTCGATGTGCCTGGGATGCTGGACATAATGCTCGATATACATCGTGTTGTCTCCAAAGGCCATCTGGGTTTCTTTCTGGGCCATCTGAAAACTCTGCTCAAATTCTTCTTCCGTCTCGGCTACACGCATTCCTTTGCCGCCGCCGCCCAAGGCAGCCTTTATTATCACCGGATATCCAATTTCTCTTGCAATCTGAGCCCCTGTCTGGGCATCGTAAATGGCATCCTTACTCCCAGGAATCACCGGAACCCCGGCGGACACCATGGTATTCCTGGCCTCCTGCTTATTTCCCAGCTTGGCAATCACCTGTGCATCCGGCCCGATAAACGTAATATTGCACTGCTGGCAAAGCTCTGCAAACTTACTGTTCTCCGATAGAAATCCAAATCCCGGGTGTATGGCATCTGCCTGGGTGACCACAGTGGCGCTGATAATCCGTTCCATACTCAGGTAGCTTTCCGACGACGGCGGAGGCCCGATACAGATGGCTTCATCCGCCAGTTTCGTGTGAAGGGCTTCCCGGTCAGCCTGAGAATAGACTGCCACTGTTTCGATTCCCATCTCCCGGCAGGCACGGATGATGCGCACGGCAATCTCGCCTCTGTTGGCAATTAATACTTTCTTAATCATGCAGCCCCCTATCCAATCATAAATGTCAGTTCGGCGCTGACAACGGTTTTTCCATCCACGCTTGCCACAGCTTCCCCAATGCCCACAGCGCCTTTCTGGCGGATGATCTTAGTCTCCAGCCGCACCTTATCCCCAGGTACCACCTTGCCTCTAAACTTACATTTATTAATGCCGCCAAAGTAAGCGGTTTTTCCTTTGTTTTCTTCCATGCTTAAGATGGCCACTGCCCCCGCCTGGGCCAGAGCTTCCACCGTGAGCACTCCCGGCATCACCGGCTCCTGGGGAAAATGCCCGGCAAAAAACTCCTCACGATAGGATACGCATTTATACCCCACTGCATACTGCCCTGGCTCATAATCCTCAATATAATCCAATAAGAGAAACGGGTGGCGGTGGGGAATAATCTCTTTAATCTGATTAATATCTAAATGATTCATAACTCCCTCATCTCCTAATCAATCCGAAACAGCTCCTGGCCGTACTCCACTGTCTGGCCGTTTGATACATATATTTCCGCTATGGTTCCGTCATAATCACTTTCTATTTCGTTCATAAGCTTCATGGCCTCTATAATGGCCAGTGTCTGCCCTTTTCTCACCACATCCCCCACACGGACAAAGGGTTCTGCCTCCTCATCAGGAGCCGCATAAAAAGTACCCACCAGCGGAGATTCGATGATCTTATTATTCTTCCCAGAATCCGGTGCTGCTTCTGATTTAGGCAGGGAAACCACCTGCACAGGCCCTTCTGATGCCTGTACCTGAATCCCCCCCTGCTTTTTCGTCAAGTGCAGCTTCACTCCGTCTTCTTCATATTTCAACCCGGTCAATTCTGACTGAGATACTTTCTCAATCAGTCTGATAAGATTTTCAAATTCCATAACTTGAATCCTTTCCTGAGTCTATAACTGCGCCCCTTTTTATTCTGCATCCGTTCCATACTTCTTCAGCAGAAGCGTGGCATTGTGACCGCCAAATCCCAGCGAATTTGTCAATACATAATGGATATCTTTTTCCACCGGACCGTCCAGAGCATAATTCAAATCACACTCTTCATCTGGATTTTTAAATCCCATGGTCTGATGAATGAATCCGTCCTGGATGGCTTTTACACAGGTAATGAATTCCACGCCTCCGGCTGCCCCCAGCAGATGGCCGATCATAGACTTGGTGGAATTGATAACCACCTGTGATGCCGCGCTTCCAAGTGCCAGCTTAATTGCCTTTGTCTCGAACAAATCGTTGTGGTGGGTACTGGTGCCGTGTGCGTTGATATAATCCACCTGAGAAGGGGTAATCCCGCCTTCTTCCATGGCTATCTCCATGGCTTTGGCAGCTCCGCTGCCGTCTTCCGCAGGAGAAGTAATGTGATAAGCGTCGCCAGTGGCTCCATAACCGGACACTTCTGCATAGATATGAGCTCCCCGCGCTCTGGCATGTTCCCATTCCTCCAGCACCACCACTCCGGCGCCTTCCCCCAGCACAAAGCCATCTCTGTCTTTGTCAAAAGGAATGGATGCCCTCAGAGGGTCTGTGGATGTGGACAATGCCGTCAATCCTGTAAAACCTGCCACGCCCAGAGGACAGATACAGCTCTCTGCCCCTCCGGCCAGCATCACGTCTGCATCACCATACTGAATGGCCCGGAAAGCATCGCCGATGCTGTGGGTTCCCGATGCACATGCGGTTACCACATTGGTGCATTTTCCTTTCAACCCCAGCTGAATGGAAATGTTTCCAGCCGCCATATTAGAAATCATCAAAGGCACCATAAGGGGATTCACACGGGCAGGCCCTTTGGACAAAATTTTCTCATATTCCCGCTCTGCCACCTGGAGGCTTCCGATACCGGAGCCCACCACGACTCCGGTACGGTACGGGTCTTCCTTTTCCATATCAAGCCCTGCATCCTCAAATGCTTCTTTCGCCGCAGCCACCGCATACTGGGAAAAGGGCTCCATTCTCTTTGCCGCTTTAAAATCCATGCGCTCTTTTGCCGTAAAGTCTTTTACTTCTGCCGCTAGTTTTACCTTATAATCAGTTGTGTCAAACTTTGTAATCTCACCGATACCCACTTTTCCCGCTTTGATACCAGCCCAAAATTCTGGCACTGTATTTCCAAGGGGGGTCACTGCCCCAAGTCCTGTAACTACCACTCTTCTTTTCATATCGTTTCTCTTTGTCCCCCGATTCCTACATGATCATACCGCCGTCTACATGAAGCACCTGTCCTGTAATATATCCCGCCTCCTCAGAAGCCAGAAATGCTGCTGCCGCAGCCACATGTTCCGGCTTTCCAAATGTTCCGAGAGGAATCTGTGCCACAGAAGCCTCTTTCACCTTTTCCGGCAGCACGCTGGTCATATCTGTCTCAATAAATCCAGGCGCAATGGCATTGACTGTAATCCCTCTGGAGGCCAGTTCCCGGGCCGCAGCTTTGGTCAGGCCAATAAGCCCCGCCTTGGATGCCGCATAATTGGCCTGGCCTGCGTTGCCCGCCACGCCGGAAACTGACGACATATTGATGATACGTCCGCTTTTTTGTTTTAACATCTGGCGGGATGCAAAGCGTATAGTATGAAATGCACCTTTCAGATTAATATCCATCACCTGGTCGAAGTCTTCTTCTGTCATTTTCATCAATAATCCGTCTTTGGTAATCCCTGCATTATTTACCAGAATATCCAGCCGTCCATACTGTTTGATTACATCCTGAATAAATGTTTCACACTGCCCATAATCTGCCACATTGCACTGATAGACAGATGCGGTTCCTCCCTGAGCCTGGATTTCCTGTTCCACTTCTCTAGCTTTTTCTTCCGAACCATTATAATTGACTACTACAGCGGCACCCCGGGACGCCAGTTTCAGAGCGATGGCTTTTCCGATTCCTCTGGAGGCTCCTGTTACCACTGCTGTTTTTCCTGATAACATCTTTTACTCTTCTCCTTTCAGAGCTGCTGCTGTCTTCTCCACATCTTCCCAAGAGTTGACGTTGTAGACTCTGCTCTTTGGATTGATTTTTTTCATAAAGCTGGCCAGTGTGCTTCCCGGTCCGATCTCCACAAACCGCTCCACACCCTCTGCAATCATATATTCCATGCTCTGCATCCAGCGCACCGGCGAACTCACCTGTCTGGCCAGAAGCTCTTTGGTCTCTGCAATATCTTCCACTTTCCGGGCCGTCACATTGGTCACATAAGGGATCTGCAGAGAGTGCATCTGCACAGATACAAGCTCTTCTGCCAATTCTTCTCCCGCCGGTTTCAGCAGCGGAGAATGGAATGGACCGCTTACATTGAGCATCATGGTGCGTCTGGCCCCGGCGTCTTTCAATTTCACCGCCGCTGTTTCCACTCCCTCTTTTCTCCCGGTGATGACGATCTGCCCGGGGCAGTTATAATTTGCCACTTCCACTTCCGGAATGTCTGCTATGACCTGCTCGATTTTCTCTGCATCCATGGCCATCACCGCACACATGGCCCCTTCTCCGGCCGGCACTGTATTCTGCATCAGAATCCCTCTTTTTCGCACCAGACGAATGGCATCCATATCGTCCATGCCCCCTGCCGCAGCGATGGCCGCATATTCTCCTAAGCTCAGCCCGGCTGTGATATCCGGCGTAATCCCTGCTTCTTCCACAACTTTCGTCATGGCAAGACAGGTGGTAACCAGCGCCGCCTGGGTATATTCTGTCAGATCCAGTTTGTCATTTTTTTCGAAACACAACGCTTTCATATCCAAATCTAAAACTTTGGACGCCTGGTCGAAAATCTCCCTGACGGCAGGACTTTTCTCATAAAAATCTGCGCCCATACCTGCTTTCTGCGCTCCCTGGCCAGGATAAATAAATGCCGTCTTAATCATACAGACCCACTCCCTTCATCAATTCATCCGTTTCTCTTACCAGTTTATCAATCAGCTCCTTACAGGACATCCGCTCTTTCACCATGCCGGCAATCTGTCCTGCCATGACACTTCCATTTTTCACATCGCCTTCTACAACAGCATTTCTCAGTCCTCCCAGAGTCAGATGTTCCAATTCCTCAAAGCTGGCTCCCTGTTCCTCAAGTTCTGTATATCTCTTGGTCATCTCGTTGCGCAGGGTACGGATGGGATGACCCGTGCTGCGGCCTGTCACCTTTGTGTCAATGTCCTTTGCTTTTATGATCCGTTCTTTGTAATTATCATGTACCTGGGATTCGTCTGTCACCACAAAGCAGGTGCCCATCTGCACCCCTTTGGCCCCCAGCATAAATGCCGCGGCAATACCTCTGCCATCTGCGATCCCCCCTGCGGCGATCACCGGAATCTGCACCGCATCTGCCACCTGAGGCACCAGTACCATTGTGGTGCTCTCTCCAATATGGCCGCCGGACTCACATCCCTCTGCCACCACCGCGTCTGCGCCGCAGCGCTCCATGCGTTTGGCCAGGGCTACGGAGGCAACCACTGGAATCACGCGGATATCTGTCTCTTTCCACATTTCCATATATTTCTCAGGATTGCCTGCACCGGTGGTAATTACCTTTACCCCTTCTTCCGCTGCCACTTTTGCCACCTGGTCGGCATAGGGACTCATCAACATGATGTTCACACCGAAAGGCTTATCTGTAATCTTTTTTGCCTCCCGAATCTGCTCCCGCACCCACTCCGCCGGGGCATTTGCCGCGCCGATAAGCCCCAGACCTCCTGCTTCTGACACAGCCGCCGCCAGATGATATTCAGCAACCCATGCCATGCCTCCCTGGATAATCGGATATTCAATGCCCAATTTTCTGGTTAATTCTGTCTGCATTTTTTAAAACCCCGTTTCTTTCTATCATTCATTCAATACTAAATGTTTATAATTACATCCACTCAACAATGGAAGCGCCCCATGTGAGCCCTGCGCCGAATCCTGCCATGACAATCTTCTGCCCCGGCTTCAGCATACCTTTCCGATTCATCTCGTCTAGAAGAATGGGTATGCTGGCCGACGATGTATTGCCATATTCCTGAATATTCATAGGGAATTTCTCCATAGGTTCTCCCAGACGCTTGGCCACTGATTCCACAATCCTTTTGTTTGCCTGATGAAGCAGGAACCAATCTATTTCATCCTGTCTGACCTGGTTTTTCTCCAGAACTTCCCGCACCGCCTGAGGCACCTTCTTTACGGCAAACTGAAATACTGCCTTCCCATCCATTTTCATGAAATATTCGTCTGTGCCGTAGTCATGCTTTTCCCCGGAGTCTTCTCCTGCCGTGAGCACATTCCTGTCATGGCGGCTCTTTAAACTGAGGGCACTGCCTTTCCCACCGTCGGAATGTGTCACAGGAACATACATCCTGCGGCTGTCTGCTCTCAGTACTGCAGCCCCTGCCCCGTCTCCAAATAAAATACATGTTCCCCTGTCTTTCCAGTTGGTAAGATTGGAAAGGCTCTCACTTCCAATGATCAGCGCTGTCTTATAAATCCCGCCGGACAGGTAAGCCGCCGCAGTATTATAGGCCAGGACAAAACCTGTGCAGGCGGCGCTCAGGTCGAAGCAGGTAGCATTCACTGCCCCCAGCTCCTTTTGAACCTCACATGCCGCACAGGGAAGGACCACGTTTGAGGATATGGTAGAAACCACAATCAAGTCTACCTCCTCTGCTGAAATACCTGCCATGGAAAGCGCACACTTTCCCGCTTCACAGGCCATGGAGACTGTGGTCTCCCCGTCTACGATGTGTCTTCTGGAGATACCTGTCCTCTCCCTGATCCATTCATCATTGGTATCCACCAATTCTGCAATGCCGTTATTATCCATCACATGGGACGGTATAAACGCTCCCGTCCCGCATATATTTACAGCCATATTGATTCCTCTGATTTGTTTTGATTGTCAATTAGTTTTAAATTAAATTATTTTGATTATCAAAGTATATACCCAATATTTTCCTTTGTCAAGCATTTTTAAGACACGCTCTATGGAAAATCAGCCTGGCCCCATATCTTCTTGCTATTCCGCCTCAGATATATTACAATAACATACAAACCAACAGAAAATGATTTTTCAGCCAGCTGAAGATTTCTGGCTTAAGAATCACCCATTACAAAGGAGACGTTAATGATAAAACAAATTTCTTCCATCCTCAGCAGCAGTTTCAATCCCTATGAAAACCTGGCATTGGAAAAATATTTATTTGACCATGTAAAGGAGGATGAAGTTATCCTCTACCTGTGGCAGAACGAGCGCACAGTAGTCTGCGGAAGGAATCAGAATCTATGGAAAGAATGCCATGTGAGCCGGCTTTTGGAGGACGGCGGGTATCCAGTACGCCGGCTGTCAGGAGGAGGAGCTGTTTTCCACGACAAAGGCAATCTGAACTTTACCTTTCTTGTGAAAAAGGACAATTATGATGTTGCACGCCAGCTGCAGGTGATCATTCAGGCATGCAAAAATCTGGGGATACATGCTGAGAAGACAGGCAGAAATGATATCACTGTAGACGGACGAAAATTCTCCGGCAACGCCTTTTATTCCTCTGGAGAAAGAAAATATCACCACGGCACTCTGTTAATTCAGGTTGACACATCTATGATGTCCGCATACCTGAATGTGGATAAAGAAAAGCTTGCCACGAAAGGGGTCAGCTCTGTCCGCTCCCGGGTTGCCAACCTGGTTGAATTCTGCCCTGGCCTGACTATACAGACTATGAAAGATGCCATGTCCGCGGCATTTGAAACCGTGTACCATCTGCCAGCCGCCCCATACCAGCTCCCGGCATCCGCCTCCCATGAGCTGGAAGAGACCAGACAGTTCTTCAGCTCCGATGAGTGGCTGTATGGCAGAAAAATTGACTTCGCTTACCGGATCAACCGCCGTTTCCCATGGGGCGACTTTGACCTTCAGCTGAATGTAGAAAAGGGTGTCATCGTGGCAGCCGCCCTATATTCGGACGCAAATGACGAATCTTTTATCCGGAGTATTCAGGAAAAACTGGAAGGAATTTCTTTTACTTATACAGAATTAAAAGCTCTGGTTGAGAGCTGCTGCCAGACCCAGGAGCATGGTGCCATGGCGCAGGACATCAATGAGCTCTTGTACGACTCTATCTGATTCATTGGGACATCCCAATATTCCCAAAATCTAGGAATCTAAAAAGCCGGTCTCCCTGCAGAACACCATCTGTCTGTGGGGTACCGGCTTTTCTTTAGTG
>Ga0137308_101689_pt1 | contig 19221 bp, 9 predicted proteins | sample Inofrocosms_June_FD_97181 | JGI IMG/M metagenome (GOLD analysis project Ga0137308, IMG submission 97181) | Mouse cecal microbial communities from Vienna, Austria - N-Acetylneuraminic and N-Acetylglucosamine D2O microcosms_June | ecosystem: Host-associated > Mammals > Digestive system > Large... | reverse complement strand
TTTAGGGATGGACAGATAGCCCATCACACCGTCCCCGGAGATATTTAATATGTTCCAGTATTCGGTATCTGTCAGTGCGTTGTCTCCTTCGCCAAAGGCATCTCCATACAGGTTATTTTCTGTTAAATTTTTATCAAATTGGCGGGCTGCTTCCCATTCTCTTGTATAGTCTTCTGGTTCTAAATCAGATACCGCTTCTTCGTAGCTGGTAATCAAACGACTCTGGCGGTAGGTGTTCCACTGGTCAGAGATGGTTGGGTAACACAGAATACCAAAGCCAGTCAGAAAGAGCAGGGCGAATAGAAAGGTGGATAATCTTTTCATAGATTGTTCTGCTCCTTTATCGTTGTCCCTGACTTTTTCTGTCTTCTGTCGTAGCTATATAATAGGAAGATAAAGACTCCGGTAACCCCAAGTCCTACGAGCACCCACAGAAGATAGCTGGTATGGAGGCTTGCACCTAAGATAGCGGAAGCCGCCGGGATAATATCGTCTTGTACATCTTCATAGGGAATCCGATGGCCGCGGACGAGAAGTCTGTGACTGTTGACTCCGTAAGGCGTACAGGTCAGAAGTGTTACAAGGTCCGCATCTGCCTCTGCGACAAGTGCATGGGTATCGGTTGGCTCTACGACGGAGATCTGGTCGACTTCGTAGCAGAGGGTATCGTCTAAGACTGAGAGGAGAAAATGGTCTCCTTCTTCTAGTTTGTCAAGGTCAGTAAAGAGGGCTGCACTTGGAAGACCGCGGTGAGCGGAGATAACGGCGTGCGTGCCAACTCCTCCTACGGGAAGGGAGCTTCCTGCCAGGTGGCCTGCGGCTTTTTGCAGGACTTCTTCCGTTGTGGTATGGTAGATGGGAATACGGACGTTAATCTTGGGGATTTGAACGTAGCCCATCATGCCGTCGCCGGTTAGGTTGAGGCAGGAGAGGTATTCTTCACTGCCTTCTTCGGGGACTTGGGCACTGGAGAAGGAGTCGGGAAGGATATATGGGGTGAGCGCTTCGTTATAGCTTAGCGCTTTTTCGCGCTCGGAGGTATAGTCTAGCTGGCCTGTGGCATCGAGTTCGGCGATGGCGGTGTCATAGGTAGTGATTAGACGACTTTGACGGTAATTGTTCCATTGATTGGAAATAAATGGATACAGCAGCAAGGACAGGCCGGCTGTGAACATAATGCAGAGCATGAAGGTGGTAAATTTCTTATTCATATCTGGACTCTCCTTGATGTTGCAGAGTGGGGATGTGGGGACGCAGGACGCTGTTTCGTACGCAGGACGCTGCCTGGGAGGAGGGGATGCTTTGGCAGACCCGGGGCAACGCGGCGTCGAACTAACTGCAACTACGACCAGCGACGCGAAGGCCTGCCTTCGCGCCGGGTCTTCGTGGGCAGTGGATTTCGCCGCCGCTAAAAGCGCCCCTAATAAGGCCTGCCAAAGCATCCCCTCCTCCCAGACAGCTGACTGTGTGTGGCCAGAGGGATATCACCCTGTAGACTGGCTCATATAGGTCAGCTGTGATTGGATTGGAGGTTGGGTCGTATGGTTGTTTTATCGTTTTATTGCTTTGTTAGATTTTTAACAGATACCGGGGCGGCGCAGACCGCCCTGGTATTTATGTCTTATGTATTATATGACTGGCTTATTTTGCAGATTTTCTGCGGCTTGCAAAATACAGACCTGCTGCAAGAATCATGATAGCACAGCCACCGATTGTAAAGATTGTGGTTCCGATTCCACCGGTGGATGGGAGGGAGGAAAGTTTGGTGTTAGCAATTCCAACAGTTCCAACTTTGCCGCCGTCAATCTCAGTAGTAATAGTAGGACCATCATGAGTTACATTAAATTTTGTTGTCGATTTATCATCAATCGTAATGGACCATTTAACTATCTGACCTTTTTCACTTCCTTCAGGAATAACTTCAAAACCTTTATCTCCATAATAATTTGCACGAATTACAATCTTAAATACATGTGTATTCAAAGAATATCCATCTGGAGCCTTTGTCTCTTTCAAATAATAGGTTCCAGTTGCAAGACCTCTGATTGGCAATAAACCTTTCTCATCAGATGTAACAGTTCCATCAAAAGTTTTTGTTTCATCTTTAACAGTACTAGCATTTGTGTATTTGTCAGTACATGCTTCATTGGTATAAAGTGTAAACTCTGCACCTTTCAATGGATTTTTTACTTTATTTGTAGTCTCATCTAGCACTATTGTTCCATCTGTTTTAACTAAAATTCCAGTTGTAATTGTCTCTTCTGTAACGGTTCCAGTAGCTCCACCATCAATATCAAAAGTATAAGTAAAGGTCTTATCTTCATCTTCTGGCAAATTGTCTTCACTTGTTTCAACCTTAGAATCTTTTGTGTACTTAAGAACTACATCATTGCCATTACCAACCTCGTTAATACCAGCTTTATCATTCAATATTGCGGAATACGTAATAACAACTTTTCCACCTGCATACTCATTTAATACATAAGCCCCATCTTTTACAAAATCAACTTTAATTTTTTGATTTTCTGTTGTATCTGCTTTAACAGTAGTAAATGGTGTTCCCGTCGTCTCACTCTTTTTAAAAGCAGTAATTACAATAGGAGTCTCTATATCTAAAGTCAAACCTTCGCTTAAAGTATCTTCAACTTTCAATACAGGGTTCGAGCCAGCATAATATGGAACTGGTTCAATAACAACTTCATAATCAACTTTATCACCAATATCTACAGAATTTGTAACAGTTCCATTTTCTTTTGCTGTCTTTTCAACAGTTGGATGGTCTGATGCTTTTGCAACTATAGTAGCGTCTAAAATATTAAGTGCTTTATTTTCAGTATTTCCATCTACAAGAACATTGTCATCATCTTCGACTGTATAATAAATAGAAGCTACTGCATAGTTATATATCGTTGACTCAGCACCACTTAAAACTACTAGATACATACCAACGCCAAGAGATTCACAAGTATATGTTCCTAATTCTTTTGTTGTATCAGTCTCATCCTGTGTTTTAGAATAAATAGGAGTACCCATTGTAACTTTTGTAGCCTCTACTTTATCAGCTCCTAAAGCATTAATAACATCTGCATTAATATTTGCAAGTGCTGAATAATCAACTTTTTCAGCTTCTCCTTTTAAAATTGCCTCATAAGCTGCATCTGTAGTTGTATACCCGCTAAAATTACCATTTGTATCATATGTTGCTTCGACAATTTTATACAAATCTACGTTTACATTTTTTTCTACATTTTGAATTACAATGTCCCCTTTATCATCAGAAGTTCCAACTTTTCCATCTGGATTCTCTGCCGCCCACGTCGTCACCGACATTCCAAGTACCATTGCCAATGTTAATACGACTGACAAAATTTTCTTTAACTTTTTCATCTTTCTTTCCTTTCTTTTTGAGATAAATTTTGTGTTATCAGTTACACTTTGCGTTTTACCTTTTATTATCAGGTCTGCCTCGGCAGTTGTGGCTGCCGAGAATTGTCATAAATTTGTCAATCTCTCAGCCCTCCCCCCGCAAATTTATTTTTATATAAGATTAGCACCGCTGCTAACATCAGCAATACGCCACTAATCGTATACCAATAGATGCCCGCTCCGCCTGAATTCGGGAGTTCGTACAGATATAGGTTCTTCACGGTTAATCCGATAGTATCGTTTTTACCTTCTTCTGTGGATGGAGTGACAGTAAGAACGCTTACTACTTTGCTTCCGCCATCCTTAATCTGCTCTGGATTCTTGCCGTCTACCAGTACGGTAAGTCCCTCTGCTGTCCTGGTAATCTCAATCTTGATTGGCTCCTTTAACAGGCAATACCCGCTTGGAGCTTTGCGCTCGTAGAGCCAGTAGGTTCCTGCTTTGAGGTCTTTGATTGAGACAGTTCCCTCCTTGTTTGTTGTATAGCGGAAGGTCTCAGCTGTCTCGCCCTCTCCTAATTTGTCTGGCAGCACTGGCGTCTCGCCCCGGTCGAGATAGAGCATAAATTCTGCTCCTTCAAGCTTCGCTCCCCGGTCGTCCGTCTTTGTCAGACACAGGTCTATCTTCTTCGGAGTGTATTGATTGTTGAAGGTAAAGATTGCGCCTTCTTTATCAAGCGTCAGTCTCTGAGCCATTACAGCTTTCGAAGTTCCCTCCGAGCTGCCTGATGTGTCTGGTGCTACTCCGTATGCAATCTCTACGTAGTCGCCTCCATCTTTCAGCTCCGTATATTCTTCTGTCAGACCAAGTTCCCGGACAAGGTACTCCCGGTCAGCAGACAGGCTGTTAAAGTTAGCAGTCTGGTCGGCCTGCAGGGTAAATTCACCTATTGTAAGGCCATTGTTCGGGCCGGTAAAATAAGTCGGATTCGAGAGTCCCTCCGGCACGCTGTAGACTGCGCTTCTCATTGGGATATAGAGTTCGTAGCTCTCGCCGTCTTGGGAATAGTAATACTCGTCAGCCACTACAGTAGCTGCCTTGACAGCAACCAATTTTCCGCTCGCAAGCGCATCTTTAATCTTTTCAGAGAGTTCTGCGCTTTGGCCTGTGAACAGTGCTTTGGCCTGTTCAGCAGCCTTTTCTATAATCCCTGTCTCTGTCTCGAAAACGCTTTGCACTTCCGCTTCTGTCTTTAACCTCTGATACAGGATAAAGTGGAAGGTATCCTGGGTCAGCGTGCCTTCTCCGCCTGTCTGTACCAGCTTGGTAACGCTTAGGGTTCCTTTGTTGTCTGACTTTTTATTCACAAACTCCAGAACTGCCACATTGCCTTTGTCGCTGACGGTATGAAGGTCATCATCTGTTGGCAGAGGAAGGGTCTGAATATAACCGGTATTGCCAATCTCCCGCACACGATAGGAAGTGCCAGGCTTGATGCCGGTGAAGACGACAGTCTGGCCGGGCTTTAGGGTGAATTCGCCCTTTGTACCGGTCGTGCCGGTTACTATCTGCTTCTGTCCATTTTCATCCAATACTGGCTCACCAGTCTCAGTATTTGTATGATAGATTGGCTGCCCATTGGTGTAATAGCGGTAAAAGGTCTTGTCTGTCATCGCATTGTTGAGCGCATCCGTCAGGCGGAAGGTAAAGTCTACATTCGGCTTGCTGTAATCCTCCATGGTCTTTTTCACGGCAAAAGAGGTATTTGCATTGCGGAAAGTGACAGAGGTCAGAGGAGCTTGTGTAGCTCCGAATCGCTCGGATTCTCCAATAGGCCACCAGTCATCTGGAACATTGACTTCGGCCACACGATAATCCACATCCGCAGGAATCTCTGCAAAGACAGCGCTCTGTCCGCCCTTTAAGGTAAAATATCCATCCTTCCCAGTCTGAGCTTCTCCTATCACTTGCCCTTCTTTATCCTTTATGGTAAATACTTCATTGGCATAGACTTTGCCATCAAGAGTTACCACAAATGTAAAATCCGGTGTCTCCGGTGCTGTATAGCCCTCTGCAAATGCAATCTCCTTGGTTACTTCCAATGTGGTCGTAGCTCCGTCGGTCTTAGGAGTGTAGCGATTTAAAAATGTCTCACTGCACCCGCCTGCCAGCATCGTATGTACTCCGCTGGTGCCGCCTGCCGGAGCTTTGCACTCATAGCCGCCTGCTGCGAGGTCTTTGGTCTCGTAGACTGGTTCTTGCTCTACACGCTGTAGATAACTGCCCCAAAGTTCTTCCACATAATTGCAATATGCAAAACCGCTTGGCTCAATCGCTCCTGTCTCATCCATTACAGGACTTAGATAAGTATCAAGCTCCAGCACTTCATAGGAAGTACCTGTTCCAATATACTCAAACCATGCTGTCTGGCCTGCCTTCAGAGTGAAGACACCACTCTTATCCGTCTTAAAAGGAATAACAGTAGGCCATAATCCGTTGTCTGTGCATCTGACGATTTCTCCATATACAGGGTCAATCACATGATACGCCACATCCTTTGCAATCTGCCCATTCAGCTTTAGCACAAACTGAAAACGGTCCTGCGCCGGCGCACTGTAGCCTCCTACCGCACTTTGCACAGTCTTCTTTACATAGAGGTCTGGCGAAGTCTTAGGTTCATTGGTAAACACTGCACGCGGAATCACGCCATCCTGACCCGCCGCATACACAGGTGCAATACTTCCCGCAAGACAACAGATAATGGTCAAGAAGGAAAATAGTTTTTTGATTCGTTTCATAATTTTTATTGCAGAGGCCCCGCGTGAGGGGCCTCGTTCCTCCTTTCCTTTACTGAGTCTCTACCTTTTGCCAGGCGGCTGTGTATGTTATGACTCCATTTTTAGCCTTATCACCTGATACAGTAGGATTAAAAGCTGGATCCCATCCCATAAATTTATAGCCTTTACGTTCAGGAGTTCCTGTAAACGCAGGAGTCTTATCTCCCGCTCGTAACTTCCCGTGAGATTCATCACTAAAAGCTTCTCCTTCCGCACCATCTGTATATTTAACTGTGTAATATTTTTTATAATACAAGTTAAGTACATTATTTTCTTCGTAAAGTGTCAAAAGAAGCCCTTTGCTATTCCTTTCGTCTGTTTCATCTAAGTAATATTTGTCTCCGCTAAAACAACCTTCTTTATCCATCTCTAACGCATAAACCATAGTGCCAAGATTTCCCTCTCGATCCCCTAACGTCTCAACACACGTATCTCCGTACCATCTTTTGACAGTATAAGAAACCGCCTGTTTTAATGTGAAGTATAGCTTAAGTGTTGTAGAACCATCTTCTTTTAACTCTGCCTCCAGAATATTTCTTTCATCATCTTTTAGGAATATCAAGTCATCCTTCGCAAAATCCTTATCAGCTTCCGTAATAGAAACTATCTCACCTGCATAGCCTGTTCTTTGGTATTGTTCGCGCATTGACCAATTACTTTCAATCATATCGAAAATATAGTATTCTACTGTATATCCCACACGCGTATCCTTTGCATTAATCAGCATCAGATTTTCATCCAGCTTAATCATTCTGCTTCCGCCAGTATTTTCTTCCAGGTTCTCCAAAGAGTAGGTAGGAGTTACATTCAGGTCTTCCTCTACTGTCCACAGAGATTCTTCCGGCAGATTTAGTGTTGCATATTGACCGGCGTACAGCTTTATTTCACCATTTGCACCAGTCACAGCTTTGCCTGCTATACTACCGTCGGCATTGTGAATCGTATACGAAATATTTCCGCGAGGTTGCGTTTCTGTAACGCAATTTCTAATCTCTGCTACCCAATTATCATAGCCTCCGAATTCTTCAGGGTCGGCCTCTATTAGCTTTCTTATATCTCCACCTAAAGACACCACCTGTTTCAGAATCATCGTAAACTGCTGGTCAGACTGTACGCTCATACGCTTCTCAACCTCTACAGGCCCCATCTTGTTAGAGTTGACAAAACCTGTGGATTCATAGGATGCATTAAATCCATAACTGGAATTATAGTTCCAATCATCGTCATTAAAGTACCCTGCTAATAATCCCCACTCAGCATCCGATTCTTCTGTCACCTCTACAAGGCGAAGCAGTGGACCTTGAAGTGACGGTTGTGGTCTTCCGCCGCCTATACTGCGAAGACTTTGCGTCTCAAAGTCTCCTTCTCCAATTCCAGGGTTTAGCAAGCCTGCAATCACCTCTTCATCATATAGATTCAGATATACTTGATTTTCTGTAAAGCTCACTGCAGGATATCCATTGTCTGTCTTATACAGGATAATTCTTCCATCTTCTCCGGTTGTCTCTATCCGGTCTGAGACAGGTTGAGGCAATCCTATACTGCCTGGATTTTTTCCGTCAATCGCCCATACAACATAAGGAATTCCAGAAGCGGGAACCCAACTACCGTTACGTGCTTCGCCGACATACTGCTCCAGTCTCCATACCAGTTTTGCTCCTGTTGGCACTTCAGAGGAACTCTCTGTCATATACTTGCGAATTTGGGACATATCCTTCAGATGTCTTGCTTCGTTATATATCGTTGCAATCGGCTTCTCTGCCACTGTTCCGACAATCGGCTGGTCATCTTCAGGATAGCTCTGGCTCAACTGTAAATTCTGGCGCATATTGTTCTGAGACACTGCTAATCCGATGCTGGTCGTCTTCTGCTTCCTTTAGTATATAGGTCGCACCTTCAGGAATACCCATCTCTCCTTCAGGTATCGCAATCATATACCATGGATACATCTTAATAGACTGACCTGCACGCCACTTTACGTTGTATCTCTGCCCGGTAAACTGATTAATATAAGCCACAGATGCTTCTGCATTCCCATCCGAGTATGGCGCATCCTTCTTTGGCCAGATATAGGTATCTCCATCTTCTTCTGTTACTTCCAGAATAAATTCCACCGCACTATTTTCCAGTAATTCCTTGTCATCTTCATCAATACCTTCAATGTAGAAAACTGCTCTATCCTCGTTGTTCTTAATATAAGAGCCTTGCACAGCTGCCTTTAAGTCTTCCACATACTTTGTATCTACTTCATCACTCTCATCTGCCGCTACATACTCCTTGCTAAGATACAGCGAGCCTTTAGCGCCATTGACAAAGCTTACAGCTGCACCTTCTCCAGCAAGTGTACCTGTATGTGATGCTTCATCTGCCGGATAGATTTGCGGATAGTTGTCGTCTTGTTTTTCACTGACTTCAAATGAATCTCCAAGCATACCAACTGCTTCAAAGACTGCGGTCTCTCCATCAGATAAGGTAAAGCTTCCATCTGCTCCGGTTCTTCCTTTTCTGACAAATACACCTTGTTTTGTCACAGTATATAGATAGTCTTCTTTTGCCTTTCCATTTATCTTCAGATAAAAGGTAAATTCAACATCAGGCTTTCCTGTGGAACCATCTCCCATCTCGCCTGCCCTATCATCGTCTTGGCCTTCTTCTGATGAACCGTTGCTAAGACTGTCGCCTAAGACTGCCCGTGTTTTGTCTGACTGCATCTCGCCGGATATCTCGGTATCTCTAATATTGCTTTCTGCATCAGAGATTTCCTGATTATTCAGAAGACTTAATATTTCCTGACCGCCTTGTATTTCGCCAGCATCTTCCTGTTCTGTCACCAGAGTCTTGCTGACAGAGAGGGAACGCCTCTGATAGTCATTGGTAAATTCTGCTTCTTTCTTGCCGCTGAAGATAGGCATCTTAATCTCTACGATATCATTGACTGCCTGGTAGAGAGGTTTCTGGCTCTCAGGGTCTTTTGGAATATCCTCTGTCACTTCGGTAACAAGGTAGGTCTTATCCGCCTCTAATCCTTTGATTCGGACAGTTCGAAAACCAAGTGCGCAGCTAAAACTTCCCTTATTATCTAAAGTCCCTTTGGTAGCTGTCTCTTTTCCCTCTGCATCCAGCAGCACCCATGTAAGGCCAGCGGTTGCTTCTACCTCTCCTTCTTCTGAAGGCTTCTTCACTGTGACAGCTTCTCCATCTGCACCTAACATTGGACTTCCATATGTATTCGTCAGGGTCTCTACTACACGGAAGGTAAAGGTCTTCAACTTATCTTCCTGTGCATCATAGTTCTCCTGCGACTGATGGGTAATCTGCTTGGTAATCTCCAGATTTTTCCATTTATAATAGTTGGTAAATATTTTGCTGCTTCCCTCTGCGCGGAGTATACCAGTGCTTTGTGGGCTGGTGCAGAGCCAGCTTTCTCCTGAATTGGTCTCTGTCAGCTGGTATTCGGTTCCTGTAAAGCCTGGGAAGAGTGCAATAATCTCACCTGGCTTTAGCTGAAACTCTCCATTCGCATCTGTCCTTCCTGTATGTAGCTTATTAGGGATGCTTCCGTCTAAGCGGGCGCTGTCCACATACCAGAACTCGGCATCTGCAACTGGTGTGTATGTTCCTTTGCCGTCTTTGGTCTCTATCTTGAATGTGAAAATATTATCAGACTCATTCAGGCTCACACCCTCTGGTACGCCTGCAAGCTTTTTCTGCACATAGAGCACCGGGCGGAAGGTGTTAGTGAAGGTCAGGGTCTTGACAGCAGACTCATCATCTCCTGTCGTGTTCTCATTCACTTTGGATTCCCAGAACACATTCTCGGTCTCCTGCACCTTGATACGGCTGACGTCTGCCATCTGGAAAACTGCTTTTTCATTATGTTTCAGATGCAGATAGCCATTGCCATCTGTTGCATATACCTGGTCTGCTTGCTGTACCCATTCACCGTTTTCCTCTGCTTTGTACAGCTTATACTCGGTAAAGGCAAGCGGGTGTTTACTATCCTTATTATGGAAGCGATACTCTTCATAGACCTGGAAGGTAAAGGATTCATCTTCTCTTGCAGATGGAACATCACCGGATACTTTTTTGATAATCTCCAAAGTCTGCTTCTGGTCAAGACCAACCTGGACAGAATTGCTGGCTACTGTCGCAGCTGCACCTGTATCTTTTGTTGGTTCCCAATCCAGAAGTCCACCTCCTGTCAATGGTACTGCATAGAAAGAAGTATTATTGTATGCATAATTTCCATTGTCAGGTTTTGATGATGGCGCTTGCATCTTAATCTGGAAAGATACCGACTGATTATACTGCAAGGTATACTCTCCTAAATCAACTGCAACCGCTTCGACATATTCTGTCCAAGAATGTTCCTTGCCATCATTTTCATTCTCTATTTGTTTTTGAATATACGCTATAAAGTCATTTTCTTTATACCAACCGTTACCTTCTGTAAGTACAGTCTCTGGTGACTCTTTTCCGGTTGTAATCTCTGCATTACGTTGAGCATTGTAATAAATTGTTGGCTGAATTCCCTGTTTTTCCAGAGCACTGACATCTACAGACTGGAACGTACCATGCCATGGATTCTTGTCAAATGGAGCAAATGGTTCGTTTTCACTAGTAGCACGGTCTACTGCTGCATTTTCCAGACAGTCATAGATTACAATATCTGTCTGAGGCGTCTGAGCTGTTACAGTTATGCTGTAAGTATAGGTATCATTTACTGGAACAACTGTACTTTCGCTAAAAGTTCCAAAACGGTCTGCATCTGCACGTACCAGCTTCTCAATCTTGGACTGTGAAGATACCGCAATATCATCCATCAGTACATTATTGGCGTATAGGACATTTCGATAAGTTGTATCAAAACGATTATCTTCTTTATCTACCTTATCTACATTATCAATATTTCCGCCATCTTTTATAAGGTCTGCACAGGCTTCTGCTAACTGCGGATTATTCTCAATCACTCCATTATCCAGATACACTTCACTTTTCAGACCGCACAACGAAGGTTTTTCATCATTGCTTCCGCCTGAACGTTCGCTGAAATCTGGCATAAATGCACTGATATTGGAGTTAATCTCCTTCTGATTGATGGCATCCATATCCTTCCAGTCGTAGTAAGCGCGGAAGTGGACACCCCATCCTTCTATCCATTTCTGGTTGGTATAGGAGGTGGCGTCTGCACCTTCAAAGGTGATACGGAAAGGTATCAGTGTTCGCCCGGTTCCGCGGTAGTTGGAAATAATCTCCTCAGAATTCACACTGACTTTTACCTGTGTGGTATCCCAGGACTTGGGCTGTCTTCTGTAATTGCCTTTGCTGTCCAGATTGGTAATCCGACCGGCAGTTACTGGGAAGGATGCATCAAAATTCATCCCATAAGGAAGCAAGTCATAGAAGACAACATGATTTCTGCCTGGGGAGATAAGCTCCTTGCCATCCTCCGACAGATAGTCCAGACAATTTCTGTCATAAATCTCATAGCCATCATAGGCTGTAAGCATATATTCCACTAGCCCTCTGTTGTTATCCACATCGTTGCTGCTCTTGGATTCTTTAAAAGAAGCTGCGGTCATATTTAGCCAGGTGACATCGCGGTAGGCGTTGTCGCGGACTAAAAGATTGCCACCATATATCGTTTTTGTTGCATCTGAAAGACCATTATATTCTGTATATTGGTCTGTATCATCTGTATAGGCGTCACCTTTTCCGTCCTCGTTGTATGGCTGTGCCATTGCACCGGAAAGATTCTCAATCCGTACTGTCGGACTTGTTTCATCCTTTGTTGCCGGACGAGCTTCTAGTATTTGCGCCATAAGTGGAGAGTCTGCTTTTAAGCATACATTGACATCAATCTGACAGGTACTGCGGTAGTCAATCGAATTATGCTCTACCTTGATACGCCATGGCTGCCAGCTAATATATTTTTCGTCTAATTCATATGGCTCCATTCGGCCGGATTCATCCAATTTTTTTGTTTCAATCAGAACCCATCCATTGTCATCTGGTGTCAGTTCACTATCTGCAGGAAGTTTGGAAAACATCGCATAGATACGTACGCTTGGGTCAAAATTCTCTGGTAATTCGTCTGCTTTAATACTTGCCAGCTCCGAATCCACCATCTTATCTTCCCATATATCGTATCCGTAATCTGCCTGCTCGATGGTGACGCTGGAGAAATAATAATCCTTTCCATCCATCATCTTTCCAGATTGCCCGGTCGTTGGATGCAGATAGATAAAGTCATCGGCGGTTGTCATAGTATAATAGCTTTTAGGAATATACTGACCAATCTTCTCTCCTGTAGTCTCATGCGTTGCAGCATAGCCATTCATATGGCCATTCGTTGTAAAAGGCATCTCTCCATAATCTTCGCCTTTTATGCTCGCTTTTGCATAAGCATCCAGCCATCCGGTATAGACGGTCTTGTCGGTCTCTTTCTTGACTCCAATAATATTCCCGGAATAGGTCCAGTCATAGTTCTTGTATTTCCAGTTTGCAGTTGATGCAGCCAGGGTGACATATTCATCTATATTGTCAGCCGGCTCTAAGCAAATCGTAAGGTCATTTTGTACCAAATCACCTTCTTCTACCTGTTCTGCCGGATATGCAGTCACTACATAGAAACGGCTGCCCCAGGATTCTTCTCTCTGGTCAGTGGAAGAAGCGGTTGGGTCTTCAGATTCGTCTGTCACATCTGGCTCTTTGATGGCAAGCTTATAGCTTGTAGAGCGGTCAGAATTATCGCGATAGCCTACAACCTTTCCTTCTATTGTCCTTCCATCCTCTGTCTGATATGTTGGATTATCTTCGATAAACAGATTCCATGGCTGCGTCGCATTTCCTTTTAGTTTTACATCCCATACGACAAAGCGGTATTCGGAAGTATTCAGTCTGCCATTTTCATCTTTATATTGGTCAGAAAGACTGCCTTTGATATACTGCTCAATCTGCGATACAGTATACAGTCCCGGTGTATAGTTCAGGCTGGTATCCTGATATGGGGTCTTTAATACACTGGTAAGAGATACACTGGAATCTACTTTACCGGTCAGTGGTGTGGTTGATTCAGGTTCGCTGTCGTTTATCTTTATCTCTGGTGTCAGCGTCCACGTTGTCTCATCCACAATATTCATCAGTTGCAGATTCTTATAGAGCACCTGCCATGCGGCATTGGTTCCTGATGGAATCGTGCGGTAGTTAAAGAAGACCAAATTTCCTTTATCATCTACATAGTAGTTAAATGGTGTATTGCGGTTCGTTGTGAAATCATCAGGCTTTCCCTGTGGCACTGCAATATCATTGGGTGCAACAGGATTCTTACCTCTGTCTAAAAATAACGTACTTGGAATTTTAATCTGAACTGCACCAGGCTCCAAATCCTCGCTTGCATGGAATTCCATCTGATATTTCAAATTAAAATTAGCGGTCTTTGTTACATCATAACGGTCATCCTGATTGACATAATATACATCAAAGCTCCAGTTTTTTGCACTTCTGCTTCTTCGCATACTATATGTTGCCGTCTCATTTTCCCACATCGTCGCATCGACGGTCTCATCGTCTAATGCGGTCAGCTCTTCTAAGGACATTAAGCCTTCAAAATCGATCGGTTCTTCCTCGTCTTCAGGCTCTGTTTCTTCTGGTTCCTGCTCTTTGACTGTGTCTTCTGCTGGAGTGGTATTCTCTGTTGGAGCTGTATCCTCTGCAGGAGTGGTATCCTCTGTTGGAGCTGTATTGGTATCTGCTGGCTCTTCTGGAGCCTCTGTATCTGGTGTGGTATTGCCTTCTGTTCCTGTATTTTCTTCAGGTGCAGCTGGTTGCTCTGGCTCTGGTGTAGTATCCGGTGTCTCAGATGGCTGTGTCGGAGCCTCTGGAGCGTCCGGCTGCTGATTGTCTTCTTCCGGCTTTCCTTCTTCTTCAGGAGCCTCGACAGATGGCTGCTCCTCTGGTGGTGCTTCCTCAGATGGAGGAGTCACCGGTTCTGACGGCACTTCTGGCTCTGTCGTTGCATCATCTGGCGCTGGTATTTCCTCAGATGCAGACGGCTCAGAGGGCGCAGAAGGCTCCTGAGTCATATCTTCTTCGGGCGCTGCTGAATCTTCTTCGGTCACTTCCGGCTCTTGTTCTTCTTCCTGAGACGCCGAAGTGGCTGTATCTTCATCAGATGGCGCTTCTTCTGCAATAGACTCAATATTTTCCTGTGCTTCTGTCTCCACTTGCTCCGTTTGATTCTCTGCATAGACGGAAATATTGGAACATATCATCGCCAGCATCAGAACGGATGCTATGATTTTCTTACCTATATGCTTCCCCTTCATGAACCTCTCCTCCTTGCCTAAAGGTATTTAGCGAGTATTACCGCATAATGTTTATTATGTGGTAAAAAAGAAGGTTCACAAAAAATATTCTTAGAAAAATGTATATTTTCTTAAAGTTTTGACGGTTCTTTTGACGGTTGTTTTGGTATACTGGGTTTAAATTCAGGGTATGTATCTGTTACTTGGAAAATATTAGAAAGAAAATCTAGAAATAGATACACCAATATATACTGCATTTTTTACCACATAATAAACATTATGAGGTTCCTAGACAGCCTTAGGCGAGCAGCCCCAGGCTGTCTATTTGTTTCTCCTGTTCTTCACAGCTGACTTTGGTATATATCCGGGTAGTATTGATATTGGAATGACCCAAAAGGTCTGCAAGACGACAGAGGTCCTGGGCCGTATTATAATAGGTAACGGCAAAGAGATGCCGAAGATTATGTGGAAATATTTTCTCCTTACTGACTTTTGCCTCCTGGGAGAGTGCTTTCATCTCATGCAGAATATTACTGCGGTCTAGAGGTCTTCCATTGCGGGTGACAAAGATGCTGCCTTTTATAATCTTTCTCTTTTTGGCATACTGCAACAGTTCCTGGCACAGCTTTCTTGGAAGGATAACCATTCGGCTTTTTCCTTTCAGCAATACTCTGGTCCGTCGGACATAAAGGCTCTCGACTGTGATAAAGGGCAATTCACTGACTCGAATCCCAGTAGCCGCAATCGTCTGCATCAGATAGAACAGCCTCAATTTCCCCTTCCCTCTTGCAACATCTAACAGACGCTGATATTCTTCCTTAGACAGTTCTCTGTTCCTCTCCCGAAAGACTTCCCGCTGCATCTTAAAGGACTTTACCACACAATCTGTATATCCTATAAAACGCAGAAATGAATTTACTGCTGCTAACATCGAATTAGCGCTGCTCACTTTATAATTGATAGAGAGATACTGCTTATACGCAATCACCCGCTCTTTTGTAATCAGCTTGACATCTCCGATATATCTTAGGAAAGCTTTTGTATCACGTATATATTTTGCCACCGTCGCCTGACTTTTCTCCTCTGCCCTCAACTGCCTCTCAAATCTCTCTAATCGCATAGTTTGTTCTCCTTTTCTTATCCTTTGTGTTATCTATCAGCGTATGGGAAGGGAGCGTAGATGTCAAGAGTAGAGACTTTTTTACATAAAAAAGGAGCTGCACACTAATTGTTTAGTGGGGCAGCTCCTTCCTCTACCATCTGTTTTAAAATCCTTTTTGTAGTGGAATCCGCAAATATATAATTAAATGACTTGTTAGTTAGTATCATATATATCACGTTCAGAGTGCAACGTCTATTTTGTTAAATTATTACTCAATACTTTCAAAGCTAGAATCTTACAAAGGTTAAGCAATACCTCTCGCCTTACTTCCTCCGACATACTTTCCCTATTTTAACTTATACACCCTCCCCTTTCTCTCTCCCTCCACCTGTAAAATTCCTTCCTCTACCATCTGTTTTAAAATCCTTTTCGTAGTGGAATCTGCAAGATTTAGAAGTTCTCTGGCTTCTTTATTAGAAATGCTTCTATATTTTTTTATATAAGTGATAATTTGTTGTTGTCGCTCTGTTGTTATCGGCTTTTTATCGGCTTTTTTATCGGCTTTTTTATCGGCTTTTTTTATCGGCTTTTTACCATTTAGCCGATATAAATTTACGCGAAACATATCTCCTATTTCCAAAAATTCTGGTTCTTTGAGTCCATATTCTCCTGCTCTTTTTAGAATTCGCCGGATACCAGTCCCCCATTCTTCAATCAATTCCATACGGCTAAAGACTTCAGCAACTGCACGATTGCGGATTTTGGAACGCCCGCTTAGAGCTTCTTCTAAAGTCAATCCTCCATAAAGCATCCCAGGAGATGTAACTTCTAGCCGGTCATCATATAGCGCTACCTGAACACAAGAATTATCCATAAAATTTCTGTGACATTGTGCATTGATAATCATTTCACGAACTGCTCCAACTGGCAACTCATATTGTTCTTTTCGAATCAGCCCATCAATCTTGGCACTTTTGTTAATATGGCGCAATACAAATTGATAAGCATTTTCAATCTGTTCATATAGAGGACCTGTATATTCTTTTTTATCAATAAATTCATCCCTGTCATTTCCCTTAAAAAGCGCACATTGTATCTTAGCAAAGCGAAAAAAATCGCTTGTCAAAAGTGCAAACGCATTTGTTGCATACAGTTTATCATCCGTCTTTTTTAAAATCTTCCAGTTTATAAGTTGTGCTTCTGTCACTATAGGAATTGTTTTTCTTTCTTCTTCCGAACTTGCAGCAACAAGCATATAGGTATATATATCTTTACACAATTTTTCCACTGCCTGTTCTGTAACTGTATATCCTATACAAAGCAATTCATCCCAAGACCAATTTCTTCCTTCTATCTCCAGTTCTTTCACTTTTGTAATGTCAGCAGGACGTGATGTTCCGGCAATTCGAATATATGTACCATTCTCTTTTCCTGTCTGTTTTAAATAATATGGACGATTCGCTCCCGGATAAATCTCCACAATAACAATGCATTTTCCATCTAGTGTCTGAAAAGTAATATCTGGAACAATCTGAGGCTCACAACAATCAGAGATAGCATTGGCAATGCCATCCATAATCTGAAATACAGCTTCTTTGTTCACCCCTATAATTTCTCTAGTAGTATCATCAATACCAATTATCAGTTTCCCGCCACTTGTATTAGCAAATGCAATGATTGATTTAATATAACGTTCACTCTTTTTAGGAAGTTCTGATTTAAACTCTATATTTTTAGATTCACCCTTTAAAATCTCATCCAAAGTCATTGCATTCTCCTTTTCTATATATTCTAATATAGGCGTTTGCGAAACGCCAAAAGCCGCATAAATACAGCATTTTTTGTTGCCAAAATGAAATATCTCCTCAAGGTTTATGGTAAAATAGAATTGTCCAGAAACTAATCAACCATCCACCTTAAAGGAGATATACTCATATGATAACACATAAGCAGCTCACTTTGGCAGAAGTTTTTGAAGATTGTCAAAATAAATTTGAAAATGACAAATATCAGTTTCTAGTACTTCTTGATGAAACCATCCATCTTGATGAAATTGTTCCTGTATCTTTTGTCTCTCATTTTCACGCTCGTACCGGAAGGCCTCGCAAACATCAGCTTTATCCTATGCTGAAAGCTCTTCTAATCCAGCGTATCTTTTCAATCCCGACGGATATGCTCCTGATTGTCTTTCTCAAATACTCTCAGGAATTGCGTGATTTCTGTGGATTTGATGTTGTTCCCGATGCCTCTAAATTTACCCGTTTCAAACAGGATTTTCTTTCGGACTTACAATCGATGTTCGACCACCTAGTTGATCTGACCGAACCGATCTGCCAAAAGCTTGATTCTGCCCTTGCATCCATGACCATCTTTGATACCTCCGGGATAGAAGCCTGGGTCACTGAAAACAATCCGAAATACGCAAACCGTATCATCAAGCAGCTGAAAGCTTTTGCCAAAGCTCACAACTTCAATAAGAATTATGACCCTTACAAAGCTGCCTATGGCTCTATGCCCTCCCATGCTGCCACTAACCAGGCAATTCCGCAGATGTATATCAACGGACATTTCTGCTATGCCTATAAATTCGGTATCATTACCAATGGTTTCGGCATTGTTCGTGACATCACTTTTTACAACAAGGACTTTTTAAATGCACACCCTGATATCGTGATTGGGAAAAAAACCGATTCCCCGGATGAAGATAAATCGCTTGCTGACTCAAAAGCGCTCCTTCCGGTCTTGATCGACTTCTTCCAAAAACATCCGCTGATCAATCCCAAAACTTTTCTCGGAGATACAGCGTTTGATACCATCGAAATCTATAAATCCCTTCTTGGAGACATCGGATTCGAAAAAGCCTTTATACCTTTGCGTGTCAAACTTTCCATGGAAGATGAGGGTTATACCTTTAATGAGAACGGTATTCCATGCGGTCCATATGATCCCACACTTCCCATGAAAAGAGAAGGAAGCAAATCTCATTTAAAAAGTAAGATTCCAACCATGAAATTTGTATGTCCCAAAATGAAATGGGAATACAATCGGGCAGATAAATCCAAACGCCGTGTCTGTCATTGTGACAACCCCTGCACGACTTCTTCCTGCGGACGGATGATCTACATCTATCCGGAGAAAAATCTTCGCGCGTATCCGGGCGTCGAACGCGGTTCAGCTGAATGGGATGAAACCTACAAAATCCGAGTCAATGTCGAGAAATCTATCAATCACTTTAAAGATAGTTTCTGTATTGCTGGGCGTAAAACTCAAAATGAGAAAACGCTCCATGCAGATCTTCTTCTCGCTGGTATTACTCAGCTTATCACAGTGATAGTTGCCGACAAGATCCATCAGCATCAGTATCTCAGAAGTTTAAAACCACTCATTGCATAGGACTTATCAATTCCATAAATCCATGGGACTTATTTCGTGTGCCAAAAAATATCCGGTATCCACTTTTCATCCCAAGAATCCTGCATTGCAGGATTCTATCCTTGTTTTCAATCAGGATTGCGAACTTGTTTCGCAATTACCTAAATAATTAAATAATGGTTTTCGTTCTTCCATGTACATATTATTACCTCCTAAAATAAAATAAGCACCCATCTAC
>Ga0137308_101688_pt1 | contig 19228 bp, 15 predicted proteins | sample Inofrocosms_June_FD_97181 | JGI IMG/M metagenome (GOLD analysis project Ga0137308, IMG submission 97181) | Mouse cecal microbial communities from Vienna, Austria - N-Acetylneuraminic and N-Acetylglucosamine D2O microcosms_June | ecosystem: Host-associated > Mammals > Digestive system > Large... | reverse complement strand
TGGGATTTTCGACCGGGAAGAAGCGGCAAAAGCCATGGTATCTGCCATCGGAAAGGCAAAAGGTCTGGACGTGTCTGAGATTCAGGCAGTGGATTTTGCAGCCTTTAAGGAGAGCCAGTACGATGCGCTGGCGGAGGGACTGCGGAAGCATTTGGATATGAAGAAAATCTATCAAATTCTGGAGGAGGGGATTGAGTAATTATGAAAATAGAGCTGGAACAAGTACAACCCAGGGAGATTGAAGCACGCAGTTTTGAGATTATCACCCAGGAACTGGGTGACTGCCCTTTAGTGCCTGGAACAGAACCCATTGTGAAACGCTGTATCCACACCAGCGCAGATTTTGATTATGCCAGGAATCTCTGCTTTTCAGAAAATGTGGTGGAAAAGGCGCTGGAGGCCATAAGAAAGGGAGCGGACATTGTGACGGATACCCAGATGGCAAAGGCGGGGATTAATAAGAAAATCCTGGGGACTTACGGAGGCCAGGTGCACTGCTTCATATCCGATGAGGATGTGGCACAGACGGCAAAAGAAAAAGGATGTACCAGAGCAGCGGCCAGTATGGAAAAGGCGGCTTCCCTGGGGAAAGATTTGATATTTGCCATTGGCAACGCGCCTACGGCACTGGTGCGCCTGTATGAACTAATCCAGGAGGGAAAACTTTCTCCCAGCCTGATTATCGGGGTGCCTGTGGGGTTTGTGAATGTGGTGGCTTCCAAAGAACTGATCATGGAACTTACCCAGGTACCGTACATCATAGCCAGAGGAAGAAAAGGCGGGAGCAACATTGCCGCCTGCATCTGCAATGCGTTTTTGTATATGAAATAATTAAAAAGGTGTATGCATAAAATCAGGGATCGTGTACACTGTATATGGTAATATTTATGCGTCCGCAGCTGTTCAGTATCGTTACAATATCTGCTGAATAGTTACGGTTATAGTCTGTCCAAGGAGGAAACGGTTGATGACAAAGGAACAATTGCTGCAGAAATTTGAGGAAATTTATGGCGGCGCCGGGGAAGCCAGATGTTTTTTTGCTCCGGGCCGGGTGAATCTCATTGGAGAACATACGGATTACAATGGCGGGCATGTATTTCCCTGTGCCCTGACCATTGGCACATTTGGGGCTGTTCGAAAAAGAGAAGACCGGAGACTTCGTTTTTATTCCATGAATTTTGAAAATAACGGGGTGATCGAATCTGATTTATCAGAGCTGGCTTCCGGCAAAAAAGGGGACTGGAGTGATTACCCAAAAGGAGTTGTGTGGACCTTTGAAAAGAGGGGATATCCCATTCCCTGTGGATTTGATTTTCTGATTTTCGGAAACATTCCTTCCGGTTCCGGTCTGTCTTCCTCTGCTTCTCTGGAGGTGCTCACCGGACTGATGTTAAAAGAGCTTTATGGATTTGACCAGCTTTCTATGGTGGAGATTGCCCAGATCGGCCAGTATTCAGAGAACAATTATAATGGGATGAACTGTGGAATTATGGATCAGTTTGCCAGCGCTATGGGGAAAAAAGACCATGCCATTTTCCTGGATACCGCCAGTCTTCAGTATGAGTATGCTCCTGTGAAGCTGGATCAAGCGAAGATTGTGATTACCAACAGCAAGGTAAAACACAGTCTGGTGGATTCCGCCTATAATGAGCGCAGGAGCCAGTGCGAGACAGCCCTTAGAGATCTACAGAAAGTGTGTGAGATCAAAACATTGGGGGATTTGAGCAGAGAGGAATTTGAACAGCACGCGTCTGCCATTGAAGACCCGGTGTGCAGACAGCGGGCAAAACATGCAGTTTATGAAAATCAGCGGGCCATTGACGCGGTGCAGGAGCTTAAATCCGGGAATGTGGAGGAATTTGGGCGTCTGATGAATGCATCCCATGTATCTCTGCGGGATGACTATCAGGTTTCCTGTGAAGAGATTGACCTGCTGACAGAGCTTGCATGGAAGATACCCGGTGTGCTGGGGTCCAGAATCACAGGAGGCGGTTTCGGCGGCTGTACGGTGAGCATTGTGGAAAATGACGCAGTGGGACAGTTTCAGGAGCAGGTGGGGAAAGCCTATGAGAAACAGGTAGGGCACAAAGCAGAATTTTATGTAGTGGATATAGGAGATGGAGCACATGCCTTATAAGTATATCAAACAATTGACAGAGTATGGAATTCAAAAGGGACTGATGGAGGAAACGGACAGGATTTACGTGACCAATCTGCTGTTGGATGCGCTGGGGCTGGACGGATATGAGGAACCGGACAGCATTGATGAACATGCCGCGCTTGAGGAGACGCTGAAAGGACTGCTGGATTACGCCTGTGAGCACAAACTCATCGGGGACTCTGTGGTTGAACGGGATCTTTTGGATGCACGGCTGATGAACTGCCTTCTGCCTAGACCCAGCCAGGTGATTGCCAGATTCCAGGAACTTTACCAGGAGAGCCCTAAGAAAGCTTCCGATTATTTCTATCAGTTCAGCCAGGATACGGATTATATCCGCAGATACCGGATTTGTAAAGATATGAAATGGGTGGTGGAGAGTCCTTATGGAGAGATTGATATCACCATCAATCTCTCCAAACCGGAAAAAGATCCCAAAGCCATTGCGGCGGCTAAGCTGGCAAAGCAAAGCGGATATCCCAAATGCCTGCTGTGCAGGGAAAATGAAGGGTACGCAGGGAATCTGAACCATCCCGCCAGGGAAAACCACAGAATCATTCCTCTGACCATTGACGGGAACCAGTGGGGATTCCAGTATTCCCCCTATGTGTATTACAATGAGCACTGTATTGTATTTAACGGGGAGCATACCCCTATGAAAATTAACCGTGCGGCATTTTGCAAATTGTTTGATTTTGTAAAATGGATGCCCCATTATTTTATCGGCTCCAATGCAGACCTTCCCATTGTGGGCGGCTCTATTTTAAGCCATGACCATTTTCAGGGGGGGAATTATCAGTTTGCCATGGCGAAAGCGCCTATAGAGGAATATGTGAAAATCCCCCGCTTTGAGGACGTGGAGGCAGGGATTGTCAAATGGCCGCTGTCTGTGATTCGTCTGCGCAGCCAGGATAGCAGCCGTCTGGTAGACCTGGGCGATTATATTTTACAGTGCTGGCGGGCCTATACCGATGAGGAAGCGTTTGTGCTGGCCAAGACAGGGGATGAGCTGCACAATACCATTACTCCCATTGCCCGGAAAAACGGGGACATGTATGAGCTGGACCTGGCTCTGCGCAACAATATCACCACGAAAGAACATCCTCTGGGTGTGTATCATCCCCATAAGGAACTGCACCATATTAAGAAGGAAAATATCGGCCTGATTGAGGTGATGGGGCTTGCGGTTCTTCCGGCCCGTCTGAAAACGGAGATGGAGGGGCTGGCAGATGCCATTCTGAACAAAAAGGATATACGCGCAGATGAGACTCTGGAGAAACATGCGGATTGGGCGGAAGAATTCCTGCCAGGGTATCCGAAGATCAATGAAGAAAATGTGATGGATATTTTGAAAGCAGAGATAGGGAAAGTGTTTGTGAAAGTACTGGAAGATGCAGGGGTGTATAAAAATACACCGGAGGGCAGGCAGGCATTTCACCGTTTCCTAAACACTTTGTAAAGCCCGATAATTCCCACATACTGACAGGACGATACACAGGTCTGCCTGTGCATTCGTTCTGCCAGAAGCCGGAAGATGATTTACAATGCCGGGATCTCTTTTACATGCCGGATAAATATTTCGCGGATGCCTTCGTATTCCCCCAGGCCCTTTAAACAAGATTCTACCTGGTACCCGGCACTGGAAAATTGGGAATACCAGGAATCCGGGTCATCACCAGCCATATCGTTTCGCGCATGGTCCCCGGCTACGATCATGAAAGGCACCAGATGTACTTTCGCCGGCTGGAATTTCTGAAGCATTTTCAGCAGAGTTTCCATAGAAGGGTAAGCTTCCACTGTGCCCAGGAAGAAATTGGAGTATCCCATGTCTTTCATTGTGTAGTCCAGGGCGGCATAGGTGGTGTTGGCATAGTGGGAAGTTCCGTGTCCCATCAGGACCACAGCCTCATCGGTTGGAATGTGTCCAAACTCCCGGCCCAGGGCTTCAATGACCTGCCGGTTGTCTTTTTCAGTAGTTAAAAGAGGGTCTCCAAAAGAAATTTCCTGGAATTGGTCTTTGAATGCCAGCGCATCTTCTTTCATCAAGTCGTTTTCAATACCGTTGATTACATGTGTGGGCTGAATCAGCACATGGGTAATGCCGTCTCCTGCCATCTCTTCCATGGCTTCTTTTACGTTATTGATATGTATATGGTCTCTCTTTTCCAGTTTCGCCAGAATCATTTTGCTGGTCCAGGCCCGGTAAATGCTGTAATTAGGAAAAGCCTGGGCGATGGATGACTCAATGGCATCAATGGTTAATTTTCTGGTTTCTTCGTAGCTGGTTCCGAAACTTACGACTAAGATTGCTTTCTTTGCATTTGTGGACATGATAGTTTCCTCCGGTTGTAATTTTTTCTTGGAAACTGTAAGTAAATCAGTTGATCACAGTTCCTAGAGCGTGGGGATAGCGTGAATGAATTTTCAAACACGCTCTAATGTCAGCCGTAATTTTTATTCTATCAGCGGGGATATTTTTTGTCAATATGAGGGTAACGATTCTGTGGTTCCCAATTGACAAAAACTGCCGGGTTGCTTATTATTGATAAAAAAAGAACAAATGAGAAGTGGGAGGACGTAACAGTGAGTATTTCCATGATTGGAATTGATCATAACAGGGCCCCGGTGGACATCCGGGCATTATTTTCTTTTACAAAGCGGGAGGCCGGGGAGGCGGTACTGGCTGTGAAAGAGATGGAGGGAGTCCATGGGTGTGTGATTCTTTCCACTTGTAACCGGATGGAGATTTGGGTGAGTACTTGGGAAGACTGGGATGGATGCCTGTATGAAATGCTGTGCCGGATAAAGCACATCTCAGGGCAGTCTTACCGTGATTGTTTCACCGCCCGCAGAGACCGGGAGGCGGTGGAACATTTGTTCTATCTGACAGCAGGGTTGAAGTCTCAGATTTTAGGGGAAGACCAGATTCTGACTCAGGTGAAAGATGCCCTGAGTCTGGCCAGAGATGCTTTTGCCACAGACGGGGTTCTGGAGGTGCTGTTTCGGATGGCGGTGACTGCCGGAAAGCGCATTAAGTCAGAAGTGGTGTTCCATCGGGCGAATCCTTCGGTGATTCATCAGGCTATTCACATGCTGCATGGACAGGGATTTCAGGTGGAAGGGAAGAAGTGTATGGTGATCGGAAATGGGGAAATGGGGAAAATGGCGGCGCAGACCCTGGCCCAGGCCGGCGGGGATGTGACGGTCACAGTGCGCCAGTACCGAAGCGGTATCGTGAATATTCCCCAGGGATGCCAGAGGATTGATTATGGACGGCGTATGGAGCTTCTGCCGCAGTGTGACCTGGTGGTAAGCGCCACCGCCAGTCCCAACTGCACCCTGCCGGAAGAATTGTTCCATCAGGTAGAATTGACGAAACCCCTTCTGTTGATCGACCTGGCTGTTCCCAGGGATATCGACCCCAGTCTGGGCCAGTGGGATGGAATTACTTTATATGATATGGACAGTTTCCGTGAGAAGGAAAACGTGCCTGAGAGGGAGGAAAGTTTCCGGCAGGCGCAGGCTATTGTAAAAGAACAGATGGACGAATATTTTCAGTGGCTGGAAGGGCGGGATATCATTCCCAGGATTAAAGAAATCCAGGAAGAGGCAGTTCATGACCTGGACCTGCGGATTCACAAGATCCTTCAAAAGACCCCCATGGAGGATGCAGACCGCCAGAAACTTCAGCAGACCATAGAGACAGCGGCGGGCAAGGGGGGCAATAAGATGATTTTCGGTCTGCGGGACTGTCTGGAAAAAGACGTGTTTTTGGAATGTGTGGCAGGATTGGAAAAGGTGTACGAAAATGCATAAGGAACAGGCGAGGAGAAAGTTCCCCCTTTTTATGGATCTGGGAACATGGCGGATTCTGACAGTGGGCGGCGGCCCAATTGCCCGGCGGCGGGTACAGACATTGCTGGAATTTCAACCGGGACAGCTGGTGGTGGTGGCAAAGCAGCTGGATACTGCTTTTGAAAAGGGGAAAAGTCTTCCCAATGTGTCGGTCTATGAACGGGCGTATAGAGAGGAAGATCTGGAAAACTGCCAGATGGTGCTGGCCGCTACAGACGACAAAGAGTTGAACAAAAGAATCGGCAGGGCCTGCAGAGACCGGGGGATTCTGGTGAATGTGGCCAGTGACCAGGAGATGTGTGACTTTCATTTTCCGGGGATTGCTGTGGAGGGGACTGTAACTGTGGGAATCAATGCGGCAGGGCTTGACCACAGGCTGGCAAAGAGAACCCGGGAACAGATTCAGGCATTCTTAAAGGAGAAGGCATTATGCTAAAAGAGAAACAGCAGATTATTATAGGAAGCAGAGAGAGTAAACTGGCAGTTGTGCAGAGTGAGATGGTAGCGGATTATCTGAGAAAACAGCATCCTCAATGGGAGGTGCGGCTGCTGACCATGAAGACCACTGGGGACCGGATTCTGGACCGGACATTGGACAAAATCGGAGGAAAAGGACTGTTTGTCAAGGAGCTGGACAAAGCTCTCATGGAGAGGCAGAGCGATCTATCCGTACATAGTCTGAAGGACATGCCCATGGAGATTTCACAGGAGCTTCCTCTGGTGGCTTTTTCGCCCAGGGAGGACCCCAGGGATGTACTGGTTCTGCCCAAGGGCTGTGAGCATATGGATAAGAACAGACCCATCGGCTGTTCCAGTCTGCGCCGCCAGTTACAGCTGGCCAGGATATTCCCAGGTGTTTCCTGCAAAAATATACGGGGAAATGTGTTGACCAGGCTGGAGAAGCTGGACCGGGGAGAGTATGGAGCTCTGGTCCTGGCCGGTGCTGGGCTGAAGCGTCTGGGACTGGAAAGCCGCATCAGCCGGTATTTTGATACAGAGGAGATGATCCCGGCAGCAGGGCAGGGAATTCTGGCTGTCCAGGGACGCCGGGGGGGAGATTACTCCTATCTAAAAGGCTATGAATGCCGGGAGAGCAGATATGCGGCGCTGGCAGAGCGGGGGTTTGTCCGGGAACTGGATGGCGGATGTACTTCCCCGGTGGCGGCTCACGCCAGGATTACAGGAGAAGAGCTGTATCTGAAAGGTTTATATTACCGGGAATCTACAGAGGAATGGTTTACAGACCAAGTAACTGGAGCAGTGGAAGAGGCAGAAGCTCTGGGAAGGAATCTGGCAGGAAGTATGCGTGAGCGTTACGGAGTGTAGATTTGCCAGAGTATGTCTGAGAACCACAGAATTCAGCCTGCTGTGAAAAAAGAATAAAAAGGAAATTTACGTATATGATAACAATAATTGATTACGATGCCGGCAATATGAAGAGTGTGGAGAAAGCGTTTGTCAGTCTGGAGGCACAGGTGTGTGTTTCCCGCCGGGCAGAAGACATTCTCCGGGCAGATCAGGTGGTTCTTCCCGGGGTGGGGAACTTCGGCAGTGCCATGGAGAAGTTAGAAGAGTATGGGCTGATTCCGGTTATCCGCCAGGTCTGTGAAGAGGGGAAGCCTTTTCTGGGAATCTGTCTGGGACTGCAGCTTCTGTTCCAGGAAAGCGAAGAGAGCCCAGGGGTCCCGGGACTGGGGATTCTGCCAGGGAAAATTCTTCATTTTCCCAGGGAGAGCGGTCTGAAAATCCCCCATATGGGCTGGAATTCCCTCCATCTGAAAAATAATGGAAGGCTGTTTCAGGGGATTCCCCAGGACACATATGTGTATTTTGTACACTCCTATTATCTGCAGGCTCAGGAGGATGAGATGGTGAAAGCGGCTGCGGACTATGGCGTGTCCGTTCACGCTTCTGTGGAAAAGGGAAATGTGTTCGCCTGTCAGTTTCATCCGGAGAAAAGCGGTGGACTGGGATTAAAAATTCTGGAAAATTTTGCCAGACTTGGCGAGAAGAAAGGGGGGATTGTCTAATGCTGACAAAGCGGATCATCCCCTGTCTGGATGTGAATGGGGGCAGAGTAGTAAAAGGAATCAATTTTGTGAACTTAATGGATGCCGGTGATCCGGTGGAAGTGGGCCGGGCATACGGCCAGGCCGGGGCAGATGAACTGGTGTTTCTGGATATTACGGCATCCTCAGATCAGAGAGAAACTGTGGTAGATATGGTGCGCAAGGTGGCAGAACAGGTATTTATCCCGTTCACTGTGGGAGGCGGTATCCGCACAGTGGAGGACTTCCGGCTGCTGCTGCGGGAGGGAGCAGATAAGATTTCCATTAATTCGGCAGCCATCAGCAATCCATCCCTGATTCACGATGCAGCCATGAAATTCGGAAGCCAGTGTGTGGTGGTGGCCATCGACGCCAAGGCAAGAGAGGATGGCAGCGGCTGGAATATCTACAAAAACGGCGGACGGGTGGACACAGGGCTGGATGCAGTGGAGTGGGCGGTGGAGGCCGCCAGGCTGGGGGCAGGGGAGATTCTGCTCACCAGTATGGACTGCGACGGAACCAAGTCAGGGTATGACCTGTCCCTTACCAGGACAATTTCCCATGCCATTTCCATTCCTGTGATCGCTTCCGGCGGTGCCGGAACATTGGAACATTTTTATGAGGCATTGACTGACGGCGGGGCAGATGCGGCTCTGGCGGCGTCCCTGTTTCATTATAAAGAGCTGGAGATTGGGGAAGTAAAACGATTTTTATCAGAGAGAAATGTTTTGGTGAGACTGCAGGAAGGAGAACAAAAGAATGCCTCCATTAACAGGTGAGTGGCTGGACGCCCTTCAGGGGGAGTTCAAAAAGCCTTATTATAAAAGTCTGTTTCAGACCGTCAATGAGGAGTACAAAAGAAAAATGGTCTTTCCTCCGGCAGACGATATTTTTAACGCATTTCATTTCACACCGCTGAGCCAGGTAAAGGTTGTGATTCTGGGCCAGGACCCCTATCACAACCGGGGCCAGGCCCACGGGCTGTGCTTTTCGGTAAAAAGAGGGGTGGACATCCCGCCCTCCCTGGTAAATATCTATAAAGAGCTGCATGATGATTTAGGGTGTTACATGCCTAACAACGGATATTTGGAAAAATGGGCCAGACAGGGAGTGCTCATGTTAAATACCGTATTGACGGTAAGGGCACATCAGGCCAATTCCCACAGAAATCTGGGGTGGGAGGAATTTACAGATGCCGCCATCCGTGTGCTGAATGAACAGGAACAGCCCATTGTCTATATCCTATGGGGCAGGCCCGCCCAGTCGAAGAAAAAGATGCTGAGTAACCCCAATCATTATATTTTGGAGGCACCTCATCCCAGTCCCTATTCCGCTGGCCTGGGTTTCTTCGGAAGCAGACCCTTCAGCCAGACAAATGCATTCCTGGAGAGCAAAGGGCTTGCTCCCATTGACTGGCAGATTGAGAATATATAAAGCTGTTGGCACAGTGAACAGTAACCATAACAAAAAGAACAGAGGATAAGTATGAGTTCCAAACAAAAAAGCAATGTTTTGGTGAAAAACGCCTCATTTTTGATGGCTGCGGCATTGATATCAAAAATTGTGGGCCTTCTATACAAAAGTCCGCTGACCCATATTGTAGGGGCAGACGGCATGGCCTACTATGGACTGGCGCAGCAGGCGTATATGATCCTTTTAATGATTGCTTCCTACAGCATCCCCCAGGCAGTTTCGAAAATCATTGCCGAGAAGCTTGCCAAAGGAGAGTACAGAAATGCTCAGAAATATTTTAAGGGTTCCCTGCTCTATGCGGTGGTGGTGGGAGGGGCAGCGGCTCTTTTCTGTCTGGCCGGGGCAGGGATTCTCATCCCCAGCAATCAGCAGGGAGCTACGCTGGCGCTGAGATTTCTGGCGCCTACGATTTTTATGTCAGGTATTCTGGGTGTCTACCGGGGATATTTTCAGGCATACCGCAATATGGTGCCCACATCCATATCCCAGATCCTGGAGCAGTTTGCCAACGCTGCTTTCAGTATTGTGGCCGCATGGCTGTTTATTGAATTTGTGGCTGGCAGTGACAAGGACAGCATAGACCGCTGGGGGGCTGCCGGGGGAACCATAGGAACCGGTGTGGGGGTAGCCGCAGCTTTGGGGTTTGTGCTGGTGGTTTATCAGCTGAACCGGAGGATCATCCGCAGGAAAATTGTCTCAGACCATACGGGGCGGGTGGAAAGCTACCGGGAAGTGATTGAGGTAATTCTGCGCATGGTAACCCCCATTATCCTCAGCGCCTTTATCTATAATGTAAATGGATATATTGACGGATATCTTTTTTCAGAAATTCTGGGGAAACAGGGATTTGAGGATGAGGGAATCCGTATGCTGTATACGGAATATTCCATTTATTTTTTGTCCATTATCAATATACCGCTGACATTATCCAGTGCCGCGCCCACATCTATGATTCCGGAAGTCTCGGCGGCCTATGCAAAGAAACATATGGAGCTGGCCAATTTTAAGATTGACCAGGCGGTACAGCTTTCCATGTTTATTTCCATTCCCGCCGCCGTGGGGATGGCCGTCTTGTCCCAGCCCATTGTACGGATTCTTTTTCCGGATACCATTGGTACAGCGGGGCTTTTGCTGAGCGTGGGAGCTGTCACGGTGATTTTAAACGGATTGTCGAATATTTCAAATGGTGTGCTCCAGGGAATCGGGATGCCCAACCTTCCCATGCGAAACGCCGCCATTGCACTGGTGGTGGATGTGACCTCCCTGGTGGTGATGCTTTTGACTACAGGGCTGGGAATTTTGGCTGTGGTTTTGGCGATTATTGTCTATTCGGTGATTATCTGTGTGCTGAATGACATATCCATGAAAAAATTCCTGGGATATAAAAATAAATGGGTGGAAGCCTATCTGATTCCCCTGATGGCGTCAGCACCCATGGCATTGACCGCCTGGCTTTTATTTAATGGGCTCTATACGCTGATACCATCCAACCTGCTGGGGCTGGCAGTGTCTGTGCCTGCGGCTGCAGCGGTATATATTGTTCTGTATATTGTATTTGCCAGAGTCCCGGAGGAACAGCTGCAGGCATTTCCTTTTGGCAGCTGGCTGGTGCGGATTGCTTATCTTTTGAGGATTTATGGGTGAATGTTTGGGGAGTAGCAGAAATATCTATTAATCTTGTAGAATTGAACATCATGAAAGCGTAAGACAGTAAGCAGAGCCCATGGCTGGGGAAGTTTCCAGCCGTGGGCTCTTTTAAAACTCAAGTGTAAAAACGCAGGTTTTCTGCACTGCTGATATCAATTCTTCGTTGTCATTGGTTATCGTTTCAATCTCTGCATTTGCGTTTCCGGAATATAAGGTAAAATACTTGCCATTGCGGACAGTTTTGCCCACTGTTATCCGTGCACGGTATCGTGCGGACGGTAAATTCTGTCCGGATGTGTCTTTGCCATTCCATGAAAAAGAAACAGAGGCATTTTTTGCATAACGTTTAAATTCTTTTGTATAGCAGATATTGCCGCTCTCATCTACAATCTGTGCCACTACGTTTTTAGACGTGCTGGACAATTTGAACGTGGTTTTAATTCTGTTTACGTCTGAGATAAACGGCTTTCCATCAGATGTTTTTGGACTGATTGAAGTGACATTGGTCTTTGGTTTTGAGACTTTAACGGTATATCTGAGTTTTTTGCCTAAGTTATTTATAAATTTTTTCTGAACATCATTGACAATGAGGTATATTTCCGTTAGTATTAACATATAAATAAGCCAGTGGTATCACTGATTGGGCTGGTCGAAAGACCCTGGTCCACCGAACAGCGGGGAATTTCCCCGCTGTTTTTGCGTATGAAAATCTGCCGCCCAAACACGCTTTAAGCCTTCTGCATATTTTTCCGAGCCGTAGACAACATCAGCTTAATCCGGTTCAGCTGATTGACTTCGCTGGCTCCAGGGTCATAGTCAATGGCCACAATGTTGGACTGGGGGTACTGCCTGCGCAGTTCCTTAATCACACCTTTTCCCACCACATGGTTGGGCAGGCAGGCGAAGGGCTGGGTACAGACAATATTGGGCGCGCCGCTGTGAATCAGTTCCAGCATCTCTCCGGTGAGGAACCATCCCTCCCCTGTCTGGTTGCCCACGGACACAATGGGACTGGCCATTTTTGCCAGTTCCGCTATGCTGGCAGAGGGGGTAAAATGCCTGCTCTTTCGAAACGCTTCGTTTGCCGCCCCGCGGATTTTTTCAATCCCCTTGATGGCAAGATTGGCCATCTGTGCCGTGGATTTTTTCGTTCCCAGGTGCTGGGCTTTGAAGTTTTGATTGTAAAAGCTGTAGCACATGAAATCAATCAAATCCGGCACCACCGGTTCGGCCCCTTCTTTTTCCAGCAGTTCTGCCAGGTAATTGTTGGCGGCAGGAAGGAATTTCACCAGTATTTCACCCACAATACCCACTCTTGGTTTTTGCTCCCGGGAGATGGGAATCTGGTCAAAATCCCGGATCATGGCAGTACAAATCCGTTTAAAGGTGTGGTAACTGCAGTGTCTGGATGACAGAAAACGTATACAGACTCTCTCCCATTTCCTGTGCATCCGGTTCACAGACCCCTTTCGCAATTCATAAGGCCTCATCCGGTAAATGCATTTCATCAGAATGTCGCCAAACACAGCACCATAAGTGAGCCGTGTCACCAGAGGCAGGGTGATCTTAAAACCAGGGTTGCTTTCCAGGCCGCTTAAATTGATGGAGATAACAGGAATATGGGACATTCCCGCCTTTTTCAGGGCACGCCGTATGAATCCGATATAGTTGGAAGCACGGCAGCCCCCTCCGGTCTGTGACATAATGATGGCTGTCTTGTTCAGGTCGTACCTGCCGGATAACAGCGCCTGCATAATCTGGCCTACCACCATCAGTGAGGGGTAGCAGGCATCATTATTTACATATTTTAATCCCACGTCCACGGCTTCCTTATTGTCGTTGGGCAGCACCTCCAGGTGGTAGCCGCAGGCGTTGAACCCTGCCTGGAGAATGGAAAAATGTATGGGTGACATCTGGGGGCACAAGATGGTGTAATCTTTGCGCATCTCTTTGGTAAAAGGCACTTTTTTAATGGCAGAGCTTCTGATTCGTCTTTTTACTGTCTGCTGCTTTTTCACCCGGATGGCGGCAATCAGGGAGCGGACGCGGATGCGGGCGGCTCCTAAGTTATTCACCTCGTCGATTTTCAGACAGGTGTAGATCTTGCCGCTGTCTTCCAGAATCTCATGTACCTGGTCTGTGGTCACAGCGTCAAGGCCGCATCCGAATGAGTTCAGCTGAATCAGGTCCAGATTCTTTCTTGTTTTGACAAAATTGGCAGCCGCATACAGACGGGTATGGTACATCCACTGGTCATTGACCCGCAGAGGCCGTTCCAGGGGACCTAGATGGGACACGGAATCTTCTGTCAGCACCGCCATGCCATAACTGTTGATCAATTCGGGAATCCCGTGGTGGATCTCCGGGTCGATGTGATAAGGGCGTCCTGCCAGCACAATGCCGTGCCGTCCGGTTTCTTTCAGATAACGCAGGGTTTCCTCTCCCTTTTTCATCAGATCCCGGCGGGCGAATTCCAGCTCTTTCCATGCCGCCTGTGCCGCCTGCGCCACCTCCTTTTCCGGAATATCCGGGAACACGTCAATCAGTCCTTTTGTCAGCACATCCAGTCCGGCAAATGACAGGAAAGGATTCCGGAAATCTATAGAGGGGTCGTCCAGCTGTTCCACATTGTTTTTGATGTTTTCCGGATAGGAAGTTACGATGGGGCAGTTATAATGGTTTACCGAATCGGAAAACTCCTTCCTCTCATAAGGAATGCAGGGGTAGAAGATAAATTTCACGCCTTTTTTCAGCAGCCAGGTCACATGCCCGTGGGCCAGTTTGGCGGGGTAACACTCTGACTCGCTGGGGATGGATTCGATGCCCAGCTCGTAGATCTTCCGGGTGGAGGTGGGAGATAGCACGACCCGGTACTTTAACAGGGTGAAAAAGGTGTGCCAGAACGGGTAGTTTTCAAACATATTCAGCACCCGGGGCAGTCCCACCTCTCCTCTTACGGCCAAATCCGCGGACAGGGGTTCATAGCCGAATATCCGTTTGTACTTGTAGTCAAACAGATTAGGAATCTTTTCTTTATTTTTTTGTTTTCCGATGCCCTTTTCACAGCGGTTGCCGCTGATAAACTGGCGTCCTCCGCTGAACTTGTTCACAGTCAGCCGGCAGTGATTGGTGCAGCCTTTGCAGTTTGCCATGGAAGTGGAATATTTCAGGTTATGTATCTTTTCATAAGAAAGCATGGTGGTCTGGCGGGGCTCTCCCTCAGACATGAAGCGCTCTCTGGCAATGAGGGCTGCTCCGAAAGCACCCATAATCCCGGCAATATCGGGACGAATGGCCTGGCAGTCCGCGATTTTCTCAAAGCTTCGCAAAACGGCGTCGTTGTAGAAAGTTCCCCCCTGGACCACAATGTGTGTTCCCAGTTCTGCGGCGTCAGATACTTTGATGACTTTGTACAGGGCGTTCTTAATGACTGAGTAAGCCAGTCCCGCAGAGATATCGGACACTTGGGCGCCTTCTTTCTGCGCCTGTTTTACTTTGGAATTCATGAAAACCGTACAGCGTGTCCCAAGATCGATGGGGTTTTCGGCAAACAGGGCGGCCTTTGCGAAATCTTCCACAGAATAATTCAGAGATTTTGCGAAGGTCTCGATAAAAGAGCCGCAGCCAGAGGAGCAGGCTTCATTCAGCTGGACGCTGTCCACAGTCTGATTTTTGATTTTGATGCATTTCATGTCCTGGCCGCCGATGTCTAAAATGCAGTCCACTTCAGGGTCGAAGAAAGCGGCGGCGTAGTAATGGGAGACGGTCTCCACCTCGCCTTCGTCCAGCATCAGCGCTGACTGAATCAACGCCTCCCCGTACCCGGTGGAACAGGACCAGGCAATGCGGGCGCCTTCTGGCAGCTTGGCGTAGAGCTCTTCCATGGCCCGCAGGGTGGTGCCCAGGGGATTTCCATCGTTGCTGCTGTAGAACGAGTACAGCAGTTCGCCGTTCTCAGATACCAGCGCCGCTTTTGTGGTGGTGGAGCCTGCATCAATGCCCAGGAAGCAGTTTCCATGGTAATCCTTTAGTTCACGGGTTTTCACATGGTAGTGGGATTGTCTTTCATGGAACGATTCGTATTCTTCCTGGGAAGAAAACAGGGGTTCCATGCGGGCTACCTCAAAATCCATCTGAATGCTGCCAGCCAGCTGCTGTTCCATGGCTTCCAGGGTATTTACCACAGAGATGTCGGCATTTAATGCGGAGCCTATGGCGGCGAACAGGTGGGAGTTATCCGGCACGATGGTGTGCTCCTCATCCAGAGAAAGAGTGCGGATGAAGGCACTTCTCAATTCGGACATAAAATGCAGGGGGCCGCCTAAAAAGGCCACATGTCCCCGGATGGGTTTGCCGCAGGCCAGGCCGCTGATGGTCTGGTTTACCACTGCCTGGAATATAGAGGCAGCCAGGTCTTGTCTGGTGGCGCCTTCGTTGATTAAAGGCTGGATATCGGATTTGGCAAAGACACCGCACCGGGCGGCAATGGGGTACAGAGCTTTATAATCTGCCGCGTAATCATTCAGGCCGGAGGCGTCCGTCTGGAGCAGGGAGGCCATCTGGTCAATGAAAGAGCCGGTTCCCCCTGCACAGATGCCGTTCATGCGCTGTTCGATATTTCCGTCTTCGAAATAAATGATTTTGGCGTCCTCACCGCCCAGTTCGATGGCAACATCTGTCTGAGGGGCTGTCTCCTGCAGGGCTGAGGAAACGGCGATGACTTCCTGGACAAAAGGGACCTTCAGATGCTTGGCCAGTGTCAGACCGCCGGAACCGGTAATCACAGGGCTGATTGTCAGTTCTCCCAGCTGCCGGCGGGCTTTTCCCAGAAGCAAGGAGAGGGCGTTCTGGATATCCGCGTAGTGCCGCTGGTAATCAGCAAATAAAAGCTGGTGTGTTTCATCTAAAACGGCTATTTTCACAGTGGTGGAACCAATGTCTATTCCGAGAGTGTATGTATGCATAAACAGTTGAGCTCCTTTCTGATTCATAAACATATTCTCAAATATTTCTTCATATACTTGTAACATTATACGACAGCAAAATCTAAAATACAACTCGAAAAAAATACAGATTCGTGCAGATAATGGTTTGGGTTCCATATAAAGTATACAGAAATGGTATAGTATAGAACAGGGGAAAAAAGACAGCCAGCTGATTTTATGAATAATTTATGAGACGATATGTTTTGTATGTGGTATACTGATAAGAAAATGAGTATTCAGACATGGAGGGGGGATATTATGCGGGAAAGTTTCATAAGTTCCGGCGAAGATGAGAGAATCGATAATTATGATGTGGTCTGTGATAACTGGAGAAAGCTTTATCAGGCCATGGATAAAGAAGAACTGAGAGAGCGGTTTCAGTTGGAAATGGATGAACAGGCCATGTACCTGACTTTTTATAATGAAAAGTACCGGCTGGACCACAAAAGCGGCATGCTCACCCTGCTTCACCACCCTGACAGGAAATTGTTGTTTTCCACAGTGATTTCTATTTATAATTTATTTCATTATTCCAAGCCGGGGGCCAGGCTGGCCGGGGAATTCGTCCCTTTCCGCCAGGTGAAGCGGGCTGCGCCTTTTGCGCCGGCTTTTCAGAGGAAGACTGTGGATTTTCTTGCATCAGTATTTGACGGCCATATGGAGGAACTGCGCCTGGCATGTGACAGGCTGGGCGGTAAGCCCATGAAGCAGGGAGATGTGGGGTACCAGATTTTAGTTTTTGACTGTCTTCCCGTTCAGGTGTTTTTCTGGGACGGAGATGAGGAATTTCCTGCTCAGGCCAATATACTGTTTGACGCTAATATCACAGATTTTGTCCACGAGGAGACAGTAAGCTGTATCGGGACAAGCCTGGTACAGAGATTGATTGAGGAGTCAGGAATCGAGGGAAAAACATGCTGAGACTGGTGAATATTTTTGATACCGATATAGGAAAAGCAAAAATAAAAAAACTGTACAGATATTCTTTTCCCCTGGGGGAGCGTGTTCCCTTCTTTTTATTGAAAGCAAAAGCGAGAAAGCGGCTGGCAGATTTTTATATTCTCTGTGACGATGATTTATTTGCTGGTATGCTCTATCAGGTTTATGACAGAGATATTGTCTACCTGTTCTACATAGCCATAGAGCCTTCTCTGCGGGGCAGGGGGTACGGAAGCGGGCTGCTTCAGCTGGCGAAGGCGAAAAATGCGGGCAGGCGTATGATATTGAGCATTGAGGCCCTGGAAAAGGACAGCGGCAATTATGAGGAGAGGGTAAAGCGGAAACGGTTTTACCTGAAAAATGAATTCCAGGAGAATCATTTGATAACCAGAGAGGGAAATGTCACATATGAAATGCTCTGTTATGGCGGAAATGTCAGCTATGAGGAGTATGGAAAGCTGATCCAGGGTTTTCTTGGGACATTTTTATATAGGAAGTTTTATAGAAAGATAAAAGGCGTATAAATAATTACTAAATTTCAGATGAAAATATTAGATATAATTGCAGGTTGACAAGAAACGGCAGAGCAATTAATATGTAATTATATTTAATAAAGTCATTTTATAAAATAAATTTCATAAAAAGGAGAGTACCATGGGAATTATTGAGAAAATGAGACTGGACGGCAAAAAAGGATTTGTGACAGGAGCCGCAAGGGGAATCGGTAAATGTACAGCCACGGCATTCGCAGAAGCGGGAGCTGATGTGGCTATTGTGGATTTGGACTTTGAGGAGGCAAAAAAAACAGCTGCTGAGCTGGCAGAGAAAACCGGGCGCAAAGTTATCGCTATCAAGACGGACTGCACAGACAAAGAGCAGGTAGATGCTATGGTTGACCAGGTGGTGAAAGAGCTGGGCGGACTTAATTTCTGCCACAACAATGCGGGAATCTGCATCAATGCACCGGCTGAGGAGATGACCTATGAGCAGTGGAAGAAAGTCATTGATATCAATCTGAACGGTGTGTTCCTGACGGATATTGCTGCCGGAAAATATATGCTGGAGAATGGCGGCGGTTCCATTATCAATACGGCTTCCATGTCAGCACATATTGTAAACGTACCTCAGCCCCAGTGTGCATACAATGCTTCCAAAGCGGCAGTCATCCAGCTGACCAAATCACTGGCCATTGAGTGGGCGAAAAAGGGCGTGCGCGTAAACAGCATCAGCCCAGGATACATTGGAACAGAGCTGACCTTAAATGCACCGGCACTGACACCTCTGATTGAGAAGTGGAATGCCATGGCACCCATGGGAAGAATGGGAACACCGGAGGAGCTGGAATCTATCTGTGTATATCTGGCCGGTGACACCAGCACATTTACTACAGGTTCTGATTTTATTATTGACGGCGCATTTACCTGTTTCTAAAAGGACATTCGTAATTATCTGGCTGTCATCCAGGAGGGAGGAAGATTATGGACGTAAAAAGTGTAATTGAGAATGGAAAAACCGCACTGGGGATTGAGCTGGGCTCCACCAGGATTAAAGGGGTGCTGGTTGATTTTCAGGGGAAGGTTCTGGCAGTAGGTATTCATGACTGGGAAAATTCCTTGGTTGATAATATCTGGACGTACAGCCTAAAAGAGATTCACGCAGGGGTGAGGAACTGTTACAGCTCTCTAAGGCAGGCGGTGGAGAAAGAATACGGCGTTGTGCTGAAGAATATCGGTGCCATCGGGGTCAGCGCCATGATGCATGGGTATATGGCGCTGGATAAAGAGGGTAACCAGATTGCACCGTTCCAGACATGGAGAAATACCAATACCCAGCAGGCGGCGGACGAGCTGACAGAATTATTTGATTTTAATATTCCCCTGCGCTGGTCCGCTGCCCATTTATACCAGCGGATACTGGACGGGGAAGAACATGTGAAGCGGCTGGATTATGTGGCCACGTTAAGTGCGTATATCCATTGGAAGCTCACGGGAGAACGCATCATCGGCATAGGTGATGCGGCAGGGATGTTCCCCATTGACTCGGACGCCCATGATTACCATGCTGGCATGGTGGATAAGTTCAATAAACTGGTGGAACCGTACGGCTATTCCTGGAAGCTGGAA
>Ga0137308_101685_pt1 | contig 19268 bp, 17 predicted proteins | sample Inofrocosms_June_FD_97181 | JGI IMG/M metagenome (GOLD analysis project Ga0137308, IMG submission 97181) | Mouse cecal microbial communities from Vienna, Austria - N-Acetylneuraminic and N-Acetylglucosamine D2O microcosms_June | ecosystem: Host-associated > Mammals > Digestive system > Large... | reverse complement strand
AGCTTCCGCAGCTGCTCCCACATATTTATTGACAATCTGTCTCTTGGTTATTTCGGATCTTACCCTTCTCACTCTTCGGCCTTCACTACGCTCAGGCAAAGTTCTTCCAACTGCTTCTCCTCCACTGTATTGGGAGCCTCCGACATTAGGCAGGATGCATCCTTCACCTTGGGGAAAGCAATGACTTCGCGGATGCTCTCTGCTTTTACAAGCAGCATGACGAATCGGTCAAAACCAATGGCAAGACCAGCATGAGGAGGAACGCCATACTTAAATGCATCCAGCAGGAATCCAAACTGCTCGTGAGCCTTTTCATTGGTAAAGCCCAGCGCCCTGAACATTCTCTCCTGTATATCTGCCTGAAAAATCCTCACACTGCCGCCGCCCAATTCCACGCCGTTCAAAACAATATCGTAAGCCTTTGCACGGACTTTTCCGGGATCGGTCTCCAACAGATGCAGATCCTCCTCCATAGGCATGGTAAAAGGATGATGCATTGCCACATACCTTTCCTCTTCATCGCTCCACTCAAACTGAGGAAACTCCGTCACCCAAAGGAAATTAAATTTATCCGCATCTATCAGATCCAACTGTTTCGCCACTTCTATACGTAAAGCGCCCAGAACGGACCATACGATTTTCTGCCTATCGGCGGCAAACAGCAGCAAATCTCCTGCTTCGCCGCCCATAGCTGCCACCAATGCCTTTAATTCTTCCTCCGTCATAAACTTTGCAAAAGAGGACTTATAAGTTCCGTCCGGCATCACCGACAGATAGGCTAGCCCCTTGGCTCCATAACCCCTTGCAAACTCCACCAACGCGTCTATCTTTTTTCTGGGCATTTCGGCCTGACCCTTTACATTGATTCCTCTGACGCTGCCGCCCGCTTCCAAAGCGCCTGTGAACACACCGAAGCCGCAGCCCTTCACCGTCTCGGAGACATCCACCAGCTCCATTCCGAACCGGGTGTCCGGTTTATCGGATCCAAAACGGTTCATCGCCTCGTCCCATGTCATGCGTTGGATGGGAAGCTGCACTTCAAGACCGATTGCCTCCTTGCAGACCTTTGCCACCATTCTCTCGGTTGCGTCAATGACGTCATCCACATCCACAAAAGACATTTCCATATCAATCTGTGTAAATTCAGGCTGCCTGTCCGCCCGGAGATCCTCATCGCGGAAGCATTTTGCTATCTGAAAATACCTGTCGTAACCGGAGCACATTAACAGCTGCTTGAAAATCTGAGGGGACTGCGGCAGCGCATAAAAGTTCCCCGGATGCACACGGCTGGGCACCAGATAGTCTCTCGCCCCTTCCGGCGTGGATTTATTTAAAATAGGAGTCTCAATTTCCAGAAAACCTTCATCACTCAAAAAGCAGCGTACAATAGTGGCAATCTTGCTTCTGAGCATTAAATTTCTCTGCACGTCAGGTCTTCTCAAGTCAAGATAGCGATATTTCAGACGAAGCTCTTCTTTTGTCTTTGAATCGGCCTCAATGGGGAAAGGAGGTGTCTCTGCCTCCGCGAGAATGCGCAGTGATTCCGCACGAACCTCTATCTCGCCGGTAGCAAGATTCTCGTTCGCCGCTCCCTCACGTTTTGTTACTTTACCGATTACGGCAGCTACAAACTCGCTTCTCAGCTTCTCGGCTTTGGCAAAATTTTCGGCTCCGCAGTCACTTTCCTCAAAAATCACCTGTAAAATACCGGAACGATCTCTGAGATCGACAAAAATAATACCGCCCTTATTTCTCTGTTTCTGCACCCATCCCATAACCGTTACCGTCTCTCCCACATTGGCTGTGGAAAGCTCACCGCAGCGGTAGGTTCTTTTCAAACCACTCATTGATTCTGCCATGTCTCTATCTCCTCCTGATTCTGTCTGACCGATTTTGAATCTTTCCTCGAATTCCGTCCTCGGATTTTGATGCCTTATTCTATCTTTTCAGTTCTTCTTTATAATATTCTTTAAATGTATCGTAGCCTTGAGCTGTCAGCTGCTCTTTCTGAAATTTTTTATTCTTGTTCATACGAACCACCAAGACCTGTGTACCGCTCTCCCGTTCCTCCTGTGCCTTGGCGATAATCTCACAGAGCCGCCCGCCGCTCACGCCTTTTTCAATTAAATATGCAATTTTTGCAGGCTGTCCGGGAACCTTGAAACCGCTTTCCGTCAGCAGCATAATAATTCTTTCAAATCCGATGGAGAACCCACATGCCGGAACGTCATTTCCGGTAAATCTCCCCACCATTTTGTCATAGCGTCCGCCGCCCCCGCAGCTGACACCGAATCCCGGAATATTAATCTCAAAAATAGGACCGGTATAATAGGACATTCCTCTGACCAGAGTGGCGTCAAACACCATCTTAAAATCAGAAGTTTTGGTGGCAGCGACACTGTCAATAATCTCCTGCAGCCCTTCCGTTACAGAAAGATCCAGCACATTTTTCAATTTCTCCGTCAAATATGCCATGCCGTTTTCCGAATTTTCCAGCCCTGTGTACAGTTCCAGATATTTATCCACGGCCTCCTTTGCAAAGCCGCTCTGCAAAAGCTCTGCCTCTACACCGTCCACGCCGATCTTATCCATCTTGTCCACAATGATAAACACATTGTCAAAAGTCTCCTCGGCAAAGCCGCTGTAGGCCGCCATCGCCTTGAGAATCTGCCGGTCATTAATGCGAATCTCAAACCCTTTGAAGCCAAGCCTGCCCAAGGTGGTGGTGGTGGCCAAAATCAGCTCTATCTCCGCAAGGTTAGAAGCCTCTCCCAAAATATCAATGTCACACTGCATAAGCTGGCGGAAGCGTCCTCTCTGGGGACGTTCTGCACGCCACGCATTTCCCATTTGCAATGCCTTAAACGGTGTGGGAAGGTTTGCCGCATTGTTGGAATAGAAACGCACCAAAGGCACCGTCAGATCATAACGCATTCCCGCATCCACCACATCCTCTTCCTTCTCGGCCTCCGCCAGATTCAGTTTCCCGCCCCGCTTTAATATTTTAAAAACCAGCTTCTCATTATCCCCGCCCTGTTTGTTCGTCAAATTTGTTATATTTTCCATACAGGGAGTTTCAATTGAAGTAAAGCCAAATTTTCCGTAGGTGTCCTTGATCACGCTGATCACATAATCTCGAATCTGCATCTCCTCCGGTAAAATATCTTTCATGCCCGTTAAGGGCTTCTTATTCAACGCCATCTTCATTCCTCCTATTCCAGTTCCGTCTCTTCTCTTCAACGCCCACATCAGGTAAGAAAATTCATTTGCTTAAACATGCAGCTGCATTTTCTTACGGGCGTTTCCGTTTCGAGACTGTTTAGAGTGCTTCCGACTCTTCCCTTCAACGCCCACATCAGGTAAGATAATTCATTTGCTTAAACATGCAGCTGCATTTTCTTACGGGCGTTTCCGTTTTGAGACTGTTTAGAGTGCTTCCGACTCTTCCCTTCAACGCCCACATCAAGTAAGATAATTCATTTGCTTAAACATGCAGCTGCATTTTCTTACGGGCGTTTCCGTTTTGAGACTGTTTAGAGTGCTTCCCTCTCTTCTCTTCTACGCCTCGCACCGCATTCCATTTTTTGCAATATATGATATGATACTTTTTTTTCTTCTGGCTGTCAATATCCACGGCGGGAATCGTTTATATAACAACAGCCTTGTTTTTTCCCGTCTGTTTTGCTTTATACAATGCCTCGTCCACCCGGGTGCACAGTGTATCCAATGTATCGTCCGTCCTTGCCTGTGTTACTCCGAGGCTGATCGTCTGGTTTCCCGACTTCGGAAAATCAGTATCCGCAAATCTCTGCCGGATGCGTTCGGCAGCCGTATAGGCAGCAGAAACCTCCGTGTCATACAGCAGTATCATAAATTCTTCCCCGCCCCATCTTCCGGATACCGACTTCTGTTGACAGACGGCTTTCTCGTCGCGCAGAATGTCGGACAGCCCGATGATAACCGCATCTCCTTCTTGGTGCCCATAGGTATCGTTGACGCACTTAAAATTATCAATGTCAAGCATAACAAGAGAGAACCTTTTTGTACGGATGGCATCAAGCGCTTTTCCGATCCGGATCTGTATCTCTTTGCGGTTATACAGTCTTGTCAGCCCGTCCGAAACGGCCGCCGTCTTCAGCTTTTCATTGGCAAGTTCCAGCCGTTTATTGGTTTCCTCCAGCTCCAGTGACGTTACACTTATAAATGTAGCCAGCCGGGACACCAAAGGCACTTTGGACAGGGAATTTTCGTCTATAGAGACGGCTGTCAGACCGGAAGCCTTTTTCTCTCCTTCCCTCATGGCGGCAATGACGAGAGTCACGTTATGCTGATTCAGATTGCCGCCGGTACGCAGGAACTCCCCGTGTGAAAAAAAACCGCTGGAAGACGAAATTTCCTTAAAGGACTGAATCTCATAAGTAGGTTCCTTGGAAGTCCAGAATGTGCGTCTGGCGGCACAGGAGAAAATATGTAATAAATCGGGACCGAACTCACAGATTCTTTTGCTGTCATTCCGAATGCTTTCCAATATGGTTCCGGGGTCGCCATAGGAGATCCTCACTACCGACCCCACGTCGATATCCGATGTCACTGTGATAGAACCGTCCGCGTTGCTGGCCACCGGTGTTCTGAGTATGGTAGTGTCGTTATGTTCGTAAAACAGAGGAAACTCTAATGTATTGTAGAAAAAGTTTTCGTCGTTCTTGATATTGAGATATTTGTGGTACACATCATATGCCGGAATACCGTCCAGCTCCTGCAGGATGGAGCCCTTTGATTTTGTGACATGAAACTTTCTTCCGAGGGGCTTCCAGCCTGTGACATTGATGGAATCCACATAAAAATCGCTGCCCCCATAAAATATAATTATAATGGATTTATCCGATACTTCCGAAGCGCCGGAGAACACACAAGAATCATCACTTGTGATATCATCGCTGCAGGCAACACCGCCGAATACTTGAATATCCGTCCTGATATTTTTTAAGCCCTCGCAGAATCGTGTGGTGGAACCCTCGGGAATCGTAAAGAACATTTCAATGGCTTTGACCCACTGATTCTTTTCCGTTTCCTCCACAATGGCTTTTGTTATATTGTCCACGGATTCTTTTGATAAATCGTAAGAAAAGATTCGGGCTCTCGTGGAGGGAAGTTCAAAAACCGTACACACCGCCGTTATCTTTCCGGCCAGCCGGCAGTCTATTATATTTCCGCTTGTTGAGCAGCCCATGTACGGCGTATCGGGAAATACTTTTTCAATATCTCCGCAGACCCGGCGAAGCACTTCCGGATCCAGCACTTCCGAATATATCTGAAATATCTTATTTGAAAAATGATTGGAATCGCACCATACCTTAACGTCCGAAAGCTTTTGGATAAAATCCCCGGAATTAAGATACTCTATACTTAATTGTTTCATAATACCCTTTCCCTTCGATTTGTCTTATTGTGCGTTCACTGTAAATCTCAAACTGCCGCCGTTCTGCAATGATTACGGGCATTCATCCCCCAACACTGCCTCCTTTCTCTCTATCATCTCGTCAATCCTGTCTATATACTGGGAAACATCCTTCACGTTTTCACACCGCTCGATCCGTCCGTCGGGGTACACCCTTTTTGAGATACTGCCGGCTCCCAATGCAACTATGGTCTGTTTCTCCTCCATAATTAAAATGTTATATAGGCTCAATCTGTCCTCTTTCGCATATCCCACATTTTCAAAATTGCCCGACATATTTTTCTGCCGGTAAAGATAGTAGGGAACCAGTCCCAGCCTTTCTGCACCTTCCGCTGCAATTCTCATGGTCTCATCCGTGTTATGCAGCATGGATACCCCGTTCTCCTGTATCCACTGATTCAGCTTTGAAGCTCTTTTGACGGCCAGAGAATGTACGGTGAGGCTGTCCGGTGCAAGTTCCACCACCCTGTCAATGGTATGCCGCACATCCTCCTCCGTCTCTCCGGGCAGCCCCAGAATCAGATCCATATTGATATTGTCAAATCCAACTCTTCTGGCCAGCGCATACGCCTCTTCCACTTGTTTGACGGAAGCTTTTCTGCCGATGATATCCAAGGTCTGCTGCTTCATGGTCTGAGGATTCACGGAGATTCTGGTGACGCCGTGGCGGTAAAGCACCTGAAGCTTATCCTCCGTAATACTGTCTGCCCGTCCTGCCTCCACCGTAAATTCTTTCACATTACGGAAATCAAACAGACCCTTCAGCCTTGAAAGAAGTCTGTCCAGCTGCTCCGGTTCCAGTGTGGTAGGAGTGCCCCCGCCCACATATACACTGTCCAAAATCTTGTGCCTGTATTTTTCCGCAGTATACTCCATCTCTTTGATCACACAGTCCACATAAATATCCACCTGTTTCCGCCAGCCGCCTATTGGATAGGATGTAAAAGAACAATAGAGACAAGTGGTAGGACAGAACGGGATCCCTATGTACAAGCTATAGCCGTTCTGATAATGAATCCCGGAAAGCAGTCTTCTCTCCCTCTCCGCAATATCCACGGCAAGCTCCGCTTTTTCCCTGCTTGTGTAATACTCCCCCATATAATGCTTTACGATTTCTTCGCGGCTTTTCCCTTGCTCCAAAAGGCCGTAAGCAATTTTGGTGGGACGGATACCGGTCAGATTCCCCCATGGCAGACTTTTTCCGGTGTCCTTTTGCAAGACATCATAGAGAAAACGTTTGAAGCTTCCCTTAGAATCCTTCCCCTCCGGCTTTGCCCAGTGATAAGTTCCGCTATCCACGGTAAGTTCGGCTCCGTCCTCTCGGACAATAAGGCGGACCCGCACCTTATCTTGAAGCTCTCTGCGTTTATCTTCTCTGCTCTCAGGCAGCAATACCGCAATCTGCTCCTCGGGATAAAAGGATTTCACCAAAGCCTGAATGTCATACTCGTAGTTTTCCTTATTGATTTCTATTGCAAACATGCCATTCTCCTTATTTCGCTTTATTGAGGCTGCAATAAGCCGGTCAACACCCCGCTGCAGACAGCGGAGCGGCAATTTTGCAGCGCTGCAAAGCTGAATGTATCCTATGGAACCTACCTGCTTCGCTGCCGCTCGGCGCATTACCCGCAGGAATCAGAGCTGCCGAAAAAAGAATGCCGACACAGTCGGCATAAATAATTTTTAAAACACTATCCGCAGAAAGGATTGTATTTCTTCTCGTGTCCAATGGTAGTACTGTCCCCATGTCCCGGATATACCTTAGTATCCTCCGGCAGTTCAAAAAGCTTCTCACGGATAGATCTCACCAATGTGCCCATACTCCCCGTGGGAAAATCCGTCCTGCCTACAGACTCCGCAAACAATGTATCACCGGCAATCAGCATGCCCGCCTCTTCGAAATAATAGCAGCAGCCTCCCGCCGTATGCCCGGGAGTGGCAATGGCTTTGCAAGTCATACCGGCAAGCGTAATCTCCTGCCCGTCCTTCACATACACATCCGCATAGGTAGAACATGCTCTGCCCGCCTGCTCCGACACGTTCATGCGGACATCCTTCAGCAAGGCTCTCTCCTCCTCATGGGCATAAGCCTTCACAGGTTCCCGCCCGTCCGATTCCGCCGCAGCATTGGCCGCATTCCGCAAAGCATCCAATCCCCAGATATGGTCAAAGTGCCCGTGTGTGAGCAAAATCCCCGCCACCTGAAAACCGTTCTTTAACAAAGCGCCGTAAATATTCTCGCCCTTGTCCGCCGGATCAACCACGATTGCCTCATGCTCTCCGTCACGATACAAAAAATAACAATTCGTCTGGCAGACACTCAATACCATCCTGCCTATCTTAATCTCTCCCATATATTTCCTCTTTCTCATTTCAATGTCTCACGAAATCTCCCTAAAGCGTGTTTCCCAAATGCTTTCTCCGGAGTGTATCAATGACGCCGACGGTTCTTTCCGCCTTTAACCGGTAGTCCTTTCAATGTCAATTACACTGTCGATTCCCCGGATTTTATCTATCACACGGTTCAGTTCCTCTCTGCTGACAATCTCAAAGGTAGTCTGAAGCGTTGCCGTTCCCTGCCTGCTGATTCTGGTATTCATAGACAATATGTCAATATTTCTCTCCGTCAAAGCCTTGGAAATATCCGCCAGCAGTCCGCTTCTGTTGTTGGCAAAAATCTTAATCTCCGCCACATACTTTTCGCCTTTGTTCTCGGGCACCTGCCATTCCGCGTCAATCAGTCTGGCGCGCTCCATCTCCGGCAGATTCATCATGTTGACGCAGTCGGTGCGGTGAATGGATACTCCCCTCCCTCTGGTGATAAACCCTACGATCTCGTCACCGGGCACAGGGGAACAGCATTTGGAAAACCGGACGGAGAGATCCGCAATGCCCTTTACCACAATGCCGCTCTTGGTCTTCATGGAAACGGGTCTGTTGGCGTATGCGTTTCCGGCTTCCACAATGTTCTGCAGTACCTCTTCGTTGGTCAATACCTTTTTGTGATCTCTGTCGTAGAGCTCCTGAATCTTGTTCACGACCTGCCCCTCTTTCAGGGCGCCGTGGCCGATTGCCGCCAATACCGCATCCCAATCCCGGAAACCGTATTTCCGCAGGATGGCTTCCATGTATTCCTGCTTAAATATTTCGGATAGGTTAATGCTCTTGGTCTTACAATAATTGGAAAGAAGCTCCTTCCCTTTTATAATATTGTCTTCTTTCAGTTCATTCTTAAACCATTGGTTTATTTTATTTTTCGCCTGTGTACTTTTTACAATATTCAGCCAATCCCGGCTGGGGCCTTTGGAATTTTGAGATGTGATAATTTCAATCCGGTCACCGTTATTAATCTCATAATCAATAGTTACCAGCTTGCCGTTGACTCTGGCGCCCACCATTTTATTGCCCACGGCGGAATGAATGCAGTATGCAAAATCAATGGGTGTAGAACCTGCAGGCAGGTTTTTCACATCTCCGGTGGGAGTAAAACAATACACGCTGTCCGAGAACAAATCCAAATCGTTCTTCAACAGATTCATAAACTCTTTGTTGTCGGACATGTCACGCTGCCACTCCAGAATCTGGCGCAGCCATACCAGCTTCTCTTCCTCTTGGCCTTCCACCTTCTTACCGTCGGAGGCCTCTTTATACTTCCAGTGTGCGGCAATACCGTATTCCGCCGCCTTGTGCATCTCAAAGGTACGGATCTGGATCTCAAAGGGCTGTCCCGTACTGCCGATAAGCGTGGTATGAAGGGACTGATACCGGTTGGGCTTAGGCATTGCAATATAGTCTTTAAAGCGGCCGGGAATGGGCTTATACATCTCATGGATTACACCCAGAGCCGCATAGCAGTCCTTCACCGTATCCACAATAATACGCACCGCAAACAAATCATAAATCTGATCCAAGGTTTTGTTCTGATTTACCATTTTCTTATAGATACTGAAAAAGTGTTTGATACGACCGTCTATCTTTGCCCTGATGCCGGCGTTGGCAATGTGTTCGCTGACTTCATCCACTATACTTTGAATGTATTTTTCGCGCACACTTTTGCGCACCGCTATTTTATCCACAAGATCATAATAAGCTTCCGGCTCCAGATATTTCAGCGCCAAATCATCCAGCTCCGTTTTCAGTCTGCTGATTCCCAGTCTCTGGGCGATGGGACAATAGATTTCCAGCGTCTCTTTGGCAATGCGCTGCTGGCTTTCCGGGCTCTTGTACTTCAAGGTACGCATATTGTGGAGGCGGTCGGCAAGCTTGATCATAATGACGCGGATATCCTTTGCCATGGCTAAAAACATCTTGCGCAGATTCTCCGCCTGCATCTCCAGCTTTTCGTCCGACTGGCTGACCGTAGCCGCCAGCGGAATCCTCTCCAGCTTCGTGACACCGTCCACCAGTAAGGCCACGTCCTCCCCGAATTCCCGTTTCAGGTCTTCGTCGGTCATCACCGTATCCTCCACCACATCATGGAGCAGCCCCGCAATGATGGTCTCCTTATCCAATTCCAGCTCCGCAAGTATAATGGCCACATTCAAAGGATGGATGATATAGGGTTCTCCCGATTTACGGGTCTGGTTTTTATGGGCCTCCTTGGCCACATTATAGGCCTTTTCAATCATGGATACATCATCGCTGGGATGATATTTGTGTACATGGTTAATAAGCTCCTGATACAGCAGCTTAGGGTCAACAAAATCCTGATATGCACTTATTTTGCCATCATCAATGACAACTTCGTTCTTTTCTTCTGCCATAGGTTGTCTATCGCTCTCTTATTGTGTGTAATCTGTCCGAAACCGGCACAAACCGTACCTGTTCACGATAACTGCAATTCCTTTCTCCGGTTTACTTTCCGGAATAACAGATTGCAGATTCCAAACGATATTTTCCAAGCCTCTCCCGGCCTTTTAAACCGGCCAGCTCTATCAAGACTACAATCCCCACTACTTCGCCGCCAAGCCCTTCTATCATTTTAATCATTGCCTCGGTAGTTCCTCCGGTGGCAATCAGGTCATCCACAACCAAAATTTTTTGTCCGGGTTTAATGCTGTCCTTATGCATTTCAAGGGTAGCGCTGCCGTATTCCAATTCATAGGAAGTGGATACGGTCTCTCTGGGCAGCTTACCGGCCTTGCGGATCAACACAAAAGGCTTTTTGTTATTATAAGCGATTGGTGTTCCAAATATAAATCCTCTGGACTCAGGACCCACAACCACATCATATTCCAAATCTTTTACTTTGTCCTGCATGGTATCAATCGCAAGCTGCAGACCCTCTGCATCCTGAAGCACACTTGTCACATCGCGGAAAATGATGCCCTGCTCCGGAAAATCGGGGATACTTACTACATATTCTTCCAGTTTCTTCATATTCAGTCTACCTCGCTTTTGTAATCATTTGTTTATAAGTATAACACTATTTTTTACTATGTGCCACGAAATATTTTATGATATCACTTCGAGTAACTATACCGATAAATACATTTCTGTCGTCAATGACGGGAACAAAATTCTGTCTCTTCGCCTGCTCGATCAGCGTCTCCATCGCGGTATCGATTCGGGCGGGCTGCACTTTCCCGCCCTGAAGGATATCCCGCACCGCCATGTGCTCTACACTTTTCAGTGTCATATCCTCCAGATTCTCATTTCTCTCCAAGATATTCCAGAGAAAATCCCCCTCACTGCTGACACCCACATACCGGTCCTCTTCGTCAATCACGGGAACGGCCGTATAGCCGCTTCTGCGGAGCTTTTCCAAGCCTTGCCGCAGCGTCATATCGTCTCTTAAATAGGTCACTTCTGCCTTCGGCAGTATAAAAGATGCAATATTCACTCGCCTACTCCTTTGTATCTACATTTTCTGTTCCGCTGCTTATTTTGACAGCTGTTCCGGCACTTAGGGTTCGGCGCTTTCCCCGGCTGCCGTTCCGGCTCCATTCGGCTCGGCGCTTTCCCCGGCTGCTTCCCCGGCTCCATTCGGCTCGGCGCTTTCTCCGGCGGCTTCCCCGGCTCCATTTGTTTCGACGCTTTTTCCGACTGCCGCTTCGGCTCTATTTGTTTCAGCGCTTTCTCCGGCGGCTGCCCAGACGCCTTGCGCACTTGCGGCTTTCTCTATCGTCATTCTTGCGTCTGCCGATTTGACACCTTTCCCAACGTCACTTCCGCTATCTTCCGCATGAATGCCTTTCCCCGCATCCCTTCCTGTATCTTCCGCTTTGGTATCTTTCCCGGCAGCTCCTCCCATGACTTCCGCTTTGGCCTTTTTCTTCACAGTCTTCCCGGAATCTTTCGTACCTGTGCCCTTCCCTTCGTCCACGATTTCCACAAAAGTACTGTCAACGGCATTCACCTCCGCCAGATAATTACGGATTTTCCGCGCAAAATAAACGGTGGTAATACAGTCCGTAATTCCGCTGAAAATCAACCCTATCCCAATCAGGCGGAACAGCAGCTCGGCTATGGCCATAGGATTGAAAATCAACACCAGCCCCAGCGTAACGTTAATAATTGCCAGCACCAGCATAAAAATCCAGTTACCGTATTCCATTCTCTTCAAATCAATTACATCCTGAAGCTTGCTCAGTCCGCTGACCAGCACCAGCGTTCCGAGAAGCCGCGGCACCAGAGAAATAATAATATCCACATTATACAGAACTACAATGCCCAGCAGGATTCCCAGCAGCCCGTGCAGGAAATCATTGTGATAATAGTTCTGATGTGCATCCCTGAGCAGATAGCTTATCATAGACACCGCACCTGCGATAATCAGCACCGTACCGATTAAAAAGCCCAGCAGCCTCTCCATCGTCTCCGGTATCACCAGTGCTACAATTCCCAGCAGGATATAGAGCACCCCCATCAATAATGTATCCCATTTGATTTGCTTTAACAGTTTCATTCTGATACCCCCAAGCGTACTTTAACATCTATTAATTACGATTCTTGACAATAACATCCTGTTTTAGGATTCTATTATATAAAAGTGCCTTTCTTTCAACCAAAGTTCTTGACAGCAGAACCCTGTTTCGGGATTCTGCCACATGAAAACATCTTCTTCCAAACGTCCGTCATATTGGCCGTTTGTGCCGCAGCAGACGATATGTCTGCAAGTGTGTTTAAAAAATCTGAAAAAGGACTCTTTTACATGAAAAGAGTCCTTACCAATCTACTAACTTATTTTTTGCCGCAGCACTTCTTATACTTCTTGCCGCTTCCGCAAGGACAAGGATCATTGGGATATATCTTAGCGCCCTTTACAATTGTGGTAGAGGATTTCTGTTCTTTATACAGAGCTTTTCTGGTATCCTCGTCAAAAATATCATTCCACTCCTCAAGATTATACAGCCAGTCAGCCTCTGCGGCCACCATGCCCTTATAAAGGAGTTTCTTGTCAAAGCCTAAATTTACCTGTGTATTCTCATCCATCTCCTCGATAGGATTCTTCTCCTTCAGGCAATCGTTGATACCGTCCAAGAAACCGGTCATTGTCATAACGGTCACACCGTATTTCTCGGCCAGCTCCTTCACCGTACCTGTCACCGTCTCATCCGGATTCTTCAGCAACTGTGCATAGATGTCCTTCTCTTCTTGGAAATACGCTGCCCAGAGCTGCTGCAGCTTGTCCTGCCCCGTAGCCTCATTATAAGCGACCGATCTCCACTCTTCCAATAATGTCATGTTTACCGTACCATCCTTATGTTCTTACTTTACTGCTCTTCCACATGGGGATTACTCTTTCTGTAATCTCTTCCAGTATATAACAAATCCGTAAAATACACAATCACTTTTTTTGAAACCTGCATGCTGCCGCTTATAAGCCGCCGAAGCATATACTTTCAGCAGCCGTGGGGCAATTTTAGCAGTTTTCCCATGACGCCATCCGTTCTATAGATGCACTCTCTATGGTTTTGCAAGTTATTTTTTCAAAAATAAATTTTTTTATTTTAAATGTATAAGTTCCGATTCTTCGGTCAAACTATGTAATGTCAAGGAACCCCCTCCTTTGATACTACAAAAGATAAAAATAATACTTATCCTCCCCTAAGGAAGCTCCTAGTAGTGCGGAAGCCGCATTTTTAGGGGCTTCCGCTATGTTTAAGGACTTCAAATTGACCGGATCCCTGATCTTTTCATCCGCAGGCAGTTCCTTCATTTCTCTGGAAAGCTCCTGTATCCTGCGGTTGCCGCAGGCCGCTATTCCTTCCTCCAGAGCCTTCAGCAGCTCCTTTGTATATGTGATCTCTTCCCCCAATCCCGCTTCCAGAGATGGTTTTTCAGGGGATTCCGCCCGGCTCAACGGAAGCTGTCAGGTCAATATTTTCCGCTTTCCAGCATGATCCTTTTTCCTCTTCTGCCCAATACCTCATAGAAGCATATACTCCGCTGTCTATATCTTTGTATTCTTTTGTGGTAATCATTTCAAGCTGGTCTTTACTGCATAGAAATATCTATGTAAAAATATTTCCATGAAAAAACACACCCAAAGCTGTATTTAATTGTGTTTAAATTCGCTTTCTTACCGTTCCCTTTCAGGCTCTTCCCTTTCTTTTTGTCTCAACAACTGCCTGATTTCTCCGGCACCGTACTTCCGGCACTGCCACCGTTCCCCAAAAATAACTTTCTGTACCTGTTCCTTCCCAGCCGGGTATCCTGCTTCCATGATCCTGCTGGCTGCGTCCTTTTCCAGCTCTTTCCCCCGCTCCAGCGCATCCTCAACAATGTGGTAAAGGTATTCGGGCTTTCGCCTGTCGCCAAGGTCTGAAAAAACAGCGTTTGCTGCCACCAATGCATCCCTCATATATTCCGCATTGTCCTTGAAAAGTTCACTGTCAATATATACGCCTCTTTCTTCTATAAACACAGCACAGAAAGTAACGATTGTCCTTGTGTTCCCTTCGCGGAAGGGATGCGACTTCCAGAGTTTCGCCATACAGTCTGAAAAGTTCCTGACCGTTTCATCAAAGGATGCCCTTTCCCATCCGTAAAGATTCATATCCTTAAGGACTGCCTTGGCATCCCTCTCTATATCAAAAACATCCGAATACTCTATGGAAATACCGTTAAGGACTGTCTCTATCTTTTCAATATTCATGATGCGGGGCTTTCCTGCCCATTCGTAGATATCCTGAAAAATCCGGTAATGCATCCGGCACAGGGCAGAAAAATCAAATACTCCTGTCATCCTGTCGTCTTCCGCTATCTCCGAAAGCCTAAACGTCACATAATCGCCTTCCGCTTCCTGAAGCTTTTTACTATCCCTGATCCCCAAAAGATTTTTTAAAACCTCCGTATCCGGGTAAAGGTATGGATCACGCATACCTGCCTCACTCCTTCATCTTATATCGTCTGTCAAGCGCCTCTTTGATTCCTTCCATTGTAATTTCACCGCGCTTTTCCTTCTCTATCAGATCCCTCATTTCCGGCGTAGGCTCAAGACCATCAACCTTTATCATCCCAATCGCATAGTCCCATTTTTTATCCCTGCTTACCAGCATATAAAACCGCTCCTCCTTTCCTTACATTGGTTATAGCATAGCACAAATGGGGAAAAATAGCCATAAAATCAATAAATCTCTTCATAATGAATCCGAGAGGCTATAGAAGAATCACACCCGCATCTATTGTCAAAAGAGCAAATACATGTTATCATGTGATAAATCTGAACCATATTGCAACAAGTAGAAGAAACGTTATTGTCCGTTAATTGCCGCCGCATAATCTCTTTCCGTGAAATCTGTTTTCCGGCATATGATATTAAGGCAAGGGGGCAAAACGGTTCAAGGCTCATTGACAGAGGATTTTTATGAAAAAAGACAATCACGAAACCACCGAAAACAAACAAAAAAAGGGCATCACATCTAAGCAGGTCGTTGCTATGACAGGAGTAATCCTGCTGGTACTGCTCTATGCCATCACTCTGGCGGCCGCCATTCTGGATACTTCCGCTTCCGGCAGTCTGCTTTGGATGTGTCTATTTGCAACCATCACCGTTCCCATCCTAATCTGGCTCTATACGTGGATGTACGGTAAACTGACCGGCAAAAAAACGATTAGTGACCCGAAATAATCGCTTCCGCAGTATCTGCTAAATATGGAAATTTTTCCCTACGCCAAACATATGTTCCTTATGCTATGATAATTCTGTGATTCCTGCATATATTATATAGAGCAATACAGCTCTGCTTTTATTATTTTGCGGAAAAACAAGATACCTATGCGCATCGCAGAACATTTTCATATTGGGAAAGGGGGATTTCTATTGGAAAGCATCCTGTGCGTTGATATACCGGTACAGATGATTTCCTGTACCGATACAAACGGAAAGATTACACCGATGAGATTTCGGTTCCGCGACAAAACCGGAGAACTGATCACCGTTACAATTGATAAAGTCTTGTCGGAAGACCAAGCAAAAAATAAAGTAGGCATTCATTTCTCCTGTGCCGCAAATATTTACGGGACACAGAAGACTTTCAGCCTCTGGTACAGCTATTTTGCCCATGAATGGCGACTGGCGCGCCTGAATGTATAGTGTGGCTTTCGTCCGTGGGATTGTGAGTCACAGCGAAGATATGGCGGCCGGCACACTTGCATACACAGGGGTGCCGCCTGCCGGAAATGAAAATTATGGTTAAAAGCATCAAACTGTCAAATTGCTATGGATGATTGTATTCAGTTCTTCCTCCGCCTGCTCCTTCGTCCGGAAGCAGATTCCGTGGAATCCTAATTTGCACGCCGCTTCCACATTTTTCCGGGTGTCATCCAAGAAAACGCATTCCTCCGCTTTTAATCCGAACCGGGACAGCAGCAGCTTGTATATCCTTTCATCCGGTTTGATAACCTTATCAAGGTAAGATAAAATACCGCCGTCCGTGTAAGGCAGAAAATCCAGTGCCTCCCGGCATTCCTCGTAAGCCTTGTCCGAAAAATTGGACAGATAATAGACCCCGTAACCCTTGGACTTCAATTCCTCTATCCATGGAATCGCATACTCCCGCTTTGTCACCATGCCGGTAATATTATCATAAGCTTGGTGCAGCTCCGATTCGATTTCGGGATCCAGTTTTACGAATTCTGCCATCAGTTTCTCCATGTCCCACTCTCCCCTGTCCACCTCGTTCCAGAGAGGGCTTGCCACGGAAGCTTTGGCAATCCTGTCTATCATGTCGTCCTCAAATCCCTTATCCTGCAAAAATTCTCTCCATCGGAAATCCGTAAGCACATTTCCGATGTCAAAAACAATATTCCGAATCATATTCCCTCCTGTTTCTATTCTTCTGCCCTCCGGCAATTTGAATCTCGCATGACGTTTTATTATGCCTGCGATATGGCCGGACTCTCGTAACAGTTTGTTCTGCCTCGGAAACCTGTTTTCCCCAAACATATTATTCCGTTCTGCCCTGTTCCGAATTTACTGTCGGCATATTTCGCTTGTCAGGAACTCATAATATCCAAAAGCTTCCGGGCCGCCGCAGACAACGTGCTTTTTTTACTCTGAACCACACAAAAGCTTCTCTTAGGGATCATTTTATTAAATCTCAGTTCAAAAAGCAATCCCGATTCCAAATATTCCGCCGCAAAATCCCGGACCACACACCCCACCCCCAGACTCCGCAGCGCAAACTGCACAATCATACCGCTGGTGGCAAGCTCGAATTCAGGATGTAATATCACTTCGTTTTGTGCCAGATATTCGTCCATATAGCTGCGTGTACTGGTATTGCTTTCCAGAAAAATCATGGGGAGCCGCTCCAAATCCTTCAAATCCAGCATTTTGTTTTTATATGACATAAACCGTCTGCCTGCCACAAAGACATCTTCAATCTCTCTGACCTCAGTGGACCGGATATCCTCCGATTGCACAAAAGGAGTGCTGACCACCCCGAAATCAATTTTACCTGACCGAAGCAGCTGCAGCGTCTCCGGTGTGGGCGCATTGGTGACAATCACTTTAATATCGGGATGCTGCTCATGAAACTTTTCCAGATAGGGAAGCAGGTAAAACTGCAATGTCATATCACTGGCACCGATGTGTACCTCCCCCAGCTCCAGATTCTGCATCTGACGAAGCTTTTCCACTCCCAGTTCGATCTGTTCATACCCCTTTTCCACATAGGAAAACAACTGCTGCCCCTCTCCGGTCAGCCGGATTCCCCTTGCCGCCCTCTGGAACAGCACTACATCAAGGCTTTTTTCCAGTTGTTTCAGTGACTGGCTGACGGCAGGCTGTGATATGGCCAGCTCATTGGCCGCCTTTGTCACACTGCCCAGCTTTGCCGTATAATAAAATACTTTGAAATATTCCAGATTTTCTATCATTACCATACCCCATATATACCTCTCATACTTTCCCTTATGATGAGAAGGATATAAACAATCAGTCAACTGCCGCACTCCCAAATAGAATCTGCTTCTTGCACTGCAAACAATTTATCAACTGCCCGTCTTCCAAATAGAATCTGCTTGCGCCGCAAACAATTTATCAACTGCACGTCTTCCAAATAGAATCCGCTTGCGCCGCAAACAATTTATCAACTGCACGTCTTCCAAATAGAATCCGCTTGCACTGCAAACAATTTATCAACTGCACGTCTTCCAAATAGAATCTGCTTGCGCCGCAAACAATTTATAAGCTGCTGCATATCCAAAAGATTTCTATTAATGGAAAAAGACGTATCCGCAAAACCGTCACGAGGAAATGCCCCTACTTGCCCGCTGCAAATCTGCATCCTGCGCAACTATAAGCATTGATTCCACAACAGCTTCTGACAGATACGTCACTTTCTTATGCGTAACCGCAAACGATTTGTATAACAATTTTCTTAACAATATACAACAGTTTTAATTACCTGCACACTTACAGACATGCCGCCAATGGCAGCATAATCAATGAATTGCCAAAACCGAACAACTTCATTCCTTTCATGCTTCCAGTCATGCCGCCATCGGCGGCACAAACAATCAACGAGAAGAATACCTGCCCAAAGCGAACAAGTCCGCTTGGCATTCTTCGAACTGCTTTAGCAGTTTGTGTAACTTAGATTTTTATAAATAATATCATCTCTGCTGGGACCGTTGCTGACCATAGTAATAGGATAACCGATCTGCTGTTCAATAAACTCAATGTATTTCCGGCAGTTTTCCGGCAGTTCCTCGTACTTTCTGATTCCGCGGATCTCGCACTTCCAGCCGGGTAATGTTTTAAACACAGGTTTTGCCTTCTCCAGCTTTGCAGTAACGGGAAATTCCGTGGTCACTTCCCCGTCAATTTCATACCCTACGCAGACAGGGATCTCATCCAGATAACCCAGCACATCCAGCACGGTAAACGCCACATCCGTAGTTCCCTGAAGGCGGCATCCATATTTGGAAGCCACACAATCGAACCAGCCCACACGTCTGGGACGGCCCGTGGTAGCGCCATATTCGCCGCCGTCACCGCCTCTGCGCCTGAGTTCTTCCGCTTCCTCTCCAAACAGTTCGGAGACAAATGCTCCCGCACCGACTGCGGAGGAGTAAGCTTTGCAGACCGTAACAATCTGCTTAATCTCATAGGGCGGAAGGCCTGCCCCTATGGCGCCGTATGCCGCCAATGTGGAAGAGGACGTCACCATTGGATAAATACCGTGGTCAGGATCTTTCAAAGTTCCCAGCTGTCCCTCAAGAAGGACTGTCTTCCCATCCTTTAACGCCTGATCCAAAAAGGCGGACACATTACACACATAAGGCTCAACCATATCCCTGTACTCATGAAGAGTTGCAAGCAGCTCCTGCGCATCAATTGCCGGTTTATGGTATAAAT
>Ga0137308_101684_pt1 | contig 19293 bp, 12 predicted proteins | sample Inofrocosms_June_FD_97181 | JGI IMG/M metagenome (GOLD analysis project Ga0137308, IMG submission 97181) | Mouse cecal microbial communities from Vienna, Austria - N-Acetylneuraminic and N-Acetylglucosamine D2O microcosms_June | ecosystem: Host-associated > Mammals > Digestive system > Large... | reverse complement strand
TATTTAGTCACAAAATAGCCGTAACCTTTGGTCGGGTGGGCGGCTATTTTTGTGTCTTGACATCATCTGCTCATCATGCTGCAAAACTTAAAATCGAAGCAACTCTAAAGGGAATATATCAGATCATGTAGCACTACTTCCTCCGCCCTGCTCCTAATGCTGTTCATTTTTTGGAGCCAACAGAGCCAGTCATCGGATTTAAGCTGCTCCGTCACTCCCTCTTTCTTTGCCATCTGTCTTACAAGCCTGTCCATCATCTCATTACATTCCTCGTCAATCTCCGCAAGATGCTTCCATAAGGTTTCCGACAAAGGCATATGCGAATAAATGCCCCTGTGGTTTTCTTCTAAAAAACGCTTCCTCATCCGTCCATACTTCCCGATCTGATATTCCGTTGTATCCGAAAGTTTGAGGTTGGGAATCCTATCAAATTCCCGTGTATTACTTTATCGCACATGAGCATTTGAGTCGGTATCCAATCAGGGAGAATCCCTTGGAAAAGCCAACCTTGTCCTGAAGAAAAATCTGCTTGGAACACGGATGTACGCCAGGTCAGAAAAGCGGAAAGCCGCACATTGAATTACATACAAAAAAAATGGTTTGAAGATGGAGACTTTAGAAAACCGCGCAAACTTTACGTTGATTTTTACCGCTGTACGCATCCTATTTTATTCCAGATTGAACAAAATTCATCGGTTGCTTCTTCATAATCGTCAACCTGGCTTAGCTTTTTTGAAAATATATCTGTATGCTCAATGTCCGCGCAGTCAAATAAACCATGGTGGGCCGCGACTGCATAGGAAATCATTTCAATCATATATTTTATTTTGCCGGATTTATCTAGTACAGCATTGCGTATATAATGGTGAATAATGTGCCTGATATTTTTGTCAGGACAAGGCGGAGGAAAGAGGCGATGCGGTGGCATCGTTGATTGACGACAACGCAGAACTGGCAGAAATAGCAGGTGCAGAATTCACCGTTAATTACGCAATGCTGTACTAGTACAACGAATAATAAGTATCTGGCTATATCGCGCAGGATGATTTTTCAGATACAAGGCAGATTTTCGACGGCGTAGCGGTGGCTACGGCTAGAAAATCTAACGCAGTAGCTGGAAAATCAGACAAGTGATATGGCTAGTTATTTATTATTCGTTGTACTAGGCGCAAGCCGTAAATATATTTTACTCCTGTTGAAGCATGTCCAACACTTCCTCTCAGTTTGTATGTTCCGCAACAGATTCTTCCCTGCCGGATCCATCGTCTGAAATATGGGCAACCAAAAAATCCCCCCTGTTTCTGAAAATTGCATTTTTTCTTATTTTCTGTTTACAATGGCCGCATTTTCCAGTATACTATTACATGAAATTACATAAAATAAATCATGTGCTGTTAAGCTCGGTGCTTATAAACGCTGCAGCCAAAGGTACAAACAATTGTTTTCTAAAGGGTTTTCTGTACGGTGTCTGTTTTACAGGCGCTTTAGTCAGAAAGCTCTTTTATTTTCTAAAGCACGATAAAGCAGCATAAAATTATCTAATGTAATTTTTTTCATCGTTAAAGGCTTATTTTCAATCATAATGGTATACGGAGTCACTTCCGCTCCTACCATCCCCTGCTTGTATTCAATAAATACAAATCTATCCTCCAGCACGTTAATCTGATCTTCGTCCAGACAATCCACAATAAATTTTATAATATTCTGAATAAAACTATCTATGTCACTTTATAAAGTGTGGATTGAAATGCTGAAAGTCTCATTTAATGTTTTATCCGGCTGTAATCCTATTATAGTTTATGTGTGACAAAAAAGCTCAACCCATTTCCACAGATATCCCTGCCCTGGATGCAACTCCCGGTCATTCTCTATGATCTGAATCAACATGTTTCCTCCCGTTCCACCATCCCCTGTAAAGCCAGTTGCTCAATTCCGCAAATTCCCCCAGTGTCAGCGCTTCCCCCCGCACCGAAGCGCCCTTTCCCAGCTTTTCAATGGCCGCCTCGATCTCTTCCTTTGTAAAATCCAGCTCCGGCGAGTTCTTCAGCCCATTCGCCAGCGTTTTCCGCCTCTGGTTAAAGGACGCGCGTATGATCCCAAAGAGCAGCCTTTCGTCCTTCACCGCCACCGGCGGAGTCTCGTAGCGTTCCAGGCGGATCACCGCGGATCCGATCCTGGGCCGGGGCATAAAGCAGTTCTGAGGGACATTTGCCGCAATATAAGGCTTCGCGTAATACTGCACTGCCAGGGAAAGGGCGCCGTAATCCTTGCTGCCCGGCCCCGCCTGCATCCGGTCCGCCACTTCCTTCTGCACCATCACCGTAATGCTCCGGAGCGGCACATGCCCCTCAAACAGACTCATGATGATCGGGGTGGTTATATAATAAGGAAGATTCGCCACCACCTTGATCGGCCGCCCTCCATTTTCTTCTTCAACCAGCTTTGCCAGATCTATTTTTAAAATGTCGCCGTTGATGATCCGCACATTGTCATAGCCGTCCAGCGTATCCTCCAGGATCGGGATCAGCGCCCGGTCGATCTCCACGGCGATCACCTTTCCCGCCGCGCAGGCCAGGTACTGAGTCATAGTCCCGATCCCGGGGCCGATCTCCAGCACCATATCCTCCTGGGAAATCTCCGCGGAGCGTATGATCTTATCCAGAACATGAGTATCGATCAGGAAATTCTGCCCGTATTTTTTTTGAAATGTAAACTGATATTTTTGGAGAACCGCAATCGTATTCTGCGGATTTCCCAGCGTTGGTTCCTTCATAATATGATGTCCTTTCGTTACAGGTCACGCCTGGTGAAGGTGTGACCTGTAACGTCCTTTCTACAGTTCCTTACACCGGACCATGCACCTCTTTTTGTAAAATGCGATCCCATAGCATACTACCTGAGAATATTCCTCCTCAAATTCTTCCGCATACATTCTCTCATCAATCTGCGCCGCTGCTTCATCGCAGTCCTTTGTCAGATTTTTCAGCTCCTTTGAATATTTTGCTTCAAAGACTGCTGCCCGGTCTCCGGCAGAATCCAGCACAACCACATCGCATCTCCCCTCGCCGTGTTCTTTGTTGGATTCCACGGCATAACCCGCTCCCGCAAATATCCCCGCAAGAAACGCATGATAAAAGTCTTCTTTATAATCATGATAGCTGATGGTTTTTCGGAGCAGTCTTGTCATTTCTGACGTCACCTTTTCCGCTTCACCGTTCCAGACTGCAGCAAACAATTCTTCTCTTTTCCACGCCTTTGAGCTATCCTCGAACCACTTTTTAATCGTGCTCTCAAAAATCTCTTTTACTTCTGCATTTGGGATCCTCAGAGCCAAGCTGCCCTTCGGAATCAGCTCATTTCCCAATTCCCGCGCGCGGACCCTGGTTAAATATCCTGTCAGATATAAAATACTCCAAAGATTTTCTTCGGATGAGTGCAGGTAGTCATATGTCAGATCTTCTTCAACACTCTGGATCACATATCCGCCTGAAAGCAGGGTCTCGAATTTTCTGGTAACGGCATCCCCCGCATAGTCGATAGATGACCGGATCACTGCGTTGTCGCTGCTGTCCTTCCAATAGCTCAGAGGCTTCTTTGACGGATCCAGCAGCAGATTTTTTACATGGTTTACAACATCCCACGGACAGTACACATCCAAATCCCCAAAATGGTACCCGTCGTACCATGCCTTCATCTCCGCGGCATGGGACGTAAGTCCTGTATCCCGCAGCAGCCGGTCCAGTTCGGTCTGTGTAAACCCAAAATATTCATTGAGCCGGGTGTCTGATACCGTATTCGCCACAAAATTATTTGTTCCGGTAAAAATACTCTCCTTCGCGATCCGAAGGCAGCCTGTTATTACTGCAAATTTTAGTGAGCTGTTATCCTTAAATGTCTGCATAAGCCCTTTGAGCATATCCAGCATTTCAGGATAATATCCTTTTTCACTGGCCTTTGCGAGCGGCACGTCATACTCATCTATGAGAAGAATGACCTGCTTTTCATAGTAAGCCTCCAGCATTCTTGTGAGCATAAAAAGGCTGTCTTTTATTTCCTCCGGCGTCGGCTTCTTTGCCGCGATCCGCTGAAAAATTTCTTTATCAAACGGATTGATCTTATCACTGTCTAAAAGGTAGAGATGCTCTTTATAAGTCTTGGCGATCACTGACGTAAGCCGTCCGTATGCCCCCGAAAAGTCCAGGCCATCCACGCTTTTCAGCGACAAAAATAACGTCGGATACTGATTCATCCATTCTGCGCAGAGCCTTGTCTGTTTTGAAATCTCCAGCCCTTCAAACAATTCCCTGCTGTCTTGCCGGATATTGAAAAAAGCGGACAGCATAGACATCCCCAGCGTTTTTCCAAAACGCCGCGGCCGTGTGATCAATGTAACCTTTGTTCCGCTGGTCTTCATCAGTTCGGCAATCATCCCTGATTTATCCACATAGTAGAATCCTTCTTTTCTGATTTCCGTAAAATCCGAGGTTCCTACCGGAATCATAATTTTACACATATCTGCCCGCTCCTTTCTAGTGTCCTCCCGCTTTCCTTTTCCGCTGCTTTTCACAGCCATTTCACACAGTTCTTTAAGCATTTAGTAGCAATCGCCTGCGCAAAATGCCAAAATTTCAGGATCGCGCGTTCCGGATCAGGCTATCCGATAAAACGCCCGCGCGTTTTCCTCTGTCACCCGGATCACTTCCTCCGCCGTCACGCCCTTCAATTCTGCCACTGCCTGTGCCACATAGGTCAGGTTCAGCGAAGAGTTCCGTTTTCCCCGGTAGGGCTCGGGCGCCAGGTAAGGGCAGTCCGTCTCCAATACAATATGGGAAAGCGGCACAGCCTGTACCGCTTCCTTTAATTTTTTCGCGTTTTTAAATGTGACCACGCCGCCGACCCCGATGAGATACCCCATCTTCACGTATTCCTCGGCCATCTCCTGTGAATAGGAATAGCAGTGTACGATCACGTCCATTCCCCGGCCATGCTCTTTGAGAATCTCCATCGTATCTGCCGCGGCCTCCCGGCTGTGGACGTTCACCGGAAGCCCTTCCTGCCGCGCTAGCGCGAGCTGCCGCACAAACCACTCCTTCTGCAGGTCGTGCTTTTCCTTATCCCAGTAGTAGTCCAGCCCGATCTCTCCCACCGCCGCGATCTTTTCGTCCTTCAATAACCGCTTCATCCTGGAAAATGCTTCCTCATCCAGACCGCCTACCTCGTCCGGGTGTACCCCGATCATGCCGTATACAAACGGATACTTCCGGGTCAGCTCCAGAACCCGTTCCCAGGATTCCACCGAAGCGCTGGCATTGACGATGGTGCCGACCCCGCCGGCCTCCATCTGCCCAAGAAGCGCCTCCCGGTCCGGATCAAACTGCGAATCATCATAATGCGCATGCGTATCAAAAATCATATTCTCCTCCATTGTGTTACCCACTTTACAACACGATATCATCAATCTTCTGAAAACTCTTCCTATTGTGCGAACCCACTTTACAACACGATATCATCAATCTTCTGAAAACTCTTCCTATTGTGCGAACCCACTTTACAACACGATATCGTCGATCTTCTGAAAGCTCTTCATATCGTAGGATTCCACCGTATTTCCCGCTGTCAGGTAGAGCCTGCTGCCGGAATACAATGCCCGCGCGTTCCATGCGTACCCGCTCAGCTCCCGCTCGAAAATGCATTCGAACCCATTTTTCCCGTAGGAAAAGATCACATACCGCATCACGTCCCCGTCCACGCGGAATCCGATCAGGTTCTTTTCCACATCCACCAGTGCTGATTTATAATCATAAAATACATCCGAGGAATACGTATTTTCCAGCACGTACTTCTCCGCTTCCGTAACATTTTCCGGATCTGTAATATCGAACATGGAGAGCTTCACGCCCTCTGTCGCAGTCCCTGTTTCGTCCACGTCCATGCCGATCCCCAGAAGCTTCCCTTCCCCATAAGGGTGCAGGTATTCCGAGAATCCCGGGATTTTCAGCTTTCCTAAGATCTCCGGCTTCTTCGGGTCTGACAGGTCCACGGAAAACAGCGGATCCATCTGCCGGAATGTGACAAAATACCCGGTATCGCCCATAAATCTCGCAGAGTAAACGGCCTCGTCCTCCGCCAGCCCTTCGATCCGGGACAGCTCTTCCAGATTTTTATCCAGAATATAAAGGGAATTGGTGTCCTTAAGCTCCTGTTCGGCCTCCTCGGTAAGCCCAAACAGCCGGGGCGTGCTGCTGTTGTCGGAGGAAATCGGGGTCACGGTCACGACCAGACGCAGATTTCCCTCATATTCGTCAATGCTGAACGAATCGTTGAGCGTCCCGTCCACTTCCGTCTGCCCCACAGCCGTAAGCCTTCCGTCCTTATAAGAAACCTTCCGGATACAGGTTCCGGACACACTCCGCCCGGAGCTGCCACCTCCCTGACGCGCCAGGGGCATGATGCCGTAGTCGCCGTAATCACTCTCACAGATGTAGATATTGTTCCTGCTCACGTAGCACATTCCCGCGCTTCCGAATACCGCCTTGGTATCCACCTTTTTCTCCGGATCCTTGATGGAAAACGCGGAGATGATGGTGTATTTTTCCGCCCGCGCGCCCATGGGCATCAGAATGTCCCCGCTTTCGATCCGCTTCCCCTGCACCATCGGGATATATCCGTCCCGGTCCGTCCTGGAGCTGTAGATCTCCGCATAAAAATCACTGAGCAGATACACATAGTCCCCGGACACCCGCATGGTGTTGTAATTCCCGCTCTGGGAAATCTTTCCTACGGACTTCGGTTTTTCCGGCTTACTGATGTCAAATGTCTCTGCCACGGCATACTGCAGATAGCGCCCGCCGTATTCCCCGGTGGACACGTCGCCCTGATCCCGGTACTCTGACTGGCTGTACACCGCAATGAGCCGGTCGCCCTTCACAAAGATCTCAGAAACATAGCATTCCTGATCCAGCCGGATGGTGCTTAAGTGCTCCATCTCTTCCTTCTCGATGCCGACGATCTGGATCTGCTGGTTATTCACGATATACAGCCGTTTTCCGTCTGTCTTTACAATGTCCGCTTCTCCAACGCCTTCTTCCCGGACGTTGGTATCTGAATAGCCGGAAGCTCCGCCGGCCTCCCCGGCCGTGTCTGCTGATACCTCGTTTTCCATAGGCGCGCTTTCCATTTTTGCGCTGCCGCCGGCCATCCCGCCGTCCACGTCGTCCATCACCGCATACTCCTCCGTGGATCTCTGCATCTCCTGCATCCGTTTATTTTCCGCTTCGATGTATTCAAAAACCTCGTCATAGTTCTTTGCGGTTTTGATATCTGTTACTTCGAAGGGGTCTCCGCTCCGGTCCGACCGGCCGGATACACTGCTTTCCTTTCCATTCTGCCCGCCGGCAGCTCCATCCTGCTCTCCGGCCGCGCCGCTTTCCGAACCTCCTGAACTGTCCGCGGCGCTGTCTGCCGCTGATTCCGTAAGCATCTCTTCCGAACCAGCAGCCGCGCCGCTGTCTGCGTCCGCTATCATCTGGAACTCCGCATGATCCGACTTGGTTCCAGTACCGAAGCCGAATCCTACTGTCCCGGCGGCAACAGCACCGATGACCAGCAGGCCGCAGGCTGCTGCCGCCGTGATCTTTCCATAATAATATTTTCTTTTTTTCTGTCCCCTGGATTCCAGCATCTGCTGGATCTGGTCCGGCTGCAGGGAATCCGGGATTTTTATATTTTCACTTTGCTCTTCCGCAAGCTTTTTTAAATCTTTCTCATCCATACTCATATTCCGCGTCTCCTTTCTATACCTTGTGAAACGGCCGTATGGCCATAACGGGGTGCCCTTGGGTATACCTTGTGAAACGGCCATATGGCCATAACGGGGTGCCCTTGGGTATACCTTGTGAAACGACCGCATGGCTATAATGGGATGCCGCTGGGCGCACTTTTGCCGCACAAAGTCCGCCGTCCCGCAGGGACATGTTCGATGTGATTCCTTTCGGACATTCCCGACGCATCATACCGCGTCCCCGGTATCGGTCATTTCAGCTCAGGATCCGGCGAAGCCTGTCCATGGCGCGCGCCTTCCGCGAACGGACTGTCGCCGGGTTCATCCCCAGCATCCTGCCAATCTCCGCGCTGGCATACCCTTCCAGCACAGAGCAGGCCACAATAACCCGGTCCTCTTCATCCAGCCGCATAAAAGCCGCCCTGACATCGCAATCTCCGGCTTGGTCCCGTTCCTCAGCCGCCAGGCCCTCCGGCAGCTCCTCTGTCCTCTGTACGTTTTTTAATTTTCTCCTGCACTGATTCGCCAGGATCGTAAATATCCAGCTTCGGAAAGACTCCTCCTTTTTCAGCTTATGGATATTCTCATACGCCGCAATGACCGCCTCGCTGACTGCATCCTCCGCATCCTGGGGATGTTTCATTGTGTACAGCGCAAACCGGTACAGCTCCTTATAGATCCGCGCGTACAGCCTCGAAAACGCTTTCACATCCCCGCGCCGCGCCCTTTGGATCAGGACCAGCTCTGAACTATCCTTGTAATCATACATCCGCTCCCCCTCCTTCCAATCCGGCATGACCGCTGTTTCTCACCAAAAGATGGTGATGTAAATAAGAGTAAATAAAATGAGAAATTGTTGCAAAGTTTTTTATTTTACATGATTTTACATAGTAATAACTATATCACTTTTCTGAGCCTTTAATCCAGATACCACAGTATAATTTTTCTGTCAAATTACGGTTCAGGTCCCGCTAAAGGAAGTATAACACAAAATGTGCCCCTTGAATACCTTAATAAAGTATTGAAAATCCCTCACCTCTCATGTTATACTAGACAGAAAGGGAAACAAATCGAAGAGAGTAGAAGACTTCCCATACTCAACTAACGAAAGGATGTACATTTATGCGAAAAAGTATTAAAACAAACGTTGGAATCCGAGTGATTGCGGCACTCGCTTCCGTAATTTTGTTCAGCAGTGTCATGACGATAAACATTTTCCGCATTAAGAATATGCAGGCTGATAATGCTGACGTCAACAACTTGCTGTCCACCGTACAGGCTGCCGAGACAGCCCATTACAAATGGTCCAGCGGACTGAGCAACGCGCTGTATGCCGATGCCGAATTTACCGGCAGTACCGACCCGACTACCTGTGTCCTCGGACAGTGGATCTACGGCGACAGCAGCACCGCGGATCCTGATATCCTGGCCCTGCGCGACCAGATCGAGCCCCTCCACAAGGAGCTGCATGAATCCGCTATCCATGTACTGGATCAGATGAATTCCAGTCCGTCACAGGCACAGGCTTACTATCAGAATACGATCCTCTCCAACCTGTCCACACTGGTAGGATTCTTGGATCAGATCGTTGAGGACTGTACTCAGAAGAGCCTGGACAGCACCACCGAAATGCGGCAGATGATCCTGACCATGAACATTTTGTGCGCGGTCTGCCTGACCCTCGCGCTTGTATGTCTGCTCAGCCTGGTTCAGTACGTTCTGAAGCACATTGTAAAACCAATCATTCACATTACCGACCAGAGCCGTCCTCTTCAGGATGGAAATCTGGAATTTGAGCTGGATTACCATGCGGAAAACGAGCTGGGCTACCTGGCAGATACCCTGAGAAAATCCATGGGCCTGATCCACGATTATGTGGAAGATCTGAACCGGATCATGGAACAGCTTTCCCGCGGCAACTTTGATGTTGCCACGACCGCTCCGTTTATCGGTGACTTCCGTACCATTGAGATGTCACTGAACAGCCTGACCTCCACCCTGTCCGGAACCATGTCCAACATCCTCCGGGCGGAAAAGATGGTATCCGGCAATGCAGAGCAATTATCCAGCAGCTCCCAGACACTGTCCCAGGGCGCAACCCAGCAGGCAAGCGCGGTGGAAGAGCTGTACGCTACTCTGGAAGAGCTTTCCCGCAATGCGGACCGCAATGTAGGCGTGGCTCAGGAAGCCCAGGAAAATGCGCGCCTCACCGGAGAGCAGGTATCCGTCAGCAGCCAGCAGATGGAACAGATGGTGCAGGCCATGGAAGATATCAGCGCTTCCTCCCAGCAGATCGGCAATATCATTGCTACGATCGAGAATATCGCTTTCCAGACCAATATCCTGGCATTGAACGCGGCAGTAGAGGCTGCCCGCGCCGGAGAAGCAGGCAAAGGCTTTGCCGTAGTATCGGATGAGGTCCGCAATCTGGCAGCCAAGTCAGATGAAGCAGCCAAGGCTACCAAGGATCTGATTGAGAATTCCGTACAGACAACGGCGCGCGGAACCGAGATCGTAGGAAAGGTTTCCGCCTCCCTGAAAAAGACGCTGGAGCTGGTAGAACAGTCCAACGAAGCGATACATACGATAGCAGACGCCATCCAGGGCGAAGCAGATTCCATTTCACAGGTTACCGAAGGAATCGGACAGATCTCCACAGTGGTCCAGTCCAATTCTGCCAGCAGTGAGGAATCCGCGGCTGTCAGCGCAGAGCTCTTCGAACAGGTTCATATGCTGGAAGCGCAGACAGAGAAGTTTAAGCTGAAACGCTGATCCTACAAAGATTTACCGAATATATGGTCACAGAAAAGGGACGGTCACTTGAAACCGTCCCTTTTTTCCACTTGTACGGTTGGATGCTCCCAGGAGCATCCAACCCACTTATATTTTTTTATCCTCTATAATAATTGATCAGGCATCCTTTCAGGATGATCTCCCTCTCCGCGTCAGTCATTTCTCCCAGCTTCAATTCGATCTCCTGCAGCCCGTCCTTCACCACAAATGCCTTTACCGTGCTCTGCTTCTCTTCGATCACCCTGCGCGCCCCAGGGATGAACAAATAATCCCCGCTTTGGAATGGAAGCGCCTCATGATCCGCCTCTGTCAGGAACGGAAGCATGCCCCAGTTGATCAGGTTGGAGCGGTAACGCTTGGTCGCATATTCATTGGCAATATTTGCCCAGCCGCCTAAGACCTTCTGGCAGGATGCCGCCTGCTCCCGTGCGGATCCGTCTCCCGGCTTCACCGCAAAGATGGTGCTTCCCACGCCGATATTTCCTTTGCCCGTCTCCGGGAAATCCTTCTGGATTGCGGCCATTACCGGCTTTAACTCTTCCAGCGCATCCAGCGGACAGGCGCCTGCCTCGATCGCCTTCTGCGCCGCCTGCACTTCCTTAGCGCGTCCCACATAAGCCGGATCCTTTCTGGACAATGCAAATTCCGCAAGCCCCAACGGATTGGAACGGTAGGAAGAAGTCTCTCCAGAGGGAATCAGCTCGTCCGTGGTCGTGACGGGATCATGAATCTCAGATACGACTTTCAGGATCAGGTTCTCCGGCAGCGCAGACATGGCCGGCCAGTCCTTGATATTGGGACCGAACTGGATTTCCACGGAAGGATCCGCCACACCCTTGCTGTCAAATACCCGGTTTTCGTAAATGCTCCTGTCGAAGTGGTATTTCTGCCCCTTGTACTCTACATCCAGTACAGTTGCCGGGGTCAGGAAGCCCTGGTTCGCCGCGGTCGCCGCAATGGAACGGGCATCCATCAGCGCGACAGAGGAAATCTGTCCGCTCTGCAGCTTGGAACCCTCCCGGTTGGGGAAATTCCTGGTAGAGTGGCGGATGGACAGCGCATTGTTGGCCGGTGTATCTCCCGCGCCGAAGCATGGTCCGCAGAACGCCGTCTTCACGATGGTACCTGCCCCGATCAGATCCGCGACCGCCCCATTTTTTACCAGCTCCATATAGACCGGGGTGCTGGCCGGATAAACGCTGAACGTAAACGCCCCGGAGCCGATGTTCTTTCCCCGGATGATATCCGCCGCCGCACAGATATTTTCAAATCCGCCGCCCGCGCAGCCGGCAATGATCCCCTGCTCCACATATAATTTCCCGTCAGCCACCTTGTCCTGCAGGCTGTAATCCACCGCGCCGTCCAGGCTCACCAACGCCTTCTGCTCGACATCATGAAGGATGTCCTTTAAATTGGCGTTCAATTCCTCAATCGTATAGACATTGCTGGGGTGGAACGGCATTGCGATCATAGGCTTGATCTCGCTCAGGTTCACATAGACCATGCCGTCATAATATGCGCATGCCCCCGGATTCAGTTCCTTATAGTCTTCGCTTCTGCCGTGGATCTCGTAAAATTCCCGGATCTTCTCGTCTGTCGCCCAGATGGAGGACAGGCAGGTGGTCTCTGTCGTCATCACGTCCACGCCGATCCGGAAGTCCGCGCTCAGCTTGTGCACGCCGGGTCCTACAAATTCCATCACCTTATTGTTGACATAACCATTTCCAAAGGTGGCGCCGATGATCGCCAGGGCTACGTCCTGGGGGCCCACTCCCTTCCTCGGCTCGCCGTCCAGGTAAATGCCGATCACGCCCGGCATCTTGATATCATAGGTCTTATTCAGAAGCTGCTTCACAAGCTCCGGTCCGCCCTCGCCCATGGCCATGGTGCCCAGCGCGCCGTAGCGGGTATGGCTGTCCGAACCAAGGATCATCCTGCCGCCGCCCGCAAGCATCTCCCGCGCGTACTGATGGATGACCGCCTGATGAGGCGGTACATAGACACCGCCGTATTTCTTCGCGCAGGTCAGCCCAAACATATGGTCATCTTCATTGATCGTACCGCCCACCGCGCACAGGGAATTGTGGCAGTTGGTCAGCACATAGGGGATCGGGAATTTCTCCAGCCCCGAAGCCCGAGCCGTCTGGATGATCCCCACGAACGTGATATCATGGGAGGTCAGCTTGTCAAATCTGATCTGCAGGTTTTCCATATTGCCCGAGGTATTGTGGTCGCGCAGGATGCTGTAAGCCATCGTCTGCCGCGACGCTTCCTCCTTCGAAAGCGGAACCTGCGCGCCGCCCTTATCTTCGATCATATCTGTGCCGTTCAGCAGATAGACTCCATTGTCATAAAGTTTTATCATGATATCATGCTCCTCCTTTATCAGATGCAGCCCCGCGCCCTGCCTCTGTATCCGAACATCCGCCGATTCTGGCCGCCGCAGGCTCCCGCGGGGTATAAACAGTTACAAAATTTCTAACACTACGGTGGTTATTTTATCATGCGGAAATATCTTTGTAAAGCGGGAAGAGTTACTTTATTTATTACTATGGCCAGTAATCGGATATGTTTTGGAAAACCAACTTATTTTAGTAGTATTTTCACAGGTATCATGACATGATATGTACAGTTCTCTACTGCATTTTTCATGAAATTCAACTATCAATTGAAAGGATGTGAAGCAATTGACATTACAGCAGCAAGTGTGTGCCCGTATTATAAATATGTCAGATGAAGGAGCCGCTTTTATTAATCTGGGCAATAAGCGACAGCCCCAGATTATCTGAAAAAGCCCGTAAAATCCTGCTCAGCAAAGACAACACCATTTACTATAGTTTTGCAAATGTGTGGGAAATTGCCATTAAGCATTCGCTCCAAAAATCAAACATAACCTTTTCTTCCGAACGCTTTGAAGAATTATGCAGAATGGCAGGTTATTTATTATTAGAAACTCATCCCAAACATGCTTTTATGGTCGAGACACTAAGGCATGCTGAAAATGCTCCCAGAGAGCATCGCGATCCATTTGACAGGCTGCTCTTAGCTCAGGCCAAATCGCTGTGAGATTTATACACAGCCTGTTTTAATGGAATAGAAGGTTATGTGTCATTCCCCCTGATTCTCCGCGTACGCAATGATCAGATCCACCATCCTCCCATAGCTCTTCACGCCTTCGCTCTGCCCGTTCGCTTTCAGATAGGTATCATTCACCTTATCGGAAACCTCCGCCACTGCCCCATCATAAGAATCCCAGAACCGGGAATTTTCCCGCAGATCCGCTTCCACCGCTTCGTCCAGTCCTTCCCGGACCGCCTGCCACTCTTCTGTATCCGCCCGGCGCAGCGCATTCATGCAGTACACCCACCCCATCAGATATCCGCTGTATTCAAAATCCCGTTTTCCGGCCCCGACGCAAGCCAGAAACGCGATAAAGTTCGCCTCTTCCTCCTGCATAAACCCCCGCAGATGGGATAATTCATGGCACAGCGTAAAAGGAATATTATAGTCGATCATGTCTGCATTAAAATTCGCTTCTATCGTAAACGGCGAATACACCCCGGACAGGTTCTGATAGGACAAGATCTCCGATATGCAGACAGGCTTTGGATGAGGATAGAATCCATTCAAATCCGGATATTCCTCCGCCAGTTTTTTCATCGCCTGCACAGCATCCTGTTCCTCCTCCGCAGGCATTGTCAGAATCATTGTCCCACCGTCACTGCGCTCCACCTGCCCCGCCAGACTGTTGACCTCCTCTGTCAGCCACAGGCACACTTCCCGCAATTCTTCTGCCGTATACTGCTCCGCCGCAAACCCGGACTTTTCCGAAAAGGATTCCCTCTGATAATTCACTCCGCAATTAGTCATATACAAAAACAGCAGCAGTGAGACCGTAAGAAATATTCCTGACGCCCACCTAAGCGCATTTTCTCCGCCATGTCCGAAACGCACAGACTTCACAGCGGCACGTACTCCCGTCACCGGAAGCAGGATCAGCAGCACATAGAGACCGATCTCTACGATAGAAAAAGGAGCCAGCCCCGTCACCCTTCCCACAGCCGCAGTCAGCTTCTGATAAATATGTACCGCATACCACTCCGCAAATCCCGGTATCTGCCTTGCGCACACCAGCAAAATCCCTGCTGCAGCCAAAAAAACGCAGGCCGCGATCAGCCTTTTTTCTGTTGTTCCCAGTTTCTTTTTTTCTTTCATCTTACAGTTTCCGTCCTCAATCGTTGTCTAAAGATCTGTAGAAAAAGAACTGATACAGATTGCGCAGGATGTGTCAGTTTCTTTCCTACAGGTCCTAACTATGATTATATCCGATTTTCCCGGCCCTCTCAATATGGCATCCTCTGGAAATATACCAGCATAATTTCACACATACACATCATATCTGCGGCGAAACAGTTTGATGCAAGCCATATTTTAAACAGAAAAAGAGAAAGAACAGTTCCTCCAGCAGTCCGTTCTTTCTCTATCCTGTGTCTCAGGAAGCCTCTATTTTCATGAGCGTGTTACGCACAATTCCCCTTATACTCCAGAATACGCCGCAAACCCCGCGTCAATCGGCAGCACCACCCCTGTGATCGCGCTCGCCGCCCTGTCGTCGCACAGGAAGAACACGCCGCCCAGCAATTCCTCGCTGTCCACAAACCGCCTGGTAGGTGTCCCGTTCAGAATCTTCTCGGAACGCGCTGTCGGCGTCCCGTCCTCGTTGAACAGCAGCGCCCGGTTCTGGTTAGACACCAGGAAGCCCGGCGCGATCGCGTTGCATCGGATCCCGGTTCCTGCGAAATGTGTCGCCAGCCATTGCGTAAAGTTGGAGATCGCTGCCTTCGCTCCGGAATACGCCGGAATCTTGGTCAGCGGAATATATGCGTTCATGGAGGAAATATTCAGGATGCACCCGGATTTTTTCTCCACCATGTCCTTCGCGAAAGCCTGCGTCGGGAGCAGCGTCCCCTGGAAATTCAGCTTAAACACAAAGTCCACGCCGCCCGCGTCCAGATCGAAGAATGTCTTCTGCCCTTCCTGCGCCTCATGCTGGTATTCATTGTCCGTGGTCGCCCTCGGATTATTGCCGCCCGCGCCGTTTACCAGGATGTCGCACGGCCCCAGATCCTTCAACACCTGAGCATGAACCGCCTCCAACGCCTCCGGCTCCAGCACGTTCGCCTTATAGCCCTCGCAGATGAAGCCCTCTGCCTTGCATTCCTCCGCCAGCTTCTTCACTGCGTCCTCATTCAGATCCAGCGCCGCCACCTTGGCTCCCGCCTGTGCAAATGCTTTCGCCATCGTACCGCAGAGCACGCCGCCTGCTCCTGTCACAACCACAACTTTTCCTGTAAAATCAATGTTCAAAGGTAAATTCATTTTTCGTTACTCCTTTCCGTTTTTTATACTTCGAATCCAAAAAACGCATTCGTATTATGAAAGCAAATATCCTCCACGATCCGCGCGAGCTGCTTCTTATCCTCCGGATACTGTCCGCTTTCCACCCATTCCCCGATCAGCTCACAGAGAATGCGCCGGAAATACTCATGCCTCGTGTAGCTTAAGAATGATCTGGAATCCGTCAGCATTCCTACAAAGCATCCCAGCATCCCATTATTTGCAAGCTCCGTGAGCTGGCCGCGCATGCCGCTGCGGTTGTCATTGAACCACCAGCCGCTTCCGTGCTGCACCCGACCCACGATGCCGTCTCCCTGGAAGCATCCCGCAATCGTCACAAGGGCGGTATTGTCATTGGGATTCAGGGAATACAGGATCATCCTCGGCAGTCCCTCATTTTCCTGAAACGCGTTCAGAAGCGGAGCCACATTTTCCACGCCGGACTGGCTGTTCACCGCATCATATCCGGTATCCGGCCCCAGCTTCGCGAACTGCGGCTTGTTATTGTCGCGCAGGCATCCGAAATGGATCTGCATCACCCAGCCCAGCTCCGTATATTTTTTCGCGCAGGCAATGGTCGCCAGCGTCTTGTATGCATCCGCATCCGCTTTTTCCGGGCGATCGCCCTTCATTGCCGCCGCAAATGCAGCCTCTGCCCGCTCTGGATCCGGCTTCTCGTACATGCAGTAGTCCAGTCCGTGATCCGCGCACAGACAGCCGTGCTCCGCAAAGTAATCAATCCTGGTCAGGAGCGCTTTCACCGCATCCTCGGCACTGCGGATTTCGAACCCGCAGGCTGACGACAGCCTTCCGATATATTCCGCAAAGCCCGCTTTTTCAATATTGATCCCCTTATCCGGGCGGAACGCAGGCAGCACCTTGATCTCCATCGTCTCGTCCGCCGCGATCACGTCATGCCAGTGCAGATCGTCGCAGGGATCGTCCGTGGTGCAGATCGCTTTCACATTGAATTTGCGCATCAGCTCCCGGGCCGATACATGCGCCAGCACCTCATTACATTTGTCATAGATCTCATCCGCGTTCTCTTCCGTCAAAGGCTCTGTGATCCCGAATACGCGCTGCAGCTCCAGATGGCTCCAGTGATACATGGGATTCCCGATCAGCCTGGGCAGTACGGACGCAAACGCCCGGAACTTTTCCCGCGGATCCGCGTCCCCGGTAATGATCTCTTCCGGGATCCCGCCGAACCGCATCTGCCTCCATTTATAATGGTCGCCGCCCAGCCAGACCTGTGTGATATTGTCAAACTTCCTGTCCTCCGCGATCTCCTGCGGATTGATATGGCAGTGGTAGTCGATGATCGGCATATGCTCCGCCGCCTCATGGTAAAGCCATTTTGCCGTATCCGTGGACAGCAGAAAATCCTGATCCATAAATTTTTTCATCATACCCTCCTTTTCGTTACTGTTCCCGATGCCCTGTGCCCAGGCATCGTCAAGGCTTCCTGACCTGTCTCGCGATTACTTTGCCACTTTCCCTTCGGTCCGCTCCAGCATGTCCCAGCAGCCCCACAGGTACATGATCCCCAGAGCCCGGTCATACAGCCCATACCCCGGCCGGCACTTCTCGCCCCAGATATGCCGCCCGTGGTCTGGACGCACATAGCCGGTATAGCCGCAGTCATGGTAAGCCCTGACGATCTCCAGGATTCCCGTATCCCCGTCGCAGTCCCGGTGGGAAGCCTCGGTAAAGTCCCCGTTGGGATAATGGCGTACGTTTCGGATATGCGCAAACGCAATCCGGTCGCAGTAAGTACGCACAATATCCGCCACATTATTTTCCTTATTCGCGCCCAAAGACCCGGAACACAGGCAAAGGCAGTTGTACTCGTCGTCCACCATACTCAGGAACCGCCCGATGGACTCTTTGTCGCAAAGCAGGCGCGGAATCCCGAAAATATCCCACGGCGGATCGTCCTGATGGATCGCCATCTTGATCCCCGTCTCATGGCAGGTCGGCATGATCGCTTCCAGGAAATATTTCAGGTTTTCCCACAGCTTTTCCTTGGTCACCGGGCGGTATGCCTCGAACAGTTCATCCAGCTTCGCCATCCGTTCCGGCTCCCATCCCGGAAATGTCATTCCGTGCAGGTTGTTCAGGATGTAATCCGCCATTTCCTTATAATCATCCTGAATCCGGTTCTTCTCGTAGAACAGCGCCGTTGAGCCGTCCTCCAGCGGATGGAACAGGTCTGTCCTTGTCCAGTCAAAAATGGGCATAAAGTTGTAAGTCACAACCTTCACGCCGAACTTCGCCAGATTGCGCAGCGTGGTCTTATAGTTTTCGATATACTGGTCTCTGGTAGGAAGCCCGATCTTGATATCGTCATGCACGTTTACGCTTTCCACCACGTCCATGTTGAAGCCCGCGCCCTCGATCTGACGTCTTGCCTCCTCGATCTCTTCCACCTCCCAGACCTCTCCGGCCTGCTTGTCATGCAGCGCCCAGACCAGCCCGGTCACTCCCGGGATCTGTTTGATCATCTCTGGGGTGATGCTGTCGTTTCCCTCGCCGTACCAGCGAAATGTCATTTGCATAATGTTGTCCTCCTTTATTTTCAGGAATTGCCGCAAGCAGCTCCTTGCAGCATTCCCTGTTTACTTTGCCCGCAGCGCAGATTTTTATAAAAAGTATGCGTCCTGACCCGCACCCGTGCCGAAACGCGGCTGCGGCAGCAGCCATTTTCCTGCGCCGCCCGTTTATATGAGTCCCGCCGCCGTCGGCAGTCCGATCAGAATCGCGACATAATACCAGAGCATGTACGGTATCGTCTTGGCCAGCGTGGTATTTCCGACTTTGATCGATACGAACAGCGTATTGCCGACCGGTGGAGTAATATTTCCGATACACAGGTTGTACACAAGGATCAGCCCAAAATGTACCGGATGCATGCCGAATGTCTTTACAATAGGCAAAAACAGCGGTGTAAAGATCAGTATCGCCGGAGTCACGTCCATGAATGTCCCTGCGATCAGCAGAATTACATTCATGATCAGCAGGATCAGGAAATAATTATCCGTCAGCCCCAGCAATGCCGCGGAAACCGCCTGCGGGATCTGCAGAAATGCCATCACCCAGCCCAGGATATTGGATACCCCGATCAAGAATACCACCATACCGCTCATTTTTGCACTGCTCACTACGATATCCCAAAAGGATTTGAGCGTGATATTGCGGTAAAAAATTCCAAGCACAAGCGCATAAACTACTGCGATCGCGGAACCCTCCGTAGCGGTAAATACACCTGCAACGATCCCGCCGATCACGATAACGATCAGCGACAGAGCCGGCAGCGCGCGGAC
>Ga0137308_101683_pt1 | contig 19300 bp, 18 predicted proteins | sample Inofrocosms_June_FD_97181 | JGI IMG/M metagenome (GOLD analysis project Ga0137308, IMG submission 97181) | Mouse cecal microbial communities from Vienna, Austria - N-Acetylneuraminic and N-Acetylglucosamine D2O microcosms_June | ecosystem: Host-associated > Mammals > Digestive system > Large... | reverse complement strand
ACGGTAAAGGGCTCCCGCTGGAACAGCGCAGCTGTGAATATGTGGGGATGGCGAAGATTGAAAAAAGCTTCCTTCCGAAGTTTATCCGGCGCATGGAGGAACTGATTGAAAGCCAGCAGCATAATGTCTGGTGGGAAAATATTTTATATTCTTTTACGGATAAAAAGGAAGAAGCTATTTACACAGTCGATGTGGACGGGCGGTTCTGGGCAGAGATTGATTACTTTGATGACTATGAACGAATTATTGATTATGTATCAAAGCAAAAGGAGAGCAAATGAGAAAGCAGGCAAAAAAGCAGCTCTGTGAAAGCATGGAATATCTAATCTATACAGCAGACACCATAGGAGAACTTCTGGGACGGCTTGGCAGAGAACAGGCAATGGATATCCTGGTACAGATGCAGGAGCTTGTGATTCATGCAGGAGAGACGATTGAAGCTTCGGAAGAAAACTGTACAGAGATTATTCTAAAGCTGGAAAATGTTTGTGAAATCATTTACAAATTAACCACTTCGCTTGAAGATGCAAAAACCCGAAGCAATCTTTTAAAAGAACTGAAAGCAATTTTAGCCGCTGCTAATGAAGAGGTGCAAAAGAATATCCCTGGTAAATTGGAGATATTATTCCTTCCATACCAGGTCTCCATGTGGGATTCACTGGAAAGTGTTTGGATGGCTGCGAGGGACAGGGATGATATAGACTGCTATGTAGTCCCAATCCCCTTTTATGACGTGCTGCCGGATAATTCGCTGGGAAATATTCATTACGAAGGGGATTTGTACCCGGATTATGTGCCCATAACTTCTTATTTAAAATATTCCATTGAAACCAGAAGGCCAGACGTCATTTTCTTTCATAATCCATATGATGAAAATAACAGGGTAACAAGAATACCAGAACGGTATTATTCCCGAAATTTGAAAAAGTACACAGACATGCTGGTATATATTCCTTATTTTGTAAGCGAAGAGGGGGGACCGGCAGAATATCAATGCTATACTACCGGAGTCCTCTTTGCAGACCGTGTGGTCGTACAAAAGGGAAACATCTATGAGAAATACTGCAGGGTATACACGAATGTATTGAAACAGAATGGCCTGGAAGGAAAACTGGTTCCGGCCGAACAGAAATTCCTGCCGCTCGGATCCCCAAAGTTTGACAAGGTTCTGAATATGAAATGTGAGCTGGCGGATTTACCGGAAAAATGGCAGAAGGCAATTCTAAAGCCGGATGGAAGCAGGAAAAAGATTATTTTGTATAATTTGTCCATTTCTCCTCTTTTAGAAAACAGGGAGCAAACGTTAAAAAAGATAGACAATGTATTTCAGTTTTTTAGAGGAACACAGGATGAATTGGTTCTGTTATGGCGTCCGCATCCGTTACTGATTAAAACGATAGAATCTATGGTTCCATGGCTGAGGGATGCATATATGCAGAGGGTTCGGCAATTTCAGGAGGAAAGCTGGGGAATCTATGACGAGACTCAGGATCCTAATCTGGCGATGGTGCTGTCGGATGCATATTATGGAGATAGTAGCAGCTTGGTGACGACTTATCGGAAAACAGGAAAACCGATCTTAATACAGAATGTTTATATAAATTGAAAGAGGAATAATATGAGTTATGACGAGTATAGAGAGCTTTCCTTGTGTGACGGCTATTTAGAAGATGATAACTTATGGTTTTCAAACAATAGCTTTAATGCATTGTGTAGATTAAACTTGAAATCTATAAAAATAGACGTTATAGATACTTTTAGCAGAAGAAAAAAATGGGAGAAAAAAATACACAGAAAAATTATTGAACACAATAATTTTTTTTATTTAATACCGAATTTCGGGAATGAAATTGATATATATAACAGGATAACAGGTGAACAAAGTTTTGCTAAGATACCGGAACAGTATTTACAAAATAATGGATATTTTGTAGCTGATGCTTTGGCAGCAAATGATTGTATATGGATTTTCCCTTGGAATTCATATCAATCTGTCATTGTATATAATATACTAGAAAATCAATTTTACCAAGATATAATACTTACACATAAACTTAAAGAATTTACCGGAACAATCCTTACATATAAATCAGTGTGCTTAGATAAAGATTGGTTCTGGATGCCAATTCTTTATAGTAATTGCATAATATCCTATAATTGGAAATCTAAAGAAATAAGAGAGTTTAGAGTAAATTTGGATAATTTATATTCCATTTATAAAATGAATAGAAATATTTGGTTAGGCACATGGGATACTGAAATTATTTACATATGGAATTATGAAACAAATCAGTTAAAAAAGATTGGGCAAGGAATAGGAAAAAATTCAAACCCATATTTTAATCCTATTGTTATCAAGAATGAGGTATATATATTATCAAAATCGGAAGAGATTATTCATTTTACAGATAAAGGCGCAGAAAAGATTCGCATAGAATGTAACGGAGTAAAAATCAATACCAACTTACCATATATATTTACGTGCATTTATAACAATAAATTGTTTTTACTTCCATATCAAATGAAGTATATGATTTGGGTTGATTTATCAAATAAATATGCCAAAGCGTTAGAGTTTAAAATGTCTGAATCGTTTGTATTGAGTAATTATTATAAGGACTATAAGCTCCCCTTTTTAAGGGATGAATTGAAAAAGGAAGTTATATTTGAAGATCGCGATTTTAGTTTAGACGAATTAAAAAAGATTCTTGAATTGAAAAAGGAAACTGCAAATGTGAAAAAGCATTCTAATGCCGGAGAGTCTATCTTAGTTTTTTCGTGTTCTGAATTATTGAGGTAATAAGCAGAGTCCCCCTATACACCAAATATGTACATAGTTAGGAGTTACGTCGAATGAAAAGACTAGGGATTTTTGTATTTTATGATGGTGACGGAAAAGTTGATACTTATGTGGGCTACTTTTTAGCCGCTTTAAATAAACATCTGGAAAAACTTGTTATTGTATGCAATGGTAAATTATCTTCGCAGGGCATGGAGCAGTTGAAAAAATATACTACGGATATATTTGTCAGAGACAATACAGGTTATGACGCAATGGCATTTAAACTGGCAATGACAACCCATGTCGGATGGTCAGTGTTAGATGAATATGATGAACTATTATTGATTAATGATACGTTCTATGGTCCGTTGTACCCTCTTGAGGAAGTATTTACAGAAATGGAGAAAAGAGATTGTGATTTCTGGGGACTCACAGGCCACAAGGAATACATAGATTATTACTTTGGAGATTCTCAAAAATTGCCGGCACATATTCAGTCTTATTTTATGGCTTTCCGTAAACTTGTATTCCAGAGTCATGTATTTCAGGATTATTGGAATAGGTTTGATTCTGTCAGCTGGGTTTTCTCGGATGTGGTAAACAAACATGAGCGTTTTTTTACACACATGTTAGAACAGGCAGGATTCTCCTGGGATACTTATGTGCATGCGACGGAATATGACGAAAAAAAACCGGAACACAATTTTGTACAATACTATCATGCCGCATATCAATTGATCAAAGATTATAGATGTCCCATTATAAAGAAAAAAAATTTTGCTTCAAAGAAATTGATAAATAATCCTGGAGAAATCGGCAATGATGCAGCAAAAGCGCTTTTGTGGATAGCAGAAAATACAGATTATGATATTGATATGATCTGGGAGAACATACTACGGCTTTACGACATGAAAGATTTGCAAAAGTCGTTGAATCTAAACTATGTAATTTCGGAAAACAAAAGTTCTGCTAAGTTAAACAAAGAAAATGCAATGGCCGTTACCTATATTAATCAGCCATTAACGCAGCAGCAGAAAGAATATATTTACCTGCTGAAATCCCACATGGAAGTATGGCATTACGAAATATGCAGCTTTAAGGCAGAAAATGAGAATCTCGCAAATGATATTGCGAAATTGTTTAATAAAAATATCAGATGTGAATACATTCTTTTATTAATTCATGTGGACGACAAGCAGGATGAGCGGACGGCACTGCGTACATATTCAGCTATAGAAGAACAATGGGGAAACCTGTCTGGAGGAAGTGCATATACGGCAAGCATCATTGATTTATTTATAAAGAATAAGCGGCTTGGAGTTTTGACAGCGCCATCAGGAATACACGGATCGGATTTTGGAATGAAAACGGAGCAGAAGCTGCAAGGATGTATGGCACTTTGGTGTAGAAAAACTCTTCTTTTAAAAATGTGTGAGGAGTGGACCGACTTTTTGAAAAATCCATATAGGATATCTATGCTAGATTTTTTGGATAAAGCTGTACATTTTGCACAGAAAATGGGATTTTATACAGCTGTAGGAATGAAGCCATCCTATGTCTCCATGGCATATACAAATATGGATGAAATGCTGCGGCAGGTCGAAAGACATGCCAAAAGTAAATATGATTTTGATGATTTTGGAAGCTATCTAGATGGAGATATGTTTTTGTTCTGTGATAATTATTCCAATATCTATGTGTATGGGGCCGGGGATAATGGAAGTCGGGCAGCAAAACAGCTCTTGTCCAAAGGTTATCATTTTTCAGGTTTTCTTGTATCTGACAACCAGCCAGATCTGACAGAAAAGCATGGATATCCCATTTACCGGCTCTCTGAAGTTGGAGAATCGTTATACCATGCAGGCATTGTAATTTCAGTTACAAATAGAAAATTCCAGACAGACATTTTGCGGCAGTTACAGAAAAGAGGACTTAAAAATATTTATTTATTAGATACATGATCTGATGGGGCTTGCACGCAGGAAAGAGAGAAAAATATGGGCGAAATTATAAATTTGACGCCAGAGCAGCTACGGACATTGCAGTTGATTGAGTTGGAAATGCTTGTAGAAGTTGACCGTATCTGCAGAAAAAACCATATACAGTATACCTTGGATGGCGGAACGCTGTTAGGGGCAGTCCGACATAAGGGATTCATTCCCTGGGATGACGATGCAGATATTGTTATGTTCAGACATGAATATGCTAGGTTTTACCACGCATGCAAAAGTGATCTGGATACTGAACGGTTTTTTCTTCAAGAGTACCGAACGGATCCTAATTATAGATGGGGATATGCAAAACTGCGCAGAAAAGGTACGGAATATGTCAGGGTGGGCCAGGAGCATATGAGATATAAGACTGGAGTATGTATAGACATTTTCCCACTGGATTATGTCCCGGATCAATATATTTTGCGCAGAATCTATTATGGAATTAATTATTGTATCCGGAAAATCCTGTATTCTGAACTGGGAAAAGAGGCTGCTTCCACAGAACTTTTGAGAATCTGGTATCGTATTCTCTTTAAAATCCCGCGCAACTATGCGTTTGCAGCCAGGAACAGGATAGCCGCCATCGTAAATCAAAAACCAACTGAACTTGTATGCCATACCATGTGCCCGAATCCTGGACCAACGTGTAAATATGGTATGCCGGCAGGCTGTTATGCCAAATATCGTCAGTATGAATTTGAGGGGATGCTGTTCCAGGGATTGTCTGATTATGATAATTTTTTGAGTTTATCTTATGGAGAGTATATGAAATTTCCACAAATGGATAAACGAAAGGGAACGGCACCACCTAGCAAAGTAAAATTGATTAATATTACACTGGAAGAAATTCAGGAACGCTACAGAAAAGATAATCTGAGGTATCAAATATGAATATTGCTGTGATTTTTGCCGGCGGTGTAGGAAAACGCATGAACAGTAAAGTTAAGCCCAAACAATTTCTGGTAATGCGAGGAAAACCAATTATTGTACATACTTTGGAGGTGTTTGAAAAGCATACAGAGATAGACGCGGTTGTCGTTGCCTGTGTGCCAGATTGGATCAAACATTTAAAAATACTTGTGAATCAGTACCGTCTATCCAAGGTAAAAGCGATCGTCAAAGGCGGAGAAACCGGACAGCTGTCTATTTATCATGGATTGAAGGCGGCAGAACAGTTGGCCAGGGGGAAAAACAGGAATACTATCGTATTAATTCATGATGGTGTCAGACCGCTGATCCATGAAAAAATAATTACTGAAAATATTCAAAGTGTAAAAAAGCATGGTTCTGCGATCACTACAGTAACTGTGCAGGAAACCATTCTGGTCGTAAATGGAAATGATGAGATCTTAGATGTACCGGAAAGAGTCAATTCCAGACTGGCAAGAGCCCCCCAAAGTTTTATCCTGGAAGATATTCTCAGTGCTCACGAACATGCATTACAGGAGGGGAGGTATGACTATATTGACTCTTGTACATTAATGCGGCATTACAACTATCCATTATTTTTGGTAGACGGTCCGAAGGAAAATATAAAAATCACAACACCTGAGGATTTCTATACAATGAGAGCATTATTGGATGCCAGAGAAAATACACAGATTTATGGTGTGGAGGAATAGTGGGATGTTGTATTCAGGCAAAATCATGCAGCAGGATTTAAAAGAACTAATAGAACGGAAATATATTCCTTATGAAAAATTGGAAGGAAAAAGGGTATTGATTACAGGTGCGGGAGGTATGTTGGCATATTACATCCTGGGCACTCTCATTTATCTAAATAAAACCCGAAATGCAGGCATTTATGTAACTGCGCTTGTGCGTAATGAAAAAAAAGCAAAGTTCCAGTTTGAAGAATTTCTGACAGATCCTTATTTTTCACTGTTGATACAGGATGTTAACGATAAAATCCGAGTGGAAGGCCCGATTGATTATATTGTCCATGCGGCAGGCGCATCAAGTCCTTATGCTATCAAGCATGATCCTCTCGGAATTATTCAGGCAAATACGGAAGGAACCAGGCAGGTGCTTGAACTTGCGCATCAAAAGTGTGTCCAGAACGTATTGTACACTTCTACAAGGGAAGTATATGGGGAAGTGAAAGGAAAAGAATGGATCACAGAATCGGATATTGGAGTACTGGATCCATTGGATGCGCGTTCCTGCTACCCGGAAAGCAAAAGGATGGCAGAACAAATGCTGCGGAGCTACTACGAAATGTACCAAGTACCCTTCCAGATTGTACGGATTGCACATGCATACGGACCTGGAATGAGTATCGAAAATGATGGACGGGTAATGTCTGATTTTATATCAGACGTGGTTCACAGCCGGGATATCGTTATAAAAAGTGATGGTACGTCAGAGCGGGCATTTTGTTATGTAACAGATGCCGTTGCGGCTATATTTATTGTCATGCTAAGCGAGGTTAAAAACCAGGCTTATAATGTAGCAAACGAAACGGAACCTTATCCGATTCGGGATGTTGCCCAGATATTAGTAAATATGATTCCAGACAAAAAGCTTAAAGTTGTATTTGCAGAGCATTTGAATCAAAGCGGTTACTGTCAGTATAAACGGGTTGGGCTTGATACAGCAAAGCTTCAACAGTTAGGATGGCATCCTGCCATATCACTGAGGGAAGGACTGAAACGAACATTATGTAGTTTTAAGGCCAATGTGATTGCATGAAACATCCATCGAAGGAATAGGTAAAGAGGAGAATTATATGAAAGCTGTTATATACGGGATTGGCAAAAGATTCCATAAAATTTTTACTGATCAGGAATTGATAAAAGAAATATTCGTAGAAAATGATATTGAGATAGTTGGCTCTTCAGATAGAACAGTAGGCTTTGGAGGGCAAAGGTTCATATATCGTGGTGAATCACTGCCTGTAAAAAAGGTAGATGAATTTCTAAAAAATGATATAAAAATAATAGTAACATCAAAAATATACTTTGAAGAAATAAAACAGGAATTATGCAAAATAGGCTATAAGGAAAATCAAATTATGCTGATAGATTCCCTTTTAGATACTTATCTTGATAAAGTATTTCCCTGAATCCGTGAACCCAAAAGGTGAAAATGTGCTAAAAATCGAATAACTGCAAGGGTTTTAGGATTATATGATTCCAAATATTTTTTCACTATTGGGTGAAAGCATTGTAGGAAAACATATCGCCAAAGGCATAATATTTTCAAATTCTCCGAAAAAATTTCACCCAAATGGTTCACGGATTCAGGTATTTCTTATAAATAAATATATAGGAAAAGAAGGGGTTGAAATTGGAGGGCCAACCGATTTGTTTTCCAATATTTATGATAAATGCATTTCTTGTGATGGCGTAAATTTTAGCGGAAATACAGTATGGTGGAAAAGTCACGCAAAAAATTATACCTATAAAAATAAAATTCTGGGAAAGGTTTGGATATCTGATGCGACGGATATGTGTCAAATTAAGGATAAGAAATATGATTTTGTTCTATCTTCAAATAATCTGGAGCATATAGCCAATCCTTTGAAAGCGTTAAAAGAATTCTCAAGAATAGTAAAACCAGATGGAACAATTTTGGTTTTGGTTCCCGAAAAGACAGAAACATTTGACCATAATAGAGACTATACAACATTTGAGCATTTGTTAGAGGATTACAAGAGTGATACAGGGGAAGATGATCTTTCCCATTTACCGGATATTATAGAAAAACATGATTATAGTCTGGATCCGGAATGCGGAGGTAAACAGAAATTTATCGAACGCGCAAAGAAAAATCTGGAAAATAGATGCTTACATCACCATGTGTTTGAAGAGGAAACTCTAAGAAAATCATATAAATTTGCAGGCATAAAAGTGACTCATGTAAAAAGAATAATGGGAAATTGGATGATAATAGGTGAAAAGAATGAATAAAAAAAACCGAATATATGGAAAAAAAGTAGACATCAATTCAAACCATACAAAAGACTTTTACAACAACCGGGCAAGGAATATAAGCCGTATGGACAACCCCTATGTCTCAGTCCTCCTTGGCGACCAAAATCCGGAATACGCGTTAACCTGGGACGCATACGAGAAGGAGCATATCCTGCCGAAGATGCAGATTGATGAACACAGCAAGACCCTGGATATTGGGTGCGGAATGGGACGCTGGGCGGAAGCGCTGATTTCCAGGAGCGGCTATTACTGTGGAACGGATCTTTCTCCGGAGATGGTAAAATGTGCGGCACAACGCAATTATTTTCCTGAAAAATCCTACGATTTTCTGAACTATGGATTCGAGGAATTCTGTGCCCTGCCGGAGTCGGAACTGCCCTGCCTGTTTAACCGATTATGGATCTGCGGAATTATGATGTATGTCAATGATGACGCTCTGTTCACCGGGATGGGACAGCTTCTGGCCAAGATGGATACACATGCGAAGGCATATTTTACAGAAACGATCGCATTGGATGAGCGGCTTACGTTGAACCAGTTCTATTCTGAGGCGCTGAAGGCGGACTATGATGTGATTTACCGTACGGAAGCCGAATATAACCAAGTTTATAAAAGCTGGCTGGATGCCGGTTTCTTAATCGTAGAGCAGGGATTTCTACCCCACCTGAATAAGGAAAAAGAGTACAGTGAAACAGATCGGTGGTACACGATTTTAGAAAGATAAGAGGATTCTACAAATAGGCTGCCATATACCTAAATATAGCAAATGTAGCGGTGATGTATAAAAACTTAGCGTATTTAAGAGGAATACATATGTATTATGTAAATGATAATATAAAAGATTTATACCGTGTAAAATTTCATGATGAGAGGGCAGGCGTGCTACGCCTGGACATGAATGAAAACCCGGAAGGACTGCCAGTGGAGATTGTTGACGCTGTGCTGTCAAAGATTACTCCGGAATATATTGCCACCTATCCGGAAAAGGACAGGCTGATGGAACTTCTGGCAGAACAAAACGGATTGATGTATCAAAACGTCTCGGTCACTGCCGGTTCCGATGAGGCCATGCGGCTGATTTTCCATTGTTTCGGGCAACAGGGCAAGAAGCTTTTAACGGTGGTTCCTACTTTTGAAATGTACGGAGTCTATGCAAACATGTTCGGCATGGAGCATGAGGTGGTGGAATATAAAAAGGATTTCACAATCAATGCCGAAGATATCCTGCAGGCAATTGATTCGGATACAGGAATCGTTATTTTGCTCAACCCAAACAGTCCAATCGGATATACATACGGTAAGAAGGATGTCAGGAAGGTTTTAGAACGTGCAAAAGAGGCTGGCGCAATCGTGGTAATTGATGAGGCATATCATTATTTTTATGCGTCTACATTTATACCGCTGGTCAAAGAGTATGATAATCTGCTTGTCCTACGCACATTTTCGAAATTATTTTCCATGGCCGGGCTCAGAATAGGGTATGTTTCCGGAAATGCCAAATTAATTGGATATATAGAGAATGCCGAATCTACATTTAATGTAAATAATATTGCTATTTTGTTTGCGCAGGAGGTGATCCGGAAACGGCAGCTTATCGACCACCTTATTGAGGTGGAATATACCGGGCGCATGTGGATCGTGGAAAAGTTAAAAAATGCAGGGTATAAGACTATGGCGTTAGAAGGGAATTATGTCCTGTTTTTACCAAAGAAAGATTCCAGAATTATTGTGGAAGAATTAAAAAAGAAAGATATCTGGGTTAGGGATTATCGCAACGGAATTTTGAAAGGCTGGATACGTGTGTCTACAGGTTCGATTGCATGTATGCAGAAATTTTGGAACGCTTTTAACAAAATTCAGTAAATACTAGTATAACCCGTTAATTAGTTTAGGTAATACTAGAAGTTCCTGCTGAAAAAAAATTAGAAAAGACATTAAAAAAATCTATAGTTTGCTTTTATAAGAGGAGGCATTATGCAGGAAAAGTGGATCGTATGGGGAACAGGGCTGATCGGACAGAAATTATATGAGCTCTTGGTGGAAAAAGAATGTGTAGAAAATGTGACTGCGGTAGTGGACAGTGATAAAAATAAATGGGGAAAAAGTTGGAATGGGTTTGAAGTGCAGGATCCTGATATTATACGAAAGGACGTATATGACAAAATAATAATTGCAGTGGAAACGTGGAGAGGATTATGTGGACAAATTCTAGAAAAATACCATATTGAACCAGATCGAATCGATAATTATATGTTTATACAAAGACGTGCTATGTTGGAATTTTATCAACAAAAACAGCATAAACCAGAAGAATTGGAAAAACAGATTCAATATATTTGTACCCACCCGCTTGGTGTGTTCAATGACGATTTTGTAGATAAATACACAGAATTGGAGATAGAAGTTCACCGGGATGAAAAAAACGACATGTTTTACGTCTTACATTTTGGCAAAAAAATGTATTTTCCGAAAAAATTCAAAAAAGCAGAAGTGATGAATTATTATCGGCAAATTATAATGGAGCAGGATGTGTTATCACCACACAGATACCAAAGTGATGAGTTTTCGATTAAAGAAGGGGAGGTCATCCTGGATGCAGGAGCAGCAGAGGGGAATTTTTCTTTGGAAGTCGTAGATAAAGTAAAAAGTTTATATTTGGTAGAAGCAGACGAGGCATGGATAGAGGCGTTGACATATACATTTGAGCCTTATAAGGGTAAGGTTCATATTATTCAAAAATATTTAACAGATAACTGTAATGACAGATGTATTACTATTGATGAATTGGCAAAGAATGAGACGTTTACTTCTATAAAAATGGACATAGAGGGAGCAGAAATAAGCGCATTAGCCGGTGGAGAAAAAACATTACGTAGTCAGCCTTTAAATGCATACATATGTAGTTATCATAGAGAAAGAGATTTTGATGATATCGCAAATATGATGAGGCACTATGGCTATAATATCAGCACAACTAATGGTTATATGGTATTTCTTTCATTTAGGAATTTGAAACAAATACCATTGCCGAAACTTGTCAGGGGAGTTATCCGTGCCAGTAAATAGTTTACTTAGGCGAGTTGTTACATAAGGGTTAGAAGGAGAATATGGATGAAAATAGTGTCGTTGACTATGGTAGGAAATGAGAGTGAAATTATTGAATCTTTTATCAGATATAACAGTCATTTCATTGACAAAATGATTTTTGTCAGCACCTGTTGTATTGATAATACATTGCTGATTATAAGGAACCTGATTTCTGAAGGCTATCATTTGGAACTCATAGTGGAACCCGTTATCTCTTTTGAGCAGAGATACCTGGACAATAAATATATGAAAAAAATAGCGTATGAAGAAGATGCCGACTTGTTCATCCCTCTGGATGTAGATGAATTCTTAACAGGATGCGGGAACCCAAGAACAATTATGGAAAGGTTGCCAATGGACCGAGTCTATGAGGTGTGTTGGAAAAATTACGCAATGAGTAAAGATGATGATATCAACGAGCCTTTCATTCCCAGGAGATTAGTGAACTTTAAGATAAACTTTAAAGGAAACAATGTACGAAAGGTGATGATTCCGATGAAAATGATTTTACACAACAATGTCATTTTGGGGACAGGACACCATTATGTTTCTGGAGACGATATAAGGATAGAACATATAAATCAACTAAAAATGGCACATTATCCAGTAACCAGTAAGGAACAATTTATGTCAAGGTTATATGGCAACAATATTAAGTTCATCATATGGACGAACCGTGGAAATGAAGACGGGGAACATATTAATAAACAAATTGCGGAAATTGAGGAAGGACATGACATTTACAGAATTGCAAATGGATATGGCTTAGATGACAATGAGAATATAGAGTGGCTAAAAGAACCCCTAAATTTATCTTATTGCCCACCAAATTCTTTACAGATGAAATATACACAGCTGGCAAAAGTGGACTTCTTACATAACATTAATTGCATAGGGCAGATGATGGCTGTTAAATCATATAATTTGGAAAGGGATGCCCAGGACAATAAACAGCTCCCTACAATAATGGTTTATGGAACTGGGGATGCCGCAAAAAATATGTTGAATGGATTACCGGAGAGCTGTGTAAATATAAGAGCATATATTAACAGCGATCCGAATAAGAGATTTCAGATGTTCAATAGACGATTGGTGGTTTCGCCAGAGTGGATTCGTTTCTTTGTATTTGACCGTATCGTTATTTCAAGCGCAAAATACTATGATGAAATGAAAGTTTCTTTAATAAAGAACGGCGTAGAAAAAGAAAAGATATGCAATGTCAATTACTTATTTGATTTAGTGTATGAGGAGAGCAGAAAATGAAGTATATGGTGATAGGTGGTGCAGGATTCATAGGAAGCCATGTTACAAAGAAACTGTTTACAGAAGAACCAGATGCACGAATATATATATATGACAATTTCTCTTCTGGAAGGGATGAGCATTTACGGGAAATACTTGGAGAGAAAAGGCTGCATATAGTCAGAGAGGATATTAAAGATTTGGATACGTTGACAGAGGCCATGGTAGGGGTGGATATGGTGTATAGTGTAGCATCCAATCCGGATATCTCGAAGGCAATCTCACAGCCCGACATTGATTTTTGGGAGGGGACTTACCTGATTAATAATGTCCTGGAAGCAATGCGTAAAAATCATATAAAGAATCTAATCTATGCGTCTGGCAGCGGAGTATATGGCGATGTAGGGGCAACTGTGACAGATGAAGATTTTTCACCGATGCTGCCATCGTCTACTTATGGTGCAAGTAAGCTGGCCTGTGAAGCTTTGATTTGTTCTTATTGCAAAATGTTTGATATGAATGCAGGGGCGTTTCGTTTTGCAAATGTAGTAGGGCCAAATCAAACACATGGTGTGGGATATGATTTTTTGAAAAAATTAGCTGAGAATCCAAAGCAATTAAAAATATTGGGCGATGGAAAACAAAGCAAGTCTTATATTTATATTGATGATATTGTAAATGCATTAAGAACAGTAGAAAAAAAGGCATTATATGGATATAACTATTATAATGTTGCAACTTTAGAACATATTACAGTCACAGAAATCGCAGATACCGCAGTCAAAATTATGGGGCTGCAGAATGTGGAATACTGCTATACAGGCGGCGACCGGGGATGGAAGGGTGACGTGCCAATAGTACGTCTGGATTCACAGAAGATACGTAAACTAGGATGGAGCAACCAGTACACAACGCAAGAAGCAATTGAAAAATCTATAAAATCAATGTATGAAGGAAATTGAAAGGGTAAAAGATGAAGACAGCGGTTATTTATGGCTCGACTGGTACGGGAAAAAATGTATATTCCTTGATTAAAGAAAAATATAAAGTTATGTATTTTGTGGATGAAAATCCGAAAAGGATCGGGCAAAAGGCAGATTTTCTGGATATTAGAGCAAGGAAGGAAATCTTAAATGATTCACCTGATGTAGTGGTCTTAGGGCAGCTGACTGGATATGAAGAAGCAAAAGAATGGCTAATCGATAATGGAATTGATGAAGAAAAAATCATTTGCCAATATGTAGATTTGCCTTTTAGGGCAAGAAAGTCAAGTCTTGAAAAAATATCGGCTATATTTACCGAAAAGAATATTCCGGGGGCAGTTGCGGAGCTGGGGGTTTACCGAGGGGATTTTGCAAAAGTAATCAATAGTGTATTTCCAGACAGAAAATTTTACCTATTTGATACCTTTGAGGGCTTCCCAGAAACAGATTTGAATTATGAAATAACACACGGGTTATTAAGGAATGATATCGGAAAACTGGCCAATACATCTGTTGACTATGTGCTAAATAAAATGCCTTATCGTGAGAAATGTATTATCCGAAAAGGATATTTTCCAGATACGGCAGTAGGGCTTGAAAATGAACAATATGCGTTTGTAAATATAGATGTTGACTTGTACAAGCCTATCATGGCTGGATTAGAGTATTTTTGGCCGAGGATGGTAGAAAATGGCTATATATTTGTCCATGACTATTTTTCCTTTTCGTATGATGGGGCGCAAAAAGCTATTAATGAGTTTGCAGAAAAAAATAATGTAGGTTTTATACCAATCGGTGATACATTAAGTGTTGCTTTTGTAAAGAAAGGAAAATTTGTATGATTATTGCAAGGAGCCCTTTGCGCATTACACTTGGAGGCGGAGGTACTGATCTGGCTTCTTATTATGAAAAAAAAGAAGGATTTCTTATTTCTGCTGCTATAGACAAATATGTATATATACTGATAAATAAAACTTTTAATCAATCATTTTTAGTTAAATATTCTAAACTAGAGTGTGTAAAACATGTCTCTGAATTGCAGCATCCGATTGTGCGTGAAGCGTTACATATGACAGGATTGGCACAGACACCCCTGGAAATATGCTCTATGGCAGACATCCCTGCCGGGACAGGGCTGGGTTCTTCCAGTACTTTTACAACTGCATTGTTATGCGCACTCCACGGATATAAAGGAGATATCATTGGTACACGACATCTTGCCGAGGAAGCATGTACGATTGAAATTGAACGTCTTAGGGAACCGATTGGAAAACAGGACCAGTATATTTCCGCATATGGAGGAATTGTCTGCATGAATATCCAAAAGGATGGTTTTGTTCAAATAGAACCACTTAATATATCCCAGGAAGCACTATACAATCTAGAAGATAATTTAATCTTGTTTTTCACCGGATATTCCCATTCTGCCGGAAACATTTTGAATGAGCAGGATGAAAAAAGCAAAAGAAATGATGGAGATATGCTTAAAAACCTGGACTTCGTAAAGCAATTAGGTCTGGATAGCAAAAATGCTTTGGAAAAGGGAGATTTAAACAAGTTTGCGGACATCATGAATATTCATTGGGGATATAAAAAGAAAAGATCCGGAGGCATGAGCAATCCGAAAATTGACGAATGGTATGAATATGCATTAAAAAACGGAGCGCTCGGTGGTAAGCTGATTGGTGCAGGCGGCGGCGGATTTCTTATGTTTTATGCGGACAACAAGGTAAAATTAAGGGCTGCAATGAACCGCCTGGGGCTGGAAGAAGTACGGTTCCGTTTTGAAAAAGAAGGGGCAAAGTTGTTATAACAATGAGTGCTATGGGTGATATGAACAGAGATATCGTGGCAGATACACAGGTTGTTGTATTGATGGGAGGGCTTGGTACCCGTTTGGGGCTGAAAGATACTCCAAAAGCAATGGCAGACATTAATGGATATCCTTTTTTCGATTATCAGTTAAAATTGCTGAAGCGGTGGAGGTTCCACAAATTTTTATTCCTTGTCGGCTATCAGGCGGAATCTATTGAAAATTATTATGGAAACGGTTCAAAATGGCAGGTTGACATCCAATATTCTTATGATGGAAAAAAACAATTAGGAACTGGTGGTGCCCTCCGGAATGCTGCTGAAAAATTAGAAGAAGATTTCCTGCTGATTTATGGTGATTCTTTTATGGATGTGGATTATCAGGAGGCCGTATATCGATATTGGCTGGAAAAATCAAAAGGAAAGCTGGCACTGATGACTATCTTGGAAAATGAGAACCGCTATGACAAAAGTAATGTCATTTATCAGAATGGGGAAATTGTACTGTATAACAAAGGAAGCTTCAGCAATGAAATGAGGTATGTTGATTACGGCATTTCCATGTTGTCAAAAGACATCCTCATGAATGAAAAAGAACGCTTTGATTTAGCAGAAATACTAACCTCGCTTTCAAAGCTCGGAAAATTATCCGGCCAAGTGGTCACAAAAAGATTTTATGAAATTGGAAGTCCGGCTTCTATGCAGGAATTCTGTGAATATGCCGAAAAAAGGTTTGCGAATAAAAAAAGGGCTGCTTTTTTCGATCGTGACGGGGTGATAAATGAACTTGTTTATAACGATGACATTGAACAGGTTGATTCACCTTTTTCAAAAAAAGATTTTATATATAAGCCTGATGTAATAAAGACACTGTTGTCTATACAAAGAATGGGTTACCTTATATTTATCGTGACGAACCAGCCAGCCGCTGCGAAAGGAAAGGTTGCGCTTACCTGTCTGTATGATTTAAACATCTGGATGATCCAGGATTTAAAATCGAAAGGGATCTTCGTGGAAGCAGTAAATATGTGCCCGCATCATCCTGTAGGAAGCCGACGGTCGAACGCACCGTTTTTGATAAGAAAATGCAAATGCCGGAAACCAGAAGCGGGTTTGATTACAGATTTGTTAGCGGTATACCATATCGACCACGAAAATTCTTATATGATTGGGGACTCTTATACAGATATTATAGCTGGGAACAAAGCAGGGCTGAAAACCATTTTTATTGGGGAAATGAAGTGTGATGTATGCCAAAGGCTTCAAGATTACCGCCCAAACAACATTATCAGAAATATCAATGAGTTAGAAAATATAATGGGAGAATAAGTGAGATATGTATAAAGCGTATATCGAAAATTATTTGGAAGAAACGAGAAAAATACTGAATGAAATTTCTGTAGAGGAAATCAATAAAAGTATAGAGATATTGAAAACTCTCAAGGAGCAAAGCGGCAGGCTTTTTATTCTTGGAGTAGGAGGAAGCGCCGCAAACGCGTCCCATGCTGTCAATGACTTCCGAAAAATTGGCGGAATTGAAACATATGCGCCAACAGATAATGTGGCAGAATTGAGTGCGCGGACAAATGATGAAGGATGGGATACTACCTTTGTGGAATGGTTAAAAATTTCAAAACTATCCAGCCAGGATGGAGTGATGATCTTTTCAGTTGGCGGTGGAAGTAATAAGGCTTCTTTAAATATTGTAAATGCACTTCGTCTGGCCAAAGAATGCGGTGCCAGAATATTATCTATAGTATCAAGGGATGGAGGATATTCCAAAAAAGTGTCAGATGCATGTGTATTGGTTCCTGTAGTATCCGATGAAAGAATCACGCCACATGCGGAGGGCTGGCAGGGGATTATCTGGCACTTATTGGTAAATGCGATCATCCAATAATTTATGATTGCTTCATACCAGAACATTACAAAAGGAGACACAAGAAATGAAAATGACCGATCTAAAGATTGCAATCTACGCAGATGGCGCAGATATCAATGGAATGGTTGAAATGTATAAAAAAGGTTTTATAAAAGGCTTTACGACAAATCCAACTTTAATGAAAAAGGCAGGCGTCAAAAGTTATCCCCAATTTGCAAAGGAGACAATAGGGTCAATACCGGACATGCCTATTTCTTTCGAAGTTTTTGCAGATGATTTTGCAATGATGAAAAAGGAAGCGCTCATATTGTCTCAATACGGAGAAAATGTTTTTGTTAAAATTCCGATTACAAATTCCAAGGGAGAAAGCAGCGTTCCATTAATCTCGGAGCTTTCCAAGGAAGGGGTCAACCTGAATATAACAGCTATTTTTACGCCAAAGCAGGCAGAATCTGTATTAGCAGTTCTAAAAGAGGGAACGGAAAACATTATTTCCGTTTTTGCGGGCAGAATTGCTGATGCGGGTGTAGATCCCGAAATAATCATGAGACAAGTCGCAGAAATGTGCAAGCAGAAAGACGGTGCCAAAAGTTTATGGGCAAGCTGCCGTGAGGTCTTCAACATTATTCAGGCAGAACGAAGCGGGGTAGATATTATTACGGTAACGAATGATCTGCTTGCAAAGATGGAAAATCTAGGAAAAGATTTGGAGATATTCTCTTTAGAGACAGTACAAATGTTTGAACGAGATGGCCGGGAGTTGGGATTTTCTATTATAGAAGAATAAAAATAAAGGAAAAGTTTCTTATGTGGAAAGGATTTTTAAGTTTTTTTGAATATATGTGTCCTCTAGCGCTGATAAATAGGGAGAGAAATTATGAAATTTTATAATTGTGATATATATCGTCTAAAAGAATTAGCAGTGAAAAAGAAACTTATTTGCTTTGGTGCAGGAAGAGTGTTGAAGAATTTTATTGATGATTATTCGAATATACATTTTGAAAAATATATTTACTGTATAGCTGATAATAACCAGGAAAATATAGGAAATAAACTCAAAATCGTTAATGCAGAAATACCGTTGATAAGCGTAGAACAGTTGCTCAAAATTGAAAATTTCGTTTTGCTTATTACATGTAATGATATATGTGGAGTGTATGATCAACTGAATTCTTATGATAAATTAAATGATACCTGGTGTTTGGCTACTACATTTATTAGGAGTGAAACAAGTGCCAAGGAAGAAGAAGGGATAGAGTATCCTCAAAATTACAGAATAACGGATAAACCGATGATTCCGAAAAAAATTCATTATTGTTGGTTTGGAAAAAAGGAAATCCCTGAACAAAATAGAATCTGGATGGAAAGCTGGAAAAAATATTGTCCGGATTATGAAATTGTGAAATGGGATGAAAGCAATTATGATATAACAAAGAATGAATATATGTATGAAGCATATAAAGCTGGTAAATGGGGATTTGTTTCTGACTATGCCGAATTGGATATTGTTTATAATTATGGCGGGATATATTTAGATACGGATGTTGAACTGCTCAAAAATTTGGATGAATTACTTTATCAAC